>Ga0256404_1009640_pt1 | contig 13741 bp, 11 predicted proteins | sample RumenRJG_01DNA_FD_185990 | JGI IMG/M metagenome (GOLD analysis project Ga0256404, IMG submission 185990) | Bovine rumen microbial communities from Lethbridge, Alberta, Canada - RJG_01 | ecosystem: Host-associated > Mammals > Digestive system > Stomach > Rumen | place: Canada: Alberta | collected...
GGGAGTCGGAAGCAGGGTTATCCCATAATCGTTGTAGGCGTCGATACGGTCGCCGAGCATAAGGTTCCATATCTTACGGCAGCAGCCGAAGGTCTTTGCAAATAAGATTTTCTGGTCGGCTGTAGGATACAGCCTGTAAACGTATGCTTTGTTCATAATGATTTATAATATATCTGAGTCAATAAGAAAACGTACATTCTGTTCTTATCTGCTTCAGATAAGCACTATTTACGGGCTTTCATCTCGGGAACAAGTTCCCGAGAATTCCCGCCCGATTTCTTAAAAATGTTTTTTCCAGTTCTCTTACATAGTTTCGAGCAAGGTCTCACCCCTTTATGGGGCGAGGTTGTTGACTTACCCGTTATCTTTTCTGCATTATTTTGATGATTTTATTCTTTTCATCATATTTGATGTCAAAATTATCAAAATTCTCTCTATCAACGTCAAGAGCACTCCCGCTTACCGCCTGCCCATTATAATAAATGCTATATCCAGCATCCGGTGCTGCCGCTCTGACATATCTGTTATATGCTGCATTGTTTTGCTTGCTTGTAGATAATGTTGCCAGTAAAGCTAAAGCCAGACTGCCAATTAAAAATACAATGCTCATGATAAGGGAGCATTTAAGCTTTAGTTCAGAATCATAAGAAAGCGAAGCGCCAACATAAAGTGCAACTATCAGGCTGATTACACTTGCGACCATCAGTATGATTGCCAAAATGAAAATTAGCGTTGGATAAGATATCATAGTCTTAAAACCTCCTCGAAAATGATTTTTCGTTTATTATTTTGTTCCCTTACGACTGCTTTAGTATCTGGAAATTTCCCACGATTCGGAAGTATAGCAGTTCAGGAAATCGTTGACGTTTTCCACATATTTTTTCAGTATCCCTTTGGATTCTTCGATGGCATCAAAAAGCGATTCAGCTTTCAGCTCCCGATCATCAATCTGAAGCTGGTAACACGATAAAAACCACCCGTCAAGGTGAATTATTCTGTGGATTGAGACCGTGATCCCGTTCACCGTTGTTCGAAATATGGTTCCTGATTCCACAGGCTTTTCGTAGTTTGCATTACTGACAAATTTCATAAAATATGGCGTCGGACACCTACGACTAAAGTCGTGGGAGGAGACGCACCTCCTTTCTATAATAAAGTATATCTTATCCTTACCATACCTCTGTCGCCCTCACCCGCCTGCGGCTTCAAGCTTTTCTATCTCTTCATCGGTTAATGCCCAGTTCTGACATTACTTGTTTCTGTCATATTGTTTCCCTTTTGATATATCTACTGGCACTTATTCTTCTGTTTTCTGCAGAACTTCGGTGATTTTCTGATAGCGAGCGTGGTAACGGATTCCTTTGAGCTCCAAATCATCGTCGACGTGATGGTGTCCAAAATACCAGTCTGTAACCTTGATACGACTCTCTTCAACAGTCGTGCAGAGCTGCTCCAGATATTCCGGAACCACTCCCGGATGGTCATTTGGGTACATTTTCAAAATGATCCGTGCCGGAGCATCATGGGATACAATGATGTCTGGCTTTTGCTCAATAAGACTCATTTTCGCATGTTCGAATTCTTCCAGGGACGGTCTTTCTTCCTTCCACCAGGAAATATGCTCAGTACGATATATCTTATCATGCGAATCTGCTCCACCCATGCAAAGAATTCTATGACCAGCAAGCCGCAGCACCTCCCCGCGCATAACGTGGAAGACGTGCGGTCGAAGCTTATGACAACGTGCACCAGCGAACACAACTTGAGGATATTCGTACAAAGCCTCGAAATTCTCGTGGTTGCCGTCTATGAAAACAGTCGTGAAATTTCTTGCCTCGTACTGATTAAGCAGATATTCATCTGCCTTTGAGTAAGACTTGTACCACGGAACACCAAAATCACCGGCAATCAGCAGAACATCCTCTTTCGTCAGATCCTTCTGTTCTGGAAAATGCTTTGTGTTGAGTTTACAGATGTCGATATTGTTGTGTGTATCACTTGTGATAAAGAACCTTGCCATATTATTTCCCTTCTGATATGTTTGCTACCACTTATTTTTCAATTTTGAGAACACTAAGATAGTTTTCCGCCCCTAGATATTGTACGGTCGCTTACCGTCTGTAAAGACCGTCTAACTCATGACTAAAGTCACGAGTTAGGCGGTTAATCATCAATATCGTTGAAATCAATTTCTTTATAGCGATCGTTGAAATCAACCTCTGCGAAATCCACCTCGCAATACGGGTATATCCTGCAAAACAGGTTGTAGTACAGCCAACGTGAGGCTTCTCTAAAATCAGTGAAGTGCTTTCTTTCAGTCTCCCAGTACCAACTCTGTGCCTTCTTTTCACCATGGATTACTACATTTTTCCATTCGTTGCAGCTTACAGATATGTTGATATCATTTCGCTTTGAGTAGTGGATTAGACTTCTAAATATCTCTAAAAAATGAGCTTTCAAGTGCTCACTCGATATTTTATGGCATATCATGTCATCACCAAGTCTGGGAATCAAAGGCCTAATATAATACTCTTTTATAACCTTAGCGTGTTTTCTGCGTGACTTATAGAAGTAAATAGTTGCAGAATTGTTTACAAATGCAAAGTTATATGCACTCATTTCTCTGCTTTTGCCGTTATCTATATATGTTGGTTCCTTCATAATTTCTTTTCCTCCGCTCTGCCTGCTGCTGTAACGATGTTGAGTGCCTTCTTTGCTTCTCTTTCCGTCTTCTCAAATAAGCTGGCATTATCGTTGTTTGTTACAACTGCGATAAACCTTACGAGAAGTATTGACACCAGTGTAAACTCTGCCCATTCTAATGCTTTGATCATGGTTTTTTCCTTTCTAGTGCTTTGATCATGGTTTCTTCCTTCATAAATTATGGGTATCCGAATTTTTAGGTAGAATTACCGCAATAAAGCGTAGAAAGATATGAGGTGTAGACCGCAAATTTTGGTAGGAATACTTATACTGATGCAAGCTAGTCAAAGGTAGTCTTCGCAAAATCTGGTAGGAATACATAAAGATGTGGATAATCCTAATCGCAGAAATTGGTAGGAAAAGGAGCCGTGCAACATAGTCACGACTCCTTTTATTGATTGTTATGTGAAAGGTTCGCCTGTATCTGGATCAACTGCAGGAAATGGTTCATATTCGTCTTCATCGGAATCTTCATCATCCTCGTTACTTCCCTCAAAGTGGAAGGTCGGACCTTCTTCAGGGATCGGTGGACCTAGTTTAGCCATTCCGCTTGTAATAATAGAAGTAAGATTGGATTTTCTGTACAAGGTACGTCCACGCAGAACGTCAAATGAATAACCTCTTCCACGGGTATTGTTTTCTCTTATTATACGATTCGTACATTCTGTGAATCCGTTGGAGATTGCTATTGGGCAGTCCCATGCAGCAAATATCTGCTCATAGAAATTATGAACTGTACCTGCCAGTTCCCTGAATTTATCGTATATCTCATCTTTTGGAATGGATTTTTCCCATTCGGCAAATGCTTTCTGAGCGTTTTCTTTGGACTCCTTGTTATCATCATAAATATTAAAGAAGTCTTCTTTAAGATCGTAGGCGGTTGCTAGTGGTTTTAATTTTTCATTTACTCTGGCGGCACGAATCTTTGAAGCTTCTTCCACATCAAGATCCTTTGCTCGGGTCTTTAATGTATAAGCAAGTCCGCGTTTTGTCTTGATCCTGTCCTTCTTTGTCATTGAATCCTGCATTGTCCGTCTTACAGCATCTACAGCTTCGTTTGCTTTCATAACGACATGGAAGTGGTCTATTGCCCATTTTGCATTAGGCATAGCACTTCCTATCGTTTTCTGGAATGGTCTGTACATATCGGAACAAACCCACAGAACATCTTCCCGTCCCTTCAGGTTCATAAAATACTCTGTAAGGGTTATCTGATTGCGTCCTTGCAAAATATCAAAGAGCGTTCTATGTTCAAGATCTGTGATAACTGTGAGTTCTCCCAATTTCTTTACTTTTATCTCATCAATACCGATAAATGCAGGAGTCTTGAATTTAAGCATCTGCTCGTTGACCTTCAAGAAATCCACAAACATATTCTTTACAGTATTCGCAGAGAGCATATAATCATCTCCGACATACTGAAATGCATCCCTTAAAGATCTCTGCGTTATATCAACAAATGCTCTTGAAGACATGTTCCGTGTTTCATCAATACCTCCGATAATAGGTCTCCACATGGCATTACACTCTGTACATTGAGACCTTGGAACATCGACTTCCCATCGTACAGGGATCTCCTGTGGAACATCAACAATCTTAATGATTCGGCTCCCATGCCCGTACATCTTGCCTCCACATTTCGGGCAGATTGATGGCTTTTCACCGTTATATTTGAATGCTATTTTTCGGTAACGTCGTCCGGTCTTTTTGTCCGTTTCTTCACTGACATTTTCCAAAGTACAATCAGAAATACCGAACAGAGCTTCTGTCATTTCCATAGTCTGACTCCTTATTATCTGTATATGTTTATTCTGTTCAGTACCATATGATTATTTCTTATCCTGATTCATATAGCTGATAAGTTCCTGCATATCAACACGTTTATTATCATTTACAAGATCATATATAACATCGGCGAGCGGCTTCCATGCCTGTGGATCATTAAGTATCTTATCAGCAAGGTCAGCAAATTCATTGCTCTTAAGGGCAGCAGCAGCCATTCTGATGATATTTTCAAGGCGTCCGTCTGCAATAATAGACTGCTTTGAATTGGTCGAATTTCTTATCTGCGTACGACTTACATCGTCTGATGCCACATAATCGGCGATGGCATTGATCGTCCTTGCTCCTGTAGTAGGCGACACATCGCTCCCCCATATCTCATTTATCCTGGATATGATGACTTTAAGAGATTCTTTCTTTGAACTTTTTCCCTTACCGCCAGCTCTCATCGGCTTAAGTTTTGAATCTTCGACGTCATCCTTTCCTTTGTCTCCAATATCTACGGCATTTATACGGTAGTCGGAGAGAACAAGGTTTGATACATCGATGTCTTCAAGAGAAGTCCCTGCTATGCGGTGGGACAGCAGTTTTGCAAATCCGGCAAAGATTTCGAGATCGGGGTCGCCGAGGTCGATTATCTGTGAGATATAGTTGTAAGCTGACACATATTTTTTCAGCTTTTTCCTGAAATCCATAAGTGTATCGAGTTCTTCACTTATTTCTTTCAGCTTCTGGTCTGTCTGCTTCTCTGTCTCCTTATCATCATCCCGTTCAGCAGTCATCTGTACATTCTTCCATGTAAGATAGGCTGTCTGTGTGGCTCTTACTGCTTCATTCCATCGTGATGCAGGGTCTGCAACAGTCTTATAGAGTTTAATTCGGGTGGAATCTTTAGTTTCAACATCCTTTACTGACTGATAACGGACGGTCTTATAATTCTCAAATTCATCATGTGTATAGATATCAGCTTCATCCAGTTCCTTCTTGATGTCGTATATGATGTCAAGATTCTGTGCTGACTCCATCTCTGCTCCATTATCATACTTTTTAAATGCCCTGAACACCATATCAGGCTCATTTACAAAGTCGATGATATAAACTCTGTCTTTCCCCGAATGAGTACGGTTAAGACGAGAGTATGTCTGCACGATCTCTATATCGTTTGAGATCTTCTTATCGATGTACATAGCACAGAGTTTCGGCTGATTGAACCCTGTCTGAAACTTGTTCGCAACGATAAGGAGCCTGTTCTGCGGTTCATCAAAGGCATTTTCTACGGATTTATACCCGAGATTGTTCATATTTGTTTCGGTGTAATCGTAATCTTTTTTTATCGCAGCAAACGGATTTGATTCAAGGTATTTATCCTCGTCCATTACAGCCATAGAACCCTTTACTTTGCCTGAAAAAGCCACGAGCGGTTCTCCCGGAACCTTAAACTGGAGACTTGCTTCAAGTTTTTCACGGTCATATTCTGGGTGTGCATGAAGATAACCGTCTATCGCATACTTATACCGTACAACAGAAGCGCGGGATGATGTCACGATCATTGCCTTGGCCTGTCCATTAAGCATGGATGCAACATTCTTGACAAAATGCTCTATGATAAACTCAGCTTTTGACATTACGTTTGTAGGGTGTAATGATTCCCACTTGGCGATAGTCTTTACAGCAGTACGTTCGTCTACCAGCTTATCCTTTACAACGTCTTCTTTCAGCTTATATGCAGTCTTATATGGCATATATCCCTTCAACACATCGAGAATATATCCTTCTTCGATAGCCTGTCTCATAGGATACAAATGGAATGATTCCGGGATGGGTTCTCCTGTCTTCTCATCAATTTTTAAGCCGGGTCTTCCGAAGATGACCTTGGTCTCTGTCTTAGGTGTGGCAGTAAAGGCAAAGAATGATACATTATCAGGCATCACATGGTTTTCCTGCATCTGTCTGAAGTAAGTGTCTACGACATCTTCATCGGTCGGTTCTTCGCCTTCCATATGATCTGTCTTTACCTTCTTTGTGATGATATACTGTTTCTTTTCTTCGGCAGCCATCTTAAGAGCGGCTTTCATCTTACCAGAGAAAGTGCCTGTTTGGGAAGAATGTGCCTCATCTATAAGAACAGCAAAATTTGCACCTTCAAGAGCCTTATCTTCAGCTATAGCTTCCATTGCAAACGGAAACGTTTGAAGTGTCACTACAATAATCTCTCTCTTGTCATGCAGGGCCTCCGAGAGCTGTTTTGATTTAGCCCCTGTAGTCTTTTTAATATCATCACCGCCGATCATTTCTATGAGTCCTACGGTCCTCTTCAGCTGTTTTATGGTTTTCTTAATATTCGTATCAAGTCCGACACGGTCAGTCACTACGATGACAGAAGAAAATTCTCTTTCACCTTTATCAGTCATAAGGCGGATAAGTTCATGAGCTATCCATGTGATAGTTTCTGTTTTACCAGATCCAGCAGAATGTTCAATAAGGTATCTCTGCCCGACACCGTTTTTCTTTACGTCATCTATGCATTTCGTAACACAGTCCCACTGATGAAAACGCGGGAATATCTGCGTCTTTACTTCTCTCAAACGTCCGGTGACATCTTCTTTCTTCTCTACTTCCTCAAACACGAAGTTATGAAATATACGAAGCCAGTTATCTCTCTGACATATATCATTCCAGAAATAGCCAGTGGGATAGTCTGTATCGCCATCCTTCATAGGCACATTGCCTGCATGGCCATGATTTCCTTTGTTGAATGGTAGGAATTTAGGCTTTTCATGTTCGAGATTGGTACACATCCAGATTTCATCCTCTGAAATGGCAAAATGAACCACAGCACCCCTCTTAAACATTAAAAGATAGTTCTTGCGCTTTGTACCGGGTTCTATAGGTTTGCGTTCTGTCTGATACTCACGCACGGCATCCTGTACCGTCTGTGTAAGCTCTGTCTTTATCTCCGCTGTAGCTACAGGAATACCGTTGATGAAAAATACAAGGTCAAGAGACTTGTTTCCGGCAGTCTGATAGTGCACCTGATGCATAACACGAAGGATATTGTTATCGTAATACTTTTTCTGCTTTTTGAGTCTCGGATCATCCGGGTAATGTCCCGAACAGGTTATGGTCTGATAGCCTGCCATAGAGAAGCCGTTGCGGAGAGTAAGTATTGTACCGTCCACTTCGAGAGAGTGAACAAGGCTATGAGTAAGATTTGATTTCCAGTTCCCACCGAAGGAAGATTTCATCTTCGCAACCTTTTCAGGCTCTGTAGCCTCAAAATACTCGATAAAATCCGGCATGTACAATGCAGTGTTCGGGTCAAACCCTTCATCTGTCTTGCTTTCACGCCAGCCGTCCGATGACAACCCCGTTATCTTTTCTGTGATATAATCTTCAAAGTTTATCTCTTTATGTATCTCTGCCATTTCAGGCCTCCTTATCAGCCGTTATGCTATCTTTCTGTTTCCCTGTCTTTATTTCTAAGATAAGGGCATTATAAGTGTTCTTCATTACACTGCCTTCATGGTCACACGAAAATGCCCTTAACACTTTATCTATTGTATCAGAATCCACGTCTTTGTACATAGCAAGAGCAGTAGCTATAAGCGGTACAGCCATTCTGATATAGTCCACAAAATTGTCTGCAACGGCTTTATAACAGTTATTCTCCCAATTAAGCGTTGAACCGCCTCTTGCATATAGTCCGTTCAGATCTGAAGATATAAACATGATCCCCGGACGATAAAGTTCTGATATGAGCAGGTGCGGGTTTTTGTCTGCATTCAGCGTCTGTCCTTTACGTCTTTCCCTGTACTTTGGATACCAGCGTTCCTCTACTATCTTTATATGCAGGAGAAAATGCTCAAGAAAATTGCAGTACACGAGATTATCAGGCATCTGATATTCGAAAGGATACCCGAGTGCCATGTCCTGTTTACAAAGATCATCCGCAATATCTTCCCTTACATGATGTATCATCAGACCTTCAGATGTTCGTGAATTTACCCTGCTGTTAGTATAACTGCACTTCTCAGAGGTAAAATACGGGGCTGTCGGGAGCCCATACTTACCCTGAAGATATTGGCACAGCTTTTCGTATGTCATATCTTCCTGTTTTATCAATTCTTTACTCTCCACAGACATATCCTCACATAAGGCTTTTGAGCCTCTTTATATACTGCTTTGCAAACATCAGAGCTATCTGATCCGTACTGTAGCAGCCTGCATCGAGGGCCTGTATCTCCGCTACGGCAGGATATCTGTTCCGGAGTTGTTGTAGGCTGATGTTATAAAGAACCGGAAGCACGATCTTCTGCCCGTCAGAATTCTGCCTGTTCAGAAAACTGTTCAGTTCTTTTTCCGTCCATTCCCTACCGAAGAAGTTCTTTGAGATTACTATGATGGCAAACTCTGATTTCTTAACACCGTCAAGGATTTTGTCCTTCCATTTATCGCCCCATTCGAGGGTTTCCTTATCGTAAAAGACGTTTAACCCGAGCAAATTTATGGACTTTACCAGATCATCAACGATGGCGGGTTTGTCTTTATCTGCATGAGAGATGAATACATCGTATTCCGGTAATTCTCTGGCTTTGTATGATGGTACAGAAACGGTCTTTACACCGCCAGCTTCCGCGGTGAAGTCTGCATCATGCTGCACACTCTGAAGACAGGAATACAGCTCGACATAATTCTTTTGAAAATGAGCCGTATTTATCGTCTGATACAGACTATGACCTTTCAGATACTTCGTAGCGAACGTATAGGCATCGTTTAGCCATACATTATCACCGTCTTTATAGGACTGAACGAGTTTATCGAGTTGTTCTTCTACAGTACCCATTTCAGACGTCCTTCCTGCAGTCAATCTTACCTGTAACTGCGTTATAGATAAGAGACTGCTTATATTCTTTCAGTTTAGCAATAAGCATGTTATGCTGGGACAGAGCATTATCAATTTTTTGATTAAAGGTCTCTATTGTTTTTATAATTAGTTCTTGCTCTTCTTTATTTGGCAATGGTATAAAAACGTCTTTTAATGGTCCGGAGTATAACGCTTCTATTGTTGTACTTCCGCTATTTCTTTTTATTTGCCCCATTGGCAAATCTGTATAGTTAAATAAGAACATAATAAACTTATTGCTGATAATATTATTATCTAATCGGAATCTTATTAAACAAGGATGTAATATGCCTTTTGGAGAACCATAAGGCACTATGGCAGTCCTGCCTATAGTTCCACGGGTTGTAATTAAAATATCTCCATCATACACTTGGAATCCGGATAATTCTTCAAATTTATTTTCACTAATATGTGTATCATTGGTAACAAAATTGTTATCTAATACACACCTTTGATTATAAACCCAAGGTCCTTTGTCAGTATATGACTTACGAGGGAGAGAAGAGCCAAACGGACCTACACGAAGATTATTTTTTTCGTTACTAAGTAAAAATTTAAGTCGAATGCATTCCCATGAAGAAGGAATTGCGCCTATTATATTATCCCCGCTATCTTTCATCTCTGCATTCGAATCAAACCCCTTTGTTACTGTCTGTGTTATCAGAGCTTTTCGATATTCTTCCAGTTTATCTATGATAGCTTTGTGCTTTGTGATGCTGTCATCGATAGCAGAGCATTTCAAGTCGAGAAAGGCAGAGATAACCTGTTGCTCTTCATATTGAGGAAGGATTATGGATGTCTTCTTTAATACTTTTTGTGATATAGTATAAACTTTAACCTCCGTTAATTCTTTACGTATCTGATATCGCCATGCATCGGTTTGAAACAGATATGCAAGGTATTTATTATCAAACAAATTATACGGCTTTAGTATTATTGTATGATATCCCGCAAATACTACATCTTCTTTATCGATATATGCACAGTTACCGCATCCTTCGAGGTCTTCAGATGTATCAGCGAATATAAATCCGTATTCTGGAACAGAAGAAGCAGGATTTGTGTTTGCATAATTTTCATCTACATACCTGTATAGACGAGAATCACAGTAAGTTCCAGTATTCCATTTTGCATGAATCTGTCCATAACTTATAACTTTCAGTCCAAATTCTTTTAAGTCGGCTTTTGTGATAGGAAGACCCTTCCCAAATGCAAAAATGGTTTTTAAAGGCTTTATTGACCAATCTTCAGGAATTTTATCAATCCACTGCAAACCACAGTCCTTCATTTTTCTGCTCATTTCAGCATCTCCTCTTCAAACGAACCGAGCTGCCCTTCAAGTTCGATTATCTCTTTAGCGATGTCTTTCGGATCCCTTGATGCTTCATAGTGGTAGAAGTAAGTGTTAAAGGATATACCTGTGCCTACAACACCGACCTTGCCATCCTGTAACGGTCCTTTATCTACAACAGACTCATCTATCCATGTCTCGGGAGCATACGGAAGAACCTCTTTCTCCATATATTCATCAAAAGGTTGTTCCCATGGGATGTTTTCTGTATCTTTCAGGTCAGGATCAGGCATTACATTCCCGTGCTTATCTTTTACGATAGGAAATGACGGATCTTTCATACCGAATGCAGACCTTATAGCATTGGCAATGGCAGGAGCACCGATATTTGGCTTCTCCATCGTCTTTCTTATATCTTTTGCGAACGCATCCGCCCAGTAGTAATCCTTCTCTGTGCCTTCCTGCATAGCAGTGATGACTGCATCTTTTAATACCTGCTTATTGCCATCAGACAGTTTTGATAAGGTTTCAAGCAGGGTACTCATCTTAGAAGAGTCGAGAATAACCTTCATGTGTAACGGTCTCTGTGTTGTCACCTGTCTGAACATGAAGTCTGTATATGGCACTATAACGCTCTTGCCGTGATCATGACCGTCAATATATGTTTCCACAATCCATCTGCGCTGTTCCTCTGATATCTCATAGCGCTTGTTTCCGAGGGATTTTTTTAACTGCTGGCGCATGTCAGACGCATCGATAAGCTGTATCATGCCTTTTCTGCCGTCGGGCTTATTATTGTTTAAGATCCACAGATATGTATTTATTCCTGTGCGGAAGAATATCTCTGCCGGAAGTTTCACGATACAGTCGATGACATCTGTTTCAAAAAGCCATCTTCTGATATTTGACGGTCCCTGCCCCGGGTCTCCGGTAAAGAGAGGAGAAGCAGACAGGACTATGCCAGCCTTGCCTCCGCCCTGAGACGCAGGCTTCATCTTGCTAACTACATGCTGAAGAAAGAGCATAGAGCCGTCGTTAATAGATGGAAGCCCCGCTCCAAACCTGCCTTTGAAGCCTTTACTTGCCTCTGTTGTCACATCATCTTTTTCTTTTTCCCATTTTTTGCCGTATGGCGGATTTGAGAGCTGATAGTCAAAAGTGTCATCTGGGAACATATCATCAGATAATGTATCACCATGCATTACATGAGCCGATAGATCTTTCGTGGCGTCAAATTCATCTTTATCGCCATTATCTACGTTACGGAGCAGCAGATTAGCTTTTCCTACAGCCCATGATACATCTGCCATCTCCTGACCATATGGTACAATGATAGCAGGAGCAGTCATCTTTTTATCTTTGTGCCACTCATCGAGAAGGTCAAGAGCATCCGTAATGAAACCGCCCGTTCCCATCGTAGGGTCATAAAGTGTACGCACGATTCCCTGATCTGAATTCATCAGCTCATCATCATTCGCAAAAATCATGCTTGTAGCAAGGCGCACAACATCTTTAGGAGTCATGAAATCCTCGGCATCTTCAGCTATCGATTCGCCATATCTCTGTATCAGATGCTCATATATGTTAGACATTTCCCTGTCAGATACATTTTCAGGGGACAGATCAAACTTGCTGAATTTAGTACAGGTGTCGAAGAGCATCCCATGTTCCTGAAGAGTCTTACAGGTCTCTTCCATTTTGAACTGAATGAAGATGTCTCTGGCGTTCTGGCTGAAGCCGTTGATATATTCCATCAGTGCTTCGAGAGTATCTGTTGCCCCGAGATTATTCAGTCGGAAACTCGTTAAATTATAAAATGCCTTTTTGGAATAATTGCAGTAGTTGTCATTCTCACGTCCCCAGTCGACTTCATGCTCCTCAAGAGCCTCACATACAGCTTCCCTAGTGGGTTCAAGAGCACATTCCAGTCTGCGGAGCAGAGAGAATGGCAGCACCACACGATTGTATTCCGCACGGGGAATTATATCCCTGATGAAGTCTGCAATGTTCCAAATCTCATTTACATAATCGAATGATGTAGCAGATGTATTATCCATGATTCCCTTTCTGCATTATGCCTACCAATTTTTGAGGAAAATCTCATAAGAATAATATAACATATCCCATGTTACTTTTCAACCAAATTTTGAGGATAATGCGTTTTTTATTATATGTGTTTCCTACCAAGGTGCATAAAAAGAACAGGTAGGGGTTTATGCCCTCCTGCCTGTTCATTCATATACTGATATAGATTGTGTGCAATCTATCCTACCTTAAAATGCGGTTACCCTAAATTATTAGGCACAGGTACTCCTGAATTCATTCAGGAGAGGAGTGCCATCCTCCTATCATTCGTATGATCTTTACCTTGTTCGGCGAAGCTGACTTCGGGCTTATGCCGTCAGCTTCAAACTCTACGTTGTTCCCTCTGTGTATTGCGTGCACCAGACGCTTCATGCCTTTGCAGAGCACTACATCACCAGCGTGTATGCCATAATGCTTTTTCCGGACAGATACATGCCCTTTTATCAGCTTCATGCCATGGAACTTTCTCAGGTTGTTGGGATTATCCCTTGGAACCGACCTGCTGGTACGATTACTGCCTAATTCCCTGCCGGAGACTTTTTTGCCGGTCCTGGCATCAATATATTTAGCATCGTAGAACTTACTCAGCACACGGTCATTCCGGCGGCGTTTTTTGTAATGCATCTCCTTTGCTTTGTGCCGGGGTCTGAACTTTCCCATGCAGTAAGCGTCATTAGCGTGTGTCTTTGCCATACGCTGCGTCCTTCTTGAAGCTTTGGTCGCTGCGCCGTTAGTGGTATGGATCTCCGCATCGGGAAACTTTGACCTGAAGATCTCTGCTATGTGCCATCGTACAGTATTCATAAAGGCTGCGCCAGCCATGGACTTTACTTCTGGTGTTATGCCCCATGGGTATTTAAGAAAATTGGTGGTAACTTAAATAGTTTTAACTACTTTAAACATAGCCGTGACTGTAAGAAAATTGGTGGCTGCAGATCCATCAGCCGCGATAAAGGTATTGAAACCAGTGCATTTGC
>Ga0256404_1009641_pt1 | contig 13739 bp, 10 predicted proteins | sample RumenRJG_01DNA_FD_185990 | JGI IMG/M metagenome (GOLD analysis project Ga0256404, IMG submission 185990) | Bovine rumen microbial communities from Lethbridge, Alberta, Canada - RJG_01 | ecosystem: Host-associated > Mammals > Digestive system > Stomach > Rumen | place: Canada: Alberta | collected...
AGCTGCAGGTGCTCGACAGCCGTAGCGGCAGCATGAGCGACATGTATGGCGAAGGCTACGAGCAGTCGAAAGTGCCCCTGGTCTATACCGCCAACTGGAACGGTAACTTCGGCGACGTGTTCAAGACACGTTGGAGCTACTCTCTGATGAGCCAGGCCCGCGGCAACCAGAGCCACTACATCGCCCTGGGTAACGAAGTGACCGTCAACAACTTCGATGCATTCTTCGACGTGATGTACATGCGCGAGGGTATCGACCGCCAGGGAATCGTGTCGAGCATCGTGGGCAACAACGCCAATGGTGGCCACCGCAACGACGCCGAATACCTCTCGCTCGTACTGAAGGCACAGTATCGCTTCGCTCCGAAATGGAACGTCTTCGTGAAGGGCATGGTGGAGAACGAAGGTCTCTCCAAGGACAACGGCGCTATCGAGAAAGGCAAGTATCGCACAGCCCTGGGCTATTTCGCCGGACTGGAGTACTATCCGATGAAGAACAGCAACCTGCACTTCTTCCTCACCTACGTGGGCCGTCACTACAGCTACACCGACCGCGCCAAGGCCTATGGCTTCGACGACTACAGCACCAACCGCATCTCGCTCGGTTACATCTGGCAGCTGCCGATGTTCTAAGCTCATCATTAATAGAATTGAGAATCGAACAATTTCTCATTTTCTCCATTTATCATTTAAACAATAAGAATTATGTCAGAACAGAAATTCCGCGTAGAGTCCGACCTTTTAGGTGAACTCAAAATCCCCGCCGAAGCATACTACGGTGTGCAGACACAGCGTGCCATCAACAACTACCACATCTCGCGCAAGCAGATGCGTAGCTACCACGACTTCATCATCGCCATCGCCTACGTGAAGCTGGCTGCCGTGCAGACCAACCATACCCTCGGCGTGATCAACGACGAAATCTCGGGAGCCATCTCACAGGCCTGCCGCGAAATCATCGACGGTAAGTTCCATGAGGACTTCCCCATCGATATGATGCAGGGCGGTGCCGGTACGTCGGTCAACATGAACGCCAACGAGGTGATTGCCAACCGTGCTCTCGAGATCATGGGACATGAGAAAGGCGACTACCAGTATTGCTATCCCAACGACCACTGCAACTGCGGCCAGTCAACTAACGACGTTTATCCCACCACTATCCGTCTGGCTCTTATCCGTATGAACAAGAGTCTGGTGGCTGCCCTCACCGGCCTCATCAGCGCCCTCCGTTACAAAGGCGAGGAGTTCAAGGACGTTATCAAGATGGGTCGCACCCAGTTGCAGGACGCCGTGCCTATGACCAGCGGACAGGAATTCAACGCCTACGCCAACAACCTGGAGGAAGAGATCCTCAATCTGGAGCGCAACGTGAAGCTTCTCCACGAGATCAACATGGGTGGCACCGCCATCGGTACCGGTCTGAATGCCGTTCCCGGCTTTGCCAAGCTCTGCGCTGCCAATTTGAGCAAACTCACCGGCGAGGCATTCGTATCAGCCAGCGACCTCGTAGAGGCCACGCCCGATACCGGAGCCTACGTGAGCTACTCTTCAGCCCTGAAGCGTCTGGCCATCAAGCTCTCTAAGATCTGTAACGACCTCCGCCTCATGGCTTCCGGCCCCCGTTGCGGTCTCAATGAGATCAACCTTCCCCCGAAGGCTCCCGGTTCCAGCATCATGCCCGGTAAGGTGAACCCCGTCATCCCCGAGGTAGTCAATCAGGTATGCTTCAAGGTAATCGGCAACGACACCACCGTCAGCTTCGCCGCCGAAGCCGGTCAGCTGCAGCTCAACGTGATGGAGCCCGTTATCACCGAATCACTCATCGAGAGCCTCCTCTGGCTGAAGAACGCCATCGAGACGCTTACCGAAGAGTGTATCCTCGGCATCACCGTCAACAAGGAACGTTGTTATGAAATGGTGAAGAACTCCATCGGCATCGTCACCGCCCTGAATCCGTACATCGGCTACAAGACCAGTACGAAGGTGGCCAAGGAAGCCCTGGAGACCAACCGTTCTGTTTATGATATCGTTCTGGAGAAAGGACTGATGACTCAGGAGAAGCTTGACGAAGCCCTTGATCCCAAGAACATGCTTAACTCTCACAAGATTGTGAAGTAAGCAAAAACAGAGATTCTGTGCCAGACCCGGTTGTCGTGACGATAACCGGGCTTTTCTATTAGTTTTAATGCAAAATCAAAGGGCTTCCCTATATGGATTGGGGCGAACTATTTTTTATTCGCCTTCAATTTTTCGACATAGGCTTTATAGATAGTGCGCCAGTCGCGACCAGTCTGTGTGAAATATTGTTCGTTCTTGGTCTTGAAGATTTCAAAAATGCCAGAAATGGCCTTCATATTCTTATAGTCGATAGCCATCAAACGAGCTTCCTTTAGGTTGTTCATCAGTACGGCTTCATCCTCTGCAGACATATCAGGCACAATCTCACGATAAGCTTTCATTGTGAAAGCAACCTTACCAATGGTATAAAGATCGAGGATCTGTTCTACCTGTTCTGGTGAAAGATCGGCATTCAGACCATCAAGCAAAGCCTGACGGATGGAAGCTGGCTGTCCAGAATCAGCAATAATCTGACGGTCAACGGCTGAGAGTTTCTTACCTGTCAACGGATTAATACTGCCATCGGGAATAAGATTCAGATGGGCATTATGCCAATCAGCAATGGCTTGCAAATGAGTAGCGATGACATTGGTAACACGCTGCTGCTTGGTTACATCGCTCAAATTGAGCGAGGCAACCCACTGGGTTGCTTTCTTAAGATTGCCTTCACTGATTTCTTGTGCCTCAGCGCTCCACGGTGCAAGCAGTAGCATAAGACTACATAACATAACGGTTTTGATTTGTTTCATGGCTTTAAATTATTAGGATTCTACAGAAATATTTATGTCTTTCCAGGAAATTTAGATTGCAGATATTGTTGGAATGGCTCCCGATAGGCATCGGTCACACGAATCACTTCACCACCGATATAAATGCAGTCGTTGCGGTCAACGCTGCGAATCTTACCAAGTGCAACGATGAAAGAACGGTGAACACGCATAAACTGTGATGACGGCAACATTTCTTCGACTGATTTCATCGTGAGATGGGTAATGAGTGGACGACGTTCACCTTCAAGATAAAACATCACATAATCCTTCATACCACTGACATAGAGAATCTGGGAAAGAGTAATCTGACGGTATTCGCCATCGACACGCAAGAAGATGGTAGCCCCCTCCAAAACTCCCCCCGCAGGGGAGGCTTCCAAAACTCCCCTCCCTACTGGGGAGGGGTTGGGGGTGAGGCTAAACCATTGCCGGGCTTTATCCACAGCAGCCAAAAACTTATTGTAGCGGATCGGTTTCAGCAGAAAGTCAAGTGCACTGACTTCATAGCTTTCGAAAGCATATTCCTTAAAAGCCGTGGTGAAGACCACACGAGTTTCAGCGGGTATCATGTGAGCCAGTTCCATCCCGTTCATATCAGGCATTTGGATATCCAGAAACAGCAAATCCACAGGGTGACTCTTTATCATGGAAATAGCCTCCACGGAATCCGTAAAACTGGCGACCAGTTCCAAACCATCAGTCTTGCCCACATACGACTCCAACAGTTTTACGGCCAAGGGCTCATCATCGACAATCACACAAGTTAAAACTCTCATAGCTTCAATTTAATCATAACGTGGTAGATATTGTCTTCAAGCGTCTGTTCCCATTCATAACGATCGGCATACATCAGTTCCAGACGACGGCGGGTGTTTTCTATGCCGATACCGCTACCACTACGATCTTTGTCATTCTTAGGATAGTTGGTATTGTCACAAATGAAGGTGAGTTGCCCCTGATGCTGTTCCAATTTAATACTGATGGCAGAAGGACGACCAGAGCTCACGCCATGCTTAAATGCATTTTCAATGAGGGAGACAAACAACAACGGAGCTACTTCCACCTGTTCACTGTCTATTGACAACTGATAATTCACAGACGTTTGCTCATTACAACGTAACTTCATCAGTTCAATATAATTACGCATAAACTCTACCTCGCCACCCAAGGGCACCGTGTTCTTATTTGTCTCATACATCGCATAGCGTAAAAGGTCGCTCAGCTGTGCGATGGCATCCTGTGCAGCATCTGCATCTATCTGCGTGAGACTGGAGATATTGTTGAGCGTATTGAAGAGGAAATGGGGATTGATCTGATTTTTCAGCCATGCCAGTTCGGCCTCGGTGTTCTTCGCCTTCTCGTCTTTCAGTTGCTGCTTCAATTGGCGCACGCGGATGAAGTGGCGGATACCGATAGCAACGGCAACCGTGACGATGTTGAGCAGGAAGAATATGAAGGTGCCCGAGAAGAAACCCATCCAGGCCTTTGCAGGCATGGACGGCACGTTGTGCTTGATGGCAAAATAGCCGTACACGAAACCGTAGTTCGCACCCAAGATGAGCAGCAGGTTGCACAGGACGAACAGCCAATAGCGACGGCGGAAGAACAGATAGGGGCCAAACAAATAGAAATTGGCAAAATAGACAACCAGCGGAGCCCGCAACAATTGCCACACCAGCGACAGCGAAGTGGATGTGGACTCCCAGTTGCGGGTACTGATGAATGTGGCCAGCGGCAAAAGGAGCAGCATGAGTATCCATACTGCTGCCTGGGATGCGAAGAGCCAGAGGTCTTTTTTTGCAATTCTATTCATTGTCTGCAAAAATAGTGATTATTTTGGAAACTTGCAAATTTTTATGGTTGCATATTGTCTGCTCCGCTGGTGCCCATGCCGCTGCCGGCATTGTTGATGATCTCACCCTGCGACTGCTGTTCGATATAGTCGTTCTGCACACGGCTCTGGTGCTGACGGGCAGCCATCTTGGAGTTGCCGAAGGTGTAGCTGACGGTGAAGGTCACTCCGTAGATAGGCACTTTGACGATGTTGTGTGAAGTGAAATTCTGGCCGCGGCTGTAGCTTTCTATCTGGATGTTGCCGCCCTTGTTGAGTCCCATCAGTCCTTGAACGCCAATACTGAGTTTGTCTTTCAGCAGCGACTTCGAAAGGTTGGCGGTGATGAGATTGAAACCGCCGTTCCAGCCCTGCAGGGAGTAAGACTTGGTGGAAGTGATGGCAAAGGCACCGAGTTTGAGGTTCCAGGGCAGTGTCTGTTGCAATCCAACCATGGCATTAGCGGTCCATCCGCTGTTGCTCTGGTTGAGTGCCGAGCTGCGCAGGTCGATATAGTTCAGGCCACCGTTGAGGAAGAGTCGGGTATCCTTGGTGAAGAGATAGTTCACATAAGCGCTCAAACCCGTCTGATGACTTCTGACCACGTTGCCGTAGGTGGTGTTGAGCAAGTTGTTGCTGTCATAGAAACTGTACTGCGAGATGGCGTTGTCCACGAAGTTGTGATGAAGGTTCAAGTTGAACATCAGTTTCTGGGTGAACGTATTATAGACGAGCGACACATTGTGGGCTTTCTCTACATCGAGGTCTGGATTACCATAGGTGAGAGCGATGGGGTTGGTCTTGTCCATATATGGATTCAGGTAGGAAATACCGGGACGGCTGATGCGCATATTGTAGGAGAGTCCCAGATTACTGCCTTGCGAGATAGTGTACTGCAGACTGGCGGTAGGTACCAAACTTCCGTAACTCGTGCTGAAGTCTTGTCCGTTACCCAGATGGTATTTCACGTCCTGCCAGGTGTATTCGTAGCGCAGTCCTGCCTTCAGTCCAAACTTGTTGAAGTTGCCGGCATATTCACCGTAGCCTGCCAGCACGGAGTTCTTGTATTCATATTCTGAACTGGAGCCCGGTTCGTAGTTGCCTTTCAGGAAGTATTTCGAGTCAGAGGTGGCATCATGGAGCAACACCTTGCTACCCAGACTCAGGGTCTGCCCGATGCCCAACGGCATGGTATAGTCGAGTTGGAAAGTGTGATTGGTGGTCTTGTCCTTATTCTCTGAATTACGGTTTGTCAAGTCAATCATCGATGAGGTGGTGCCGAAGTTGTTGGTCATCTCGGTAGTGGCCGGACTGTAGTTCAGCTGATAGGTCAATGCCAGCGACTGGGTGTGCTCCTTGTTGAAGAAATGCTGGAAGTCGAGGCTACCACTGAATGAGGTGCGCGAGTTCTTCATGTCGGTGGTGCTGCCATAACTGAAATCGTTTCCATAGATTCCGCCAGCCATGGTGGTAGTCGTCGTACCGGTGCTCTTTATCGACATGCTGTTCACCTGTGCCGTAGCGTTGATGGAGCTGTTCTTGCTGAGTTGGTAGCCCAGGGTGAGACTTCCCATGGTGAAAGGAGTCTTCACGTCGTTCTCAGAGGTCATCAGCTGACTGCTGCCGTTGTCCTGAATCTGCTCCATCTCGGTCTTCGTAGTTCCGGGCTTATTATATGATGTCATTGCGTTGGCACTATAAGAGAACTTGCCTTGCTGTCCGCTGAGGAACACACCGCCGCCAAGACTTCTGTTACCAGCTGAGGCACGTACGGTTCCGTTGTAGCCGTTCATGCTCTGAGGAGCCATCGGGTCCATACGGTTCATCACGATGTTCAGCACACCAGCTGCACCCTCTGCATCATACTTAGCACCAGGATTGGTAACCACCTCAATGCTCTTCACGGCGGTAGCAGGCATGCTCTTGAACACCATCGAGGGATTTGAAGAGAACATCACATTGGGCATGCCGTCAACATATACCTTGAAAGATGATGAACCGTTCACCGAGATATTGTCCTGACCATCGACCGTGACCATTGGCACTTTGCGGAGCATGTCGAGCACCGTGGCAGACTTTGAGTCGGCATCATCGGCCACATTGTAGCTCATCTTATCCACTTCCATCTTCACCAACGGTTTCTGGGCAACCACCTCCACCCCCTTCAGGGCTGTGGCATTCTCCTTTATAAATAAGGTGTCGAGATTGAGGACACTTTCATTCCGGAGCGTGATGGTACGCTTCAGGTCGTCTTTGCCCACACTGCTGAACACAATGTCAAAGGCGCCCTTGCCCTTCACCTCATGGCTGAACTTGCCGTCAGCATCGGTGAGAAACATGGCTACGGGCTTATCTTTCTTACCTTCCTTAAACACACGAATCGTGGCGAAAGGCTCACCTTCCTTGGACGTCTCGTCTGCGAGCGTTCCCTTCACGGTGGTCTGCGCCATCACTGCCGATGTGGTCATCAGCAACATTGTTACCAGAAAAAACTGAATCTTTTTCATACCTTATGGATTTTGTTTATTGATTTCTGATGCAAAAGTATAACAAAACCCAGCCCCTTCAAAGACGTTTTCGACGAAATGCAGGGATTATTTCGACGAAATGAGCCCCACCTTTTCTTCCCAGAGTTCTTTCGTCACGATGCGGCCGCGAAGCGTACGGCATTGGGGAAATTGCTGGAAATAGTCATCGGACGACTCAAACCAACGGGCTTCGCGAATCTGAGACGTACGGGCTATCTGCAACTTAACCTTGCGGACACTGCCCGGACCGATGACGGAAAGGAAATACTTGCCATCGGTAGTGCTGGCGGCCAATACGATGCGTTTCCGGGTAATGACCTTCTTGCGGTTGCGCTCTGCCACCGGCCACTTCCGGGTGTCGGTGCGCACCACAACATGCCAGCCCTGCTTGTTGATGCGCTGGGCAATGGAACGGAACATCGTGCCGTGAACGGAATCATCTTTGAAATGATTCACGGCAATATAATAATGTATCATCTCGTGGAGCAGCACATTCTGAAACTCTACTTCGGGGATATCGTAGTAGTTGGATAGCCGGATCACATAATCATAAGTCTCCCGCTTGAATAAAGACCGCTTCCATTTGAAGGCCATACTCCCCAGACGCGTACGGGCATTGTTAACTGAAAACTTCGGCGGAGTGAGTCGTCCGCCGAAGTTTTCTTTATTGAAACGGTCGAAGTTGACCGCTATCCATTCCGTGTCAATCTGCATCAGCCTTCCTTGATGGCTTCCATGATCTTGGCTTCCAGTTCCTCACAGAGTTCGGGGTTATCCTTCAGTAGCGTCTTCACGGCCTCACGGCCCTGAGCCAGTCGGCTGCCATCATAGGAGAACCAACTACCGCTTTTCTGGATGATGCCTTTCTCCACGCCCATATCGATAATCTCACCAATTTTGGAGATACCTTCACCGAACATAATCTCAAACTCACACTTACGGAAAGGAGGCGCCACCTTGTTCTTTACTACCTTTACACGCACCAGATTGCCGATAACTTCATCACCGTCCTTGATGGAAGACACACGACGGATATCAAGGCGGACGGATGCATAGAACTTCAAGGCATTACCACCGGTCGTGGTCTCGGGATTACCGAACATAACACCTATCTTCTCACGCAACTGGTTGATGAAGATGCACGTGGTGTTTGTCTTCGAGATGGTAGAAGTAAGTTTGCGCAAAGCCTGACTCATCAGACGAGCCTGCAGACCTACGGCAGAATCACCCATGTCGCCCTCAATCTCCTTCTTCGGAGTAAGGGCAGCCACAGAGTCGATGACCACGATGTCAACGGCTGCCGACGAAATGAGTTGGTCGGCAATCTGCAGGGCCTGCTCACCATTATCGGGCTGAGAAATCCAGAGGTTCTCCACATCCACACCCAACTTCGCTGCATAGAAACGGTCGAAAGCGTGCTCCGCATCAATGAAAGCAGCAATACCACCGGCCTTCTGAGCCTCAGCAATGGCATGGATAGCCAAGGTGGTTTTACCGGATGATTCCGGACCATAGATCTCAATGATACGCCCCTTGGGGTAACCGCCCACACCGAGTGCAGCATTCAGTCCGATACTTCCTGTTGGAATCACGTCCACATTCTCTACGTGCTCGTCACCTAACTTCATGATGGAACCTTTGCCAAAATCCTTATCAATCTTGGCAATGGCAGCCTGTAATGCTTTAAGTTTCTCTGCTTGAGGGTTCTGTGCGCCCTCTTCTTCAATCTTTTTTGCCATATTGTTTTTCTACTTTTTTAGATTATTTCTTGCAAAGATACGAAAATTTCGGATAAATGAGAGTAAAATAAATAGGTTTATTTTGCCGAATGTGAGAAATTTATGAAAAAGTTGAGAGCAAAACACGATTTAGTCCTTAAGCGGACAAAATCTTCTAATAGATTCTTTTTTTTGCCGAGACGGAGTATCTTCACGGAGGAACGGCGTAAAAATACAACAAATTCAACGATATGCAAAAAAATCCAATATTTTACGCGGGCCATGCAAATAGCCAGCAAAAACTATTGTTTAATGACTTGCATGTCCATAACAGAATTCTAATGTTTACGTTGCAAAAGCAGCAAACTATCCTGAACTAAACTTTATAATAACATAAAAAACATACATCCTACATTAACCCCCCCCCTTATTTACAGGTGGTTTGGAGCATGTATGTTTTTCAACTATTATTCTGTATAAGGTATGTTTTTAGTCGGGCTGCAATTCTTTCAGGAACAGGTAGGGCTGGCGGAAATACGCTATAGCAGACGGGGTGGAAATGTGAGCCTACTTTGCCAAGGGTGTAAACCAGATAGCAGTCGTCACTCTCATCGAGGAAATGGCTTGGATGCTCACACTCTTCGGGATCCTCTTCCATTTGGTGGTAAGTGTCTGTTGTGAGAGGCTGGGCACCCACGATGCCCAGGTCAGAATAGTTCCCGTCAATGGTCTCCACAATGTCGCCCACTTTGAAGCGGATATCCTCTTTCTTGCGACCACGATACAATCCCATCTCATCCAATGCAACAAAGTCATTGAGTTCCCCATCTGCGTTAAAAGAGAAACATTTCTGAGGCCGTTCGTTCCTATAGAATGAGCTTTCCCTATTATGTACAAACTGCTCAAGCAGAAAGAACCCGAAACAGTCCTCATAGTAATTCTTCCTCCTTTCCTGACATACCCGCTTTTGAAACTCGATAGTCGAAAGCATGGCATCCTCGGCATGTTCCTTCGTGTCGAAGAAACCTAACCGCTGCTGACAGATTCGCCGGCGAGGATACCGATGTCCCTCGATGCGAATCTGCAACAGTTCGTAAATGGGGAACGACCTGACGATGACTTTTTCCAATTCAGCCTTTTTCATTATCTTTGCTTGCCTTCGGCATCGTTTTTCAGTTAGACTCCGCAGCCTGGTTCTTCGGCTTTGTAGAAGATACTACCCACAGAAAATTCAATCAATCCTCCAAATTGGTTTCTATACTGCAGAAGTCATGCTGCTTAGCAGAAATGGTGTATCCCCAGAAGTGACCTCAAAATAATAATCAAATGTAATCATGGAAATGCTCAACAAGCATTCTGCAGCAATAATTCAATTCTTTGGTATAAACTCCAGTTAGGAATTCTGTCAATTCATTTTTGCTCATCTTCGCAATTGGTTTTGCAGTCTGGCACTTATAGCGAAGCAGCCTGCTGGTACCGGCTTTTACTTTATCGCAGTTATTTGTCGGCAGCAAAATGGCATTGCTATTCAGTTCCTCGCGCCATTTGTCAGCAAGAGCCTTGTCGTTTTCAATATGCAATTCCAATTGATAATCATTTCCGAAGCACATTCTTTTTGTACTGATGGGAATCCATTCCAAATGAGCCGTACCCCATTCTGTGGAAAGACCTATCTGAACAAAGCCTTTATCACTATGCAGGCCACGATGTTTGGCCATCCATTTAGCATTTTTAAGTTTCTTCAGTTCTCTCTTCCACCAGCCGTTCAGGATATCAGTACTGAGTTTTTCAAATTCGCCGAAGACCTGTTGCTCAATATCATAGATAATGTTCCTTATTACTCCATACAGATTATCAACAGCACGAATATCTTTTTCATCTGTATTAGCTTTAGCCATTTCTTTGCGTACCTCTTGAACAGAATCGCGGAAAGAATAGAGACAGTCGAAATCGCGGTCAGTCATCTTGTTCATATTGAGATGTCCTGAATCTATTAAAATGTTGCACAGCATGTCTTTTCGCCACGCATCGGTTTTGTTTTCGCAGAATATATCCTTCTCCAATGACTCAACATATGCGCGGACTATACTTGTCAGTGACTCCGGGTAAATGCGACGTTCAAGAACATCCTGTTTCAGCCATTCTATGATATCACTGCAAAAAGAAAGAGTGACAAAACGTCGACCAATGTCAGTTGTTTCGTCCTCGTTATTTGGATGATAGCTACATTCGTCAATTTCCTTAGCACCTGTTCCTGTAATATATAACGCCCATACATTTTCTAATGCAATATGCTCTTCAGTTGTCATGTGGGTTATATATCGGCGTATTTGGCCCTTCTGATCAGGAGCATCAAAAATCTTGTTCTCTATGATGATGGCTATTCGCTTTCCTTGTGCGGAAAACATAATGAGCCCATCAATGAAACTGTGTTTATCGTCCTTGTCATATCGTGGATTGAAGCGAATGATAACATCCGAAGGGTTCTGATAGTGAATCATCTTGTCGCGCCCTTTGGTGAATCTGTTCAAGAAACTATTCAGTAGAGGGTAGCGTCTAGTTGAGTCTTGGTAACGAAGTAATGCCAGTAGCAACTTCGTATGGTCGTTTTCACTCATTCCCCAGGCAGTAAACACATTATACGGTGAATGATGTCTAGGTTTATTTCTCTGTCCCTCAATCTTGTTGGCAATTTCTACAATGTTAAACTTAAAATGATTTGTTGTTTCCATATTATTCGTTGTTTGGGGGTTATACTTAAAATACAGTCCACTTCACCAGAAAAAATCAAAGTTTACTTCTTCTTTTTTCTCTCATATACGAGGGCAGGATTCACCATTCTATTTCCTTTACCTCAACATCCAGATTCGTAAATGCTTGGCGGAGGGCATAGAGCAGGGGCTCGCCATGGTCTGCTTCGCTAAATGCCGTCATAAAAAAACTTGAAGACTTACTCTACTTCTTCTTGAAATCTATGGCGTCCTGCATACATTGGCGCATCTGCCTTACGGCATATCTCAGGAAACGAATGTCGCTGTCCGAACGGTAGGTCAGGGCGGCCCTGCGAAGCCCCTCTTTCCCAGCCTCAAGCAGTTCCTCCAGCTCGAGCCCCTGATTCTTATATTGACGCACTAAGCTTACCACATAGACCAAATTCGCCTTTCCCAATTTTTGCATCTCGTAGCAGTCGGCGCCTTTGGCCTGTATCTTCTCTAACAGTTCCAATTCTTCTTCCATAGACAGCAGCGGTGTGCGATGTATCTCTAAGAGAAGTTCATTAATTTGTTCGTTTGTCATATTTCATAAAGATTTAAAACTCCATCTGCTTATTGCAAACTGTAGAATTGTTTCAAAACGTTTTTTGAATCTGCTCTCTTTTTTCTTATACTTCATAAGATTACCACTATATTTTGCGATTCACTCACCCTGTCATTTCATTCAACTTTCCGCTTCGTCTTCGTTTGTCAAGACTCAGCATCTTTTGCTGCCATATTTTTGGATTTTAATTAGTGTGTACCTAATAAAAAGAGCAAAAACGGCATCCCAAGACCTTTCTACTACAGGATAAGAAGGATGCCTGCCAGCCTCCGGCTTCGTCGGGAACTTCGACCTTTCGGTAGAACCTCCTCACGCTCGGCAGAGCAGAAGCGAGCTTCACTCTGCTCTCGCTAAATCGGAGCTTTCCTCGACTGGTTCTTTATGGTTGAATTTCACTCCACTTTTTCTCGTCATGGCAAAATCGAAAAGAGTTTCTCCCAAACCTTCACCATGGCCCAGGTGTCGGGCTCGCAGTAGTCGGGCAATATTAAGCTTTGAGAAGTTTCTTATAATCCTCCTTCCTTTGAAGATAAATATCCGGATCTTGTTCGTTTTCAGTCAGAATTCGATAGATGGATAGGATAAGTTTGCAGTTGTTTGAATAAAACCTCTCTAATAAGTCACGGTCAACGTTCGACAAGTGACTTTCTTGAATATGTGTTGATAAAACCCTGTTTATGGCTTCGATTCGACTTTCTGCGCCTTTTCTATAGTAATAGGAAGTTCCTTTCAGAGCGTTAAACAGAGATTTGTCGTAACATTCCCAGAGTGTATCATCTCCGCAAAAAAGCAATTCGTGATAGCACTGAGCTGAAATAGGTATGATACCGAAACCATCGCCTAAGATTTCATTAATCATTGCGAGCTTGTCTTGGTTAATTTTTTCCCTGATGTAGAGTCCCGTGAAAGGAGTCTGAGAATAACGAACATCACGAATGGGGTCAGCATTGTCCTTAAAAACATGCTGATGAAACTTCTGCCTCTCATAGATGCACTCAAACTCTTTTATAACTTCACTTATTGTTTTCCTTTCACGAGAAATGTAATCTTTTACAGCTACTTTCAGCGCATCTGTAATGGTTTTATAAGCCTTACCATTGTATTCGAAAAGGTGTGTAGGGATATAATATAGTTTTTCGTTGGTCTCTTTTACCACATATATCAGAAAACGTGCTCCACCATTCTGAGCACCAAAAATGTCTCTGAAGTCCTTTTGCGATTTCAATTCTCCATTCTCATTCGTGTACTTTCTCAAGGCGGCTTGGAGAGACGCTTCAAATGATAAACAATTATCCCCACCAAAAGAATACAGTTCCCTCTGAAGATGATAGTTTACTGCAGTTTCAAGAAGTCTTGCATTGTCCTCATTACTCATGAACTCCAACAATAATTGTTTCTCATAATCACTGACTGCCATGATTGATAGTTCTTTTGCCCCGATTTTTTCATCATTATCA
>Ga0256404_1009642_pt1 | contig 13739 bp, 12 predicted proteins | sample RumenRJG_01DNA_FD_185990 | JGI IMG/M metagenome (GOLD analysis project Ga0256404, IMG submission 185990) | Bovine rumen microbial communities from Lethbridge, Alberta, Canada - RJG_01 | ecosystem: Host-associated > Mammals > Digestive system > Stomach > Rumen | place: Canada: Alberta | collected...
TATCTAATGCGTCTTTGATAGTAGGCATATCCAATTACCTCCTTCGGTGGTACTGTTTCTTACTATTATTATACGCTATTTCTCGTCAAAAACCAACCATTTGTTGTGACAGAGCCATTGCTTTTATGCCATTGGTGGTGCTGTTTGCTTATGCATTACCGATGCTGGATGGGCAGCTCTATCATAGTGTGCCGGAGCGTGTAGGGCGGCTGGCGCTTCCCATCTTTTTCTTCCTGATGTTCCGGCTGGTGCTTATGGCCGGTCATCAGATGTCAGAGCATACGGCGGAAGTCAATCGCAATAATCTGCTGGCGCAGCAGCTTTATTCGCTGCGGGAGTACACCAGGCTCGAGGCGGAGAAACGCCAGGCATTGCGTGTCCTTCGCCATGATATGCGTCATTACAACCGGTTGCTGGGAACTTTGCTGGAAGGAGGGCGTATCAGCGAAGCCAGGCAGCTGGTCGATAAGCAGACAGCAGAGCTTGAACACACGGCCTTGCAGGAGTTCTGCGCCAATGACTTGATAAACGCAACGCTGTCAATCTATGTGTATCATTTGCGGAATCTGGAGATTCCGCTGCAGTTGAAAGTGAATCTGCCACGCGAGATGACAGGCATGGATACGGATGTGGCTATCTTGCTGTCAAATCTGCTGGAAAATGCCTTGCATGCGAGCATGCGGCAGCCAGTCACCAATCGAGCAGTCAGGGCGTCAGCGCAACATACGGGGACACAGTTCGTCTTGTCGGTGGCCAACCGTTTTGAAGAACCCGTACTGTTCGATGCTGATGGCTTACCGTACAGTGAAATGCCCGGACATGGTACAGGTATGATTTCGTTGCGTTCTTTTATCAAAAAGTATCATGCCAAGTGTGATTTCCGCCAGAGTGATGGTTGGGTCACGGTAATGCTTTATTGGCAGGGGACAGATTGAATACGAAAAAGGAGACTTCCCTGCAGGAAGTCTCCTTTTTTGCATTATGCTTTTGGGTGTGGCAATTATTTGATGCCAGCACCGTCGAGAGCGCTGCGGACGCTCTGAGCAGCTTTGTGCATCTTCTCGAGCTCGTCATCCGTGAGGTGGATTTCGAAGGAGCGCATGATACCATCAGCGCAGACCATACGCGGCAGGGAGAGAGCAACATCTTTGATGCCATACTCGCCTTCGAGAACTGCGGAGCACGGGAGAATCGTGTGCTCATCGTACAGAACAGATTTGATGAAGCGGCAAGCTGCCATAGCGATACCCGTGTTCGTGAAGCCTTTGCGGTTGATAACATCGTAAGCAACCTGAACGAGCTCCTGCTCAACAGCTTCGTGGCTGAGTTTTTCCGTTTTGTGGAAGTACTCATCGAGATCGCCAATCGGGAAGCCAGCGCAGCCCGTCGTGGACCAAGCAACGAAAGCAGCGTTGCCGTGCTCACCGAGAACGTAACCATTGATGTTCTTCGGATCAACCTGGTACTTGTCAGCCAGGATACGGCGGAAACGATACGTCTCGAGCATCGTACCAGTACCGAGGATGAGGTTGCGCGGGTAATCGAACTGGGTGGATACAACATAGGTAGCAACATCGAGCGGGTTCGTGATCATGATGATCATAGCAGATTTCGTGCGTTTTACGATCTCGCCGAAGACGGACTGCATGATTTTAGCATTCGTGCCAGCCAGTTTCAGACGATCCGGTGTCTCACCCGGGCGGATGGACGGGCCAGCCGTGATGACGATGATGTTAGCATCTTTGCAGTCATCGTAGTCACCGAGGTGGAATTTGATGTTCGTGCTGTAAACGCAGGAAGTAGCATGGCTGGAGTCTTTAGCCTCGCCCCAAGCTTTGTCCTCGTTCAGGTCGATCAGAGCGACTTCCGTTGCGAGCTGGAAGTCGGCAATTTTGTTAGCAACGGCGGAGCCGACGTTGCTGGCACCGATGACGACGATTTTTCTTCTGTTGTTCATGTTGTAAAAACCCCCTGTTTTTATGAAAGAATATTAATGTGAAAAATATCCCTAAGTCAAGCTAATCGTATCATTCTGTTTAGGCATTGTCAATGCGTGAAAAAAAGAAATAAAAGCGAAAGTTTTCTTAAAATTAGGCTAATTGTCGAAAATAACGTGAAAATGAATTAATTTATCAGAAATGCCGCAGAAATAGCGGGCAGCTGTTGTATTTCATGTTTTTTTATTATATATTATAAGATGTGATTTTTGGAGCAAGGAGAAAAAGAAAATTGCTCCATAAAATTTTCAGTGTGGTTTGTATAATAGATATCAGATTCGTACGCTGATATGGCTATAGATATTGGAAGGGGATCGCGAATAACATGTTTGGCATGTCGATGGATATTGGAATTGACTTGGGTACGGCGAACGTACTCGTTTATGTGAAGGGCAAGGGCATTGTGCTGCGTGAGCCGTCGGTTGTTGCGGTGGATCGCGATTCGAATCGCGTGCTGGCTATTGGTGAAGAGGCGCGTCAGATGATTGGCCGTACGCCGGGGAATATTGTGGCTATCCGTCCACTGCGTGAAGGTGTCATTGCAGACTATGATATCACGGAGAGCATGTTGCGCCATTTCATTGAGAAGGTGGTCGGCCGCAGCTTTGTTTTCCGTCCGCGCATCATGATTTGTATTCCGTCAGGTGTTACGATGGTTGAGCAGCGTGCTGTGCAGGAGGCTGCAGAGCAGGCTGGTGCCCGTCATACACAGCTTATCGAAGAGCCGCTGGCAGCAGCGTTGGGAGCAGGTCTTGATATCGTTGAGCCGTGCGGATCGATGGTGGTCGATATCGGTGGCGGTACGACGGATATCGCGGTTATCTCGCTCGGCGGCATTGTCAACAGCGCATCGCTGCGCATTGCTGGTGACAAGTTTGATGAGGACATCATTGCCTATGTCAAGCGTGAGTTCAATATCATGATCGGTGAGCGCACGGCAGAGGATATCAAGATCCGCGTTGGCGCAGCTTTTTCAGATGCGCGCAATGAAATCATGGACATTCGTGGGCGTGATATGCTTTCAGGCTTGCCGAAAAATGTGGAAATCAATACGCGTCAGGCGGCTGAGGCCATGCATCAGTCGGTTACGCGCATTGTCGATTGCGTCAAGAAGGTGCTTGAGGATACGCCGCCGGAATTGTCTGCGGACATCATGGATCGCGGTATTGTGCTGACTGGTGGTGGTGCTATGCTGTATGGTCTGGATGAGCTTATTCGCCGTGAGACGTATATCCCGACGGCCTTGGCAGAGGATGCGCTTTCCTGTGTGGCTCTTGGCTGCGGTAAGGCACTTGACACGTTTTCGAAGTTTGATGGCAAGGCCATGAATCTCAAGACGGGCAAATAAATTTGTTGAAAGGCGGAACCCTGGAAAGGAGTTTCGCTTTTTTTCGCGAAATAGAGATGTAGGAGACTGTGGCTTTTCTTGGGAGAAAAGCTTGCGATAAGGGAGTGAAGATACATGTGGCGTGGACTTTATACGGCTGGTGCTGGCATGATTACCGAGACCAAGCGCACGGATACGATTGCGAATAACCTGGCTAACGCCAATACGACAGGCTTCAAGCGCGATGATGCTATCAGCCGGGAGTTTGAACCGATGCTTATCAAGCGTATCAATGATGGCAAGAATCTCAATAATGTGACGTCGTTCAAGCAGTTCAGTGTGGGCGAAAGCATTCCTACTGTCGGTGTGCTCGGCCTGGGGTCGCGCATCGATGAGATTGCGACTGACCATACACAGGGAGGCTTCCAGACGACGGGCAATCCGCTCGATGTTGCGATTTCGGGGGATGGCTATTTTGCTATCCAGACACCACAGGGCGTCCGCTATACGCGTGATGGTAATTTCTACCGCTCGTCGCGCGGACAGCTGCAGACAGTCAGAGGGCAGGCTGTGCTTGGCACGAACAACCAGCCGATAACAATCCCCGGTGATGCAGCCAAGGTGACGATCGGCGCTAAGGGCGAGATCATGGCTGACGGCCGGCGCATCGGTCAGCTGCAGCTTACGAGTTTTGGTCCGGACCGCCGTGCGGTGCTCAAGCAGGGCGACAATCTCTACTATCCGCAGCAGGGAGCGCAGCCCCAGGCGGCGACGGGCGAGATCTATCAGGGGATGCTCGAGAATTCGAATACGAATGTTGTCTCTGAGATGGTCAACCTCATCAACAATTACCGTATCTATGAGGCGGGATCCAAGGCGGTAACGACGCAGGATACCCTGCTGGACAAATCAGTCAACGAGGTCGGCCGGGTCTGATTTAAGTAAATGACGGTTTTATCCGATAAACCATAAAGAGGAGAACAGGTACGCCTTTATATCTGTAATGGGACAAGGGAGGATTTTTATACCATGATGAGAGCACTTTGGTCGGCTGCATCCGGCATGAAGGGGCAGCAGACGAACATGGACGTCATCGCCCATAATATCGCGAATGTCAACACCTATGGCGGCAAGAAGGTCCGCGCGGAATTCCAGGATCTGGTCTATCAGACGATCCGTGATGCTGGAGCCCAGAGCGGTGCGGATTCGCAGTATCCGACGGGCATGCAGATTGGTCTTGGTACGCGCGTGGCAGCGACGAACCGCGTCTTCACGCAGGGATCGCTGCAGACGACGGACAATCCGACGGACATCGGTATCCAGGGCGAGGGCTTTTTCCGCATCACGCTGCCGGATGGTACAATTGGCTATACGCGTGATGGTTCGTTCAAGCTCGATTCCCAGCGCCGCATGGTAACGACTGACGGTTATCCGCTGGCCGACGATATCACGATCGATCAGACGGCGCCGAGCGACTCGATCGTCATCGCTGGCGATGGACAGGTTTCCTGCAAGCCAGCTGGCGGCGAGCAGACGAATGTCGGCCAGATCCGTCTGGCACGCTTTGTCAATCCGTCTGGCCTTACGGCGATCGGCAAGAACCTGTTCATCGTTTCTGAGGCTTCGGGTGAAGCCATCGAGGGCAACCCGGGCGAGGAAGGCGCCGGTACGTTGACGCAGGGTACCCTGGAGATGAGCAGCGTGCAGATTGTTGAGGAAATGGTCAACATGATTGTCTCGCAGCGCGCCTATGAATCCAACTCTAAGGCAGTCACCACCTCCGACTCCATGCTGGAGATTGCCAACGGGCTCAAGCGCTGATTTAAATGAAGAAGAACACGTTAGCCATTCTATGCTTGTTATGGAGTGGCTTCTTCTGTCTCTTTGCGTTCGCTTCGCTGCCCGCTGTGGCAGATGCCCAGGGGGTGGTGCAGCAGATGATCCCTGCGGAGAAGTTTGCAGAGATTGCCCGGCAGAAGATAGAGAGCACGCTGGTCCAGACTGGCGAGATGCGGCGGCATGAATTGCAGCTCATCCGGGCACCCCAGGCGATGGAACTGCCACCTGGCGAGGTCGTCTGTGAGGCGGAACTGCCACAGAAGCTCCGCTATGGCAATACGAATCCCGTACATTTGCGTGTGTTCCTGAATGGGGAATTCTATCGCCGTGTGGTCTGCTACTACCGTGTCAATGTCTACGACAAGGTGCTCGTGGCAGCGCATGACCTGCGCATCGACAAGCCAATCGCAGCCGCTGACCTGCGGCTGGAGGAGCGCAGCGTCGCTGGCGGGGCAGGCCGCTACCTTACCAAGCTGGAGGAGGTGCAGGGCCGGGTAGCTGCGCGCACCATCAAAGAGGGGACTGCAGTGGAGTCGGTAATGCTGCAGCAGCCAATTGTGATGGATGTGGGCACGCCCGTGACAATCCGCGTGAATTATCATGGCATCGAAGTGTCAGCTAATGGCATCGCCATGCAGCGCGGCCGCCTGGGCGCAAAAATCCGGGTGCGCAACGTGGCATCGGGGAAAGTCCTGCGCGGGACGGTAGTCGATGCTGCAACCGTTGAAATCGTGAATTGAAAGCAGGTGAACCTATGAAGAAAATGGGGAAACGATATAAGAAGTTGGCGGCAGTGCTGGCGGTGAGCCTGCTGGCGGCGAACCTTACGCTGCCGATGGCCTCTGCCCAGTCGCTGTGGTCAGATTCGTCCTATAATGTGTTTGCAGACCGCAAGGCGCGCAATGTCGGCGATATCCTGACAATCGTCATCAGTGAGACGACGAGCCTGTCGGCTACGCGCGGTAGTTCGAACAGCAAGAGCGGCAAGACGGACTTGTCTGCCGGTGTGGGCATCTTCGACTTCCTGAAGGCGGCTTCGGCCAGTGGGTCGGACTCGTTCAAGGCAAATGGCCAGGCTACTTCCAAAAACACGACCCGCGCCAATGTCACGGTCACGGTGGTCGACGTGCAGCCGAATGGCAATATGACTGTCGAGGGTACGCAGTCCATCTGGCAGAACCGCGACGAGCATAAGATCACGTTTCGCGGGGTCTGCCGCCAGGACGATGTGACGGCCAACAACACGATACCTTCGACGAAGATTGCCAATGCGACTGTGAAATTCGATGGCAAGGGCCCGCTCAATGCGAAGCAGCGGCAGGGCATCCTGACGCAGATTTTCAACTTCCTGTTCTAAGGATGACATGGAGGAAAGATAGACGTATGAAGAAATTACTGGCTTTGTTGATGGCGGGCGTGTTTGCGCTGAGTCTGATGCCGGGAACGGCTGCGGCTGAAAGCGCGGCGACCCGCATCAAGGATATCGCGAAGGTTCAGGGCGTGCGCTCGAACCAGCTCATGGGCTATGGCCTTGTCGTCGGCCTCAACGGTACGGGCGATGGCAATAAGTCGACGGAGACGATCCAGTCGATTGTCAATATGCTCAAGAGCTTTGGCGTGGTGATCGACCAGTCGACGCTCAAGGCGAAGAACGTTGCTGCGGTTGTCGTGACGGCTACTCTGCCGCCGTTTGTCCGCGAGGGTGATACGATCGATATCACGTCCTCGTCTATTGGCGATGCGAAGAGCATCCAGGGCGGTACGCTGCTGCAGACTCCGCTGCGGGCTGGCAATGGCACGGTCTATGCTGTCGCGCAGGGGCCGGTGTCGACAGGTGGCTTTGCGGCTGGCAACGGCGGCAATACGGCGACCAAGAATTTCCCGACGGTGGGGACGACACCGAATGGTGCGATTGTCGAGCGCAGTGTCGAAGATGAGATCGGCGGTTCTGGCCGCATCTCGCTGTCGCTGCGCGAGCCGGACTTCACGACGGCTGCACGCATTGCCAATGCCATCAATTCGCAGTATGGCAATGTCGCGCAGGCTTCGAATCCAGGGCGTATCGATATCACGATCCCCGCGTACTTCCGCAATAACGTGGTAGGCTTTGTCTCGACAATCGAGGAGCTACCGGTCATGCCGGACAATATCGCCAAGGTAGTCGTCAACGAGCGTACGGGTACCATTGTCATGGGCGGTGATGTGTCGGTGGACGAAATCGCCATCACACAGGGCGGCTTGTCCATCAAGGTGCAGAAGAACGCGAATGCGAACCAGCCGGATCCCTTCAGCTATGGTACGACGATCGTGACGCGCAATACGGATGTGGATGTGCAGGAAGACAAGGCCAGCACAATCGTGCTGCCTGCAACGGCGAATGTCAGTGACATCGTTGGCGCTCTCAATGCCGTTGGGGCAACGCCACGGGATACGATTTCGATCCTGCAGGCCATCAAGGCCGCTGGTGCTTTGCACGCAGAACTGCAGATCATGTGATGGATGATAGGATGAAGGAGGAGGCAGCATGCAGATTGCTCCTTTGACGGCCATGGGCATGAATTCTTCCATGGCACCGAATAATACGACGTATGATTCTGCACAGACGGCGGCTGAGTCGGCCAAGTTTGCCGAGATGCTCCGCGATGTCCAGCGCAAGGCGGATACGGCAGCGCAGGCGGATCATGTCGTCAATGAGGCGGCTATGTCTCAGCGTGACAAGGAACTCAAGGAGGCCTGCAAGGGCTTTGAGGCGATGTTCCTGTCGATGATGTACAAGCAGATGCGCGCAACAGTTCCGGAAAACAAGCTGTTTGGAGAATCGAACGGTCAGAAAATTTTCATGGACATGCGCGATAATGAGTTGATGAAGACGGTGGCTGACTCTGGTGGCCTTGGTCTTGCGGATCTCATGTATCGTCAATTGTCGCCGCAGGTCAATGGGCCAGCTGAGGGACAGAAAAAATAAACAACGTGAATAGGACGAGAAGCCTTCCCTTCACAGGAAGGCTTTTCTATTGGGAGGAAGGTATTTACAATGAATCATTTACGGCGGAAAATCACAGTGGCGTTGCTGGCTTCGGTATTCACCCTGCAGACGGCGGTGCTGGCCTCGGCAGCGGACTTGACTTCGGTGCGCTATCATAGCGGTGGCGAGCATGACCGCGTGGTATTTGATCTTTCGTCGGAGCTGTCCTATCAGATCAAGGCATCGGCTGATGGGCGGGAAATCACTATCGATATGGCGAACGTATCGGAGAAGGATTTCAAGCGCAAGCCCTTCCATAGCAGCCGCATCGAGTCGGTGAAGTATGTACTTAGCAAGGGCCACATGCTGGTCACCCTGCGGCTCAAGCCAGGACTTACTTATAAGGCTAACAAACTCAGCAACCCCGCGCGGGTATTCGTGGACATCCTGCCGAAGACGGCGAAGGCTTCGGCCAAGCCGTCAGGGACGGTGCGCCGTACGGGCTCGGAGGCTGAGGGCGATATCCTGCCGCTGGCTTTTGATGGCCTGTATACGGAGATGGCAGCACCGGGGCTGGCCAAGCGCAGCTATATCTATTGGGATGATGCGGGCAAAGTGTCGGCGTATTTCGTTGAGGCGGACAAAGACCTGTATACGGTGAAGCCGGTATTGGCTCGTGGCCGTGTACCGGGACTGCAGTCGACCAGTGGCATATCGGATGCACAGAATGCTGTGGCGGCGGTGAATGCGACTTATTTTGCTGGTAATGGTGATATGATCGGCACGGTCAAGATCGATGGCCTGATGGCTGGCACGACGTATTATACGCGTTCGGCCATCGGTTTCCTGCCAGATGGCAGCTCGATATTCGGGACGGTTGCCTATGATGGCCAGGTGACGCTGGGGGATGTGACTCAGAGCATTTCGGGGGTCGATGCTGAGCGCGGTGTCGATAATCTGATCCTCTACAACAAATGGTATGGCAGCCGTACGCGTACGAATGAGTTCGGCCTGGAGTTCACTGTGCAGAATGGTCGGGTGACGAAGATCCAGACGGGCAATTCCGTGATACCGTCCAATGGGTATGTCGTTTCGGTCCATGGCAAGGCCATGGATGCATTTGCTGGCGTGCGCGTCGGTGACCGCGCGGTCATCGAGCAGGACTTGGGCGCGAAGTGGAACAAGGCTGTGGATATCATGGGCGCTGGCCCGCGTCTCGTCCAGAATGGTCGTGTCAATGTGACGGTAGCGGCTGAGCAATTCCCCTCGGACATCCGGTATGGACGGGCACCGCGCAGTGCGGTGGCCGTGCTCAAGAATGGCAATTACCTGTTTGGCGTCGTCGATGGCCGCCAGGCGGACAGCCATGGGCTGACGCTGACCGAGTGGGCACAGTTGCTCGTGAAGTTTGGTGCTCGCGATGCCATCAATCTCGATGGCGGCGGATCGAGTGATCTGGTTGTCGGCGGGCAGGTGCAGAATTCGCCTTCCGATGGACAGGAGCGCCGGGTCGGCAGTGCACTGATCCTGCAGAAAAAATGATGGGTACAACTGTCTTTCCGCGTATTGTATGCTATAATAGAAAAACAATGGATTTTTACGCATTAAGATGAGGTGACTGTTTTGCGTACATATATAAAGAAGATGTTGGTGTCGGGGCTGACGGCTCTGTTTTTGTCGGCTCAGGCTTTGCCCGTCTGGGCGATGGACCCGATCCTGGCGCATGACCAGATCCGGGAGGGCATGACGGGGACGGCGTATACGGTCATTGACAGCTCCGGTGAGCTGCGCGATTTCCAAGTGGATATCATCGGCCTGGTCGACAATGGCAAGGGCTCGCAGCCTATGATCATGGCGAAGGCTTCCGGGCCGGTCATCGAGCAGACAGGCGGCATCCTGCAGGGAATGAGCGGCAGTCCCGTCTATGTTGATGGCTATCTAATCGGTGCTGTGGCGGCGGGCATCAAGGAGATGACGCCCTACACGTTCTTCATCACGCCTATCGACGAGATGACACCGCTCTGGAAGATGCCGGACCGCAAGAACAAGACGCGCATCCATACCATCGATATCAAGAAGGCGGCAGAGAATGCAGCGAAGGCCAAGGCCGAGAAGGAAAAGAAACGCAAGGAGCGTGAGGCGAACGGCGCGAAGGACACTGTCTATGGCGATGAGCTCGTTTCCCGCGCCCGAGAAGCTGTTGCTGCCGACAAGAAGGCCGCAGCAGCAAAAGATGAAGAGGCGTCCGTAGAGGAGGCAGCAGCGGAGACGGCGTCTGACGAGACGAAAGCCGCTGATACGGCTAAGGCTGAGCCGAAGGATGTCATGTATTTCTCGGGCTTCAATCAGGCTGGCCTGGATTTCCTGCAGAAGCAGATCGATCCGCAGGGGACGATGGAGTTCCTGCCGATGGGCGCGCCGACCATGGCAGAGGCGCAGAAGACTGTCTACAATGCCTCCCTCGTTCCGGGCTCCGCTGTCGGCGTGGCCGTGGCTTATGGCGACTTTGCTGTCGGGGCCACGGGGACGGTGACGGCTGTGGACGGCAAGAAAATCCTGGCCTTTGGACATCCGTTCCTGCATCGCGGCAACGTCAACTACTTCATGACGGATGCGAAGGTGGTCGGTACGATCAGCGGCCAGAGCAACGGCATGAAGATTGCCAGCATCGGCAACATCATCGGCCGTATCAACCAGGATCGTGCCACGGGAATCGCTGGCGTGCTCGGCAAGTTCCCGACGGTGGTACCCATCAAGGTCAAGGTGACCGATAAATCCTTGGGCCGCACGGCGGACTACAATGCCCGCATTGCTTACGATGAAGATTTCCTGCCGCAGCTCAGCGGCGGCATTGCCTATGCAGCCTTGAGCAAGACGGCCGATGATCTCAGCGCCGGTACTGCGGAGGTGGGGTTCACCATCCGCACGGATGCTGTTGCGAGCGGCAAGGTCGAGCGCAAGAACATGTTCTATAATGCCTCGGATGTCGGGCAGATCGCCATGGCTGAGCTCATGCAGGCCATGAATGTCATCAGCCAGAATAAGGAAAAGGAATCGGATATCATCGATGTCCAGGTCAATATCGATGTTGACAGCAACCGCAAGACGGCGTCGCTCATCTCGGCCATCCCGGACAAGAAAACCGTGAAGCCGGGGGAGACGGTCAACTTCACGACGACCATCAAGCCGTACCGCAAGGCCAAGGAAACCCTTGTCATTCCGTTCACGGTGCCGGAATCGCAGCCGAGCGGGCCGATGAATCTCGATATCCGTGGCGGCGGCCTCGTGCCGGCGACAGCTCTTATGCTTCTGCAGCAGTCGGGCGTTGATGTCGTCAGCGAAGAGGATTCCAAACAGACAACGGAGGATAAGCTCAAGAATCTGCAGGAAACGGGCCGCAACAATGAGGTCATCATCGCACCGAGCCAGGTGCAGAAGCCGGTGTCGGCCAGCGCTCAGCGCCGTGCCATGCAGGCTATGCAGGCCAAGGGCCATAAAGTCGATCTGCTCGGCCTCCAGGGGAAGGAAAGCGCGGGCAAGACGAAATTTGCTACGAATTACATCATCGACAACGTCGTCCATTCGACGCTGACGATTGCGAGAAACTGACGGGAAGACTATTGTCATAAGGATGATATGATGATAAACTATGTGTTGATGCTTTCTGAAAGCACAACTATAGGAGGATAACGAACTTAATGGAAAAGTTGATTATACATGGGGGAAACCGGCTGGAGGGCCGGGTAAAGATCAGCGGCGCCAAGAATGCCGTCCTGCCAATCATCGCGGCGACGCTTCTGGGGCAGGATGCCCAGAGTCTGCTGGATGAGGTGCCGGCACTCGAAGACGTTCATACCATTACCGAAGTATTGAAGAAGCTGGGTGTCAAGGCTGAGTTTGATGAGACAAAGCATCAGCTCAAGGTTGACAGCACGGTGATCGGCAGTTGTGAGGCTCCGTATGACCTCGTGCGCAAGATGCGTGCCTCATTTCTGATCATGGGGCCGCTTTTGGCGCGCTGCGGCCAGGCCAAGATATCGCTGCCGGGCGGCTGCGCCATCGGCACACGTCCGATTGACCTGCACCTCAAGGGATTCGAGGCGCTGGGCGCGGACATCAAGATTGGTCATGGCTTCATCGAAGCGACGGCGCCGGAGGGCCTCAAAGGCGCTAAGATCTATCTGGATTTTCCGAGCGTCGGTGCGACGGAGAATATCCTGATGGCGGCTTCAATGGCCGAAGGCCAGACAATCCTTGAGAATCCAGCACAGGAGCCGGAGATCGTCGATCTGGCGAACTATCTCAATGTGATGGGCGCGAAGATCCGTGGTGCTGGCACCAATGTCATCAAGATCGATGGCGTGCCGAAGCTCATGGGCCGCGATTATACGATCATCCCCGACCGTATCGAGGCTGGTACCTACATGGTTGCCGCTGCGATGACCAAGGGCGATGTCTACATCGAGAATGCGATCAGTGAACATCTGAAGCCGGTCATTGCCAAGCTCAAAGAGGCTGGCGTGACCATCGAAGAGGATGTCAATGGCATCCGCGTGGTCTGCAATAAGCGCACGAAGGCTGTTGATATCAAGACGATGCCATATCCGGGCTTCCCGACGGATATGCAGGCGCAGTTCATGGCTATGCTCGCAGTTTCTGAGGGGACAGGGCTCGTGACAGAGACGGTATTCGAGAACCGCTTCATGCATGTCGATGAGCTCAAGCGCATGGGTTCGAACATCAAGATCGATGGACGTACCTCGGTTGTCGAGGGGGTTGAGACACTCATGGGCTGTCAGGTCAAGGCGACGGACCTGCGTGCTGGTGCAGCTATGGTACTGGCAGGCCTCGTGGCTGAGGGTGAGACACAGGTAGGCTATATCCATCATATCGACCGCGGCTACGACAATCTGGTCGACAAGCTCGTGGGCCTGGGTGCGGATATCTGCCGTGTCGATCAATAACTTTTCCATGAAATCCGGTGTTGGGTGCTAGTCATCCAACACTCTTTTTATATTTGCGATAAAGTTATGAAAATAACGTGTGTATTATAGAACGCTTACAGGAGGTAGTGTATGAGCAATAGAATCGAAACTCCATTAGAGCTTTCGCATATCAAACTCAAGAACCGCGTGCTGCGGTCAGCTGTCCATAGTTTCTTGCCAAGCCGGGATGGCTATATGACCGAAGCTGAATATCAGATGTATGAGCAATTGGCAAAAAATGGTGTCGGTACGATCATCACGGGACATTGCTGCGTGGATGCGCTCGGCCGGGCGAACCCTGAGCAGGTCAATATCTATGCGGATTGTTTTGCCGAGCAGTTCCGCCGCGCGGCGGCAAGCGTGCAGGCGGAAGGGGCGCGGTTCATCCCGCAGCTCTCACATGCAGGGCCGCGGGCAATCGACAACGACGATCTCGTCGATGTCGTCGCCCGGCCGTTGAAGAAGGGCCGGGAGGCTCGTGCCTTGACCATTGAGGAAATCCAGCATATCGAGCACTGCTTCATCGACGCAGCGAAACGGCTGCAGGCTGTCGGCGCCGATGGTGTGCAGCTCCACGCGGCACATTCGTACTTGCTCTCACGGTTCATCGATCCGACGTTCAACCA
>Ga0256404_1009646_pt1 | contig 13735 bp, 12 predicted proteins | sample RumenRJG_01DNA_FD_185990 | JGI IMG/M metagenome (GOLD analysis project Ga0256404, IMG submission 185990) | Bovine rumen microbial communities from Lethbridge, Alberta, Canada - RJG_01 | ecosystem: Host-associated > Mammals > Digestive system > Stomach > Rumen | place: Canada: Alberta | collected...
ACACCTCCCAGCCGCTCCAGGGCAAATTCCCCGTCTCCGGAGTACCCTGCCTCCAGAAGCTCCGCGAAGAAATCGATCTCCGGGGCAGGCAGAAGCGCCGTGCCTTCTGTCTCTGTCTTTTCCCTCCGCTCCCATTTCACCTGGGCGCCGGTCTCCTCCAGGTTTCTGTCCATGGACAGGACGACCGCCCGGAGGGCGCGCCAGGTCTTCTCAGGATCCACAGCGAGCTCCGTCTGGCGGATCTTCGTCTGCTTCTTCGCAATGGGCTTCCTGTGCATGAAAAGTCCGGCGAGGAACAGCAGAACAGCGCCTCCGCCTGTCAGTCCGAAGGTCATGGGGGAGCCCACGAACTTGAACGTCCCGTCCGGGACCTGTGCAGCCAGGACAAGTGCGGCAAAGGGCATCGCCGCGCCCACCAGCAGAAAGATCCACGCGATCACCGGGATCGGTTTTTTCGTCGGTGCATTGGGATCATCATCCTCGTATCTCTCCCAGATCTTCGGCTCGCCCATGGCGTTCAGATAGGAAAGACTGATCTTCGCAGTCTCCGTCATCGCGGAGGCTGCACTCCTCAGGCGCTCCTCTTCCTCGGATTCGTTGTACTGATAAAGCAGCCGGTCCAGTTCTGACTCAAGCACCTTGACCGCCCGTTCCGGCAGCGCGGCGCTCACCAGCTCCGCAAGCACTTTTTCCTTATCTTTCTCAAGATATTCCAGCATTGCCATCGCATTGTCCTCAGCTTGTCTCACGTTTCCCGCGCAGCGTCCCGGGTCTTACTTCAGGTTCCCGAGATAAGTCACTTTGATCCTGTCGGCAAAGGGCTTCTCCGAAGAGATATCGTCCGACACGTGGAGTTCTCCGTCATAGATGCCCGCCACCATCGAGCGGTAATCGTCCTGGGTGAAGGTCTCGCACCAGGCGGTGGTGTTCATGGGCAGCTGCACGTAGTTCTGCACCGGATCTTCCCCGGACACAAGACCCAGACGGGTGATCTTTCCGCGGCAGCTTTCCCATTCCCCGTGCTTGATGGCGCCGAGGGTGGTGTTAACCGTGACTGCCAGTCCCTTCATGGCGGAAGTCACCGTGGTGCCCTCACCGTATTCTCCGTCCAGGACGCCCTTCTGGTCCACGTCCACGCCGATCAGCTTTCCTCCGGCCTTCTTCGCGGCCTCGCCCGCGGAGCTTCCGATCCCGCCGCCGCAGGCAAAGATGCATTCCACGCCGTCCGCGTACCACTTGTCCATGTCGGCGGTGATCTCCGCGTCCCCGAAGAACTGGTTCCCGTAGGCGTAGACCACTTCCACGTCCTCCAGTCCCAGCTCGGAAGCCGCGGCATTGGCGCCCTGGACAAAGCCGCTGCCGTAGCGGATCACGGCAGGAACAGCCACGCCGCCCAGGAATCCCAGCTTCTTATATCCCATCTTCACTGCTGCCATGCCCGCCATATATCCGGCGATCTCTTCCTGGTACACCGCGCAGTAGACATTGTCCTCGTAATAATAGTCCGCCGCGTTCCAGTAGCCCGGCCTCCCGTCGTACTTGTCGCCGAGGGCCTCGCGGAGGATGTCGTCATCCGACACGTCGAGGGCGATGAACTTCACGTCGGGATACTTCTCCGTGGTCTCCAGGAGGCAGCCCGCGAAGGAGTAGCCCGGGAGGACGATGACATTGTACCCTTCCTCCACCGCCTTGCCGATCGCTTTCGCCCTGCCCTCCGTCGTCTCCTCGTCGGGACGGCTGTATGTGAATTCCAGACCGTTCAGGTCGCAGTACGCCTTGCACGCTTCATAGGTGGTCTGGTTGAAGGACTGGTCGTTGATATCGCCGATGCCGGTGATCATGGCCACCTTCATGACGTCGCTCTTCGCGCCGCCCGGATTCCCGGAAGCGCCCGCCTCCGCCTGAGCTGTCTGAGCTGCAGTCGTCTCCGCCTGAGCTGTCTGAGCTGCAGTCGTCGCCGCAGGCGCAGGCTGCGCGCCGCCCTGCTGTCCGCAGGATACCATTCCCGTCAGCAGCACCACCGCTGCCGCAAGTGCAAGATATTTTCTCATACTTCCTCCTAAGTTTATCAGATACCCTTTCGATCCCAATTCATCAGATGGCCCTGAAGCCCTAATTCATGAGATATCCCTGCAGCACCGTCCCCGCCGGCAGCGGTCCGCTTCCCGCCGGGATGACAGCCATCACGTCGCACCCCACCGTGCTGCTGAGTGCGGAATTCTTCTGCTGCTTCGGGACATCGATCCTGACTGTCCCGTCGGAAAGGTCCAGCCTTCCCCGGATCCACCGCTCGTTTTTGCTCTTTTTGGGAAATTCTTCCTTCAGGGCGACCCGGATCTCCGCCGGGAAGCAGTCCCCCTGGTTCCATCCGCAGAGCCGCTTCAGTCCCGCCTTCGCCACGGCGTGGTAATTCGTCATGGCGGATGCCGGATTCCCGGAAAGAGCGCAGATCATCTTCCCGTCCCGCACCGCGTAGAAGCACGCTTTTCCGGGCTTCATCGCCACCCCGGAGAAGAGTGGTTCACCCCCTGCCTCCAGGATCGCCTTTCCCGTCAGATCATATGCTCCCACAGAAACGCCTCCCGTGAGGAGCACCGCATCGCACTGTTCCAGCGCAAGTTCCAGCAACTCCCGGATCTCTCTGACGCTGTCGCGGGCAATGCCGATCCGCACAGGTCTCATCCCCAGCTTCTGAAGTTCTCCCTCAAACAGGGCGCGGTTCGAGTTGTAGATCTTTCCCCGCGGAGGAGGCGCCGGCAGATCCCCCGGCCCGGCCTGCGTCGGAGATGCATCTATCACTTCCGTCCCGGTGGAGATCACACCCACCTTCGGGATCCGGAACGCCGGGATCTCCCGGAGTCCCTGGGAAGCAAATACCCCCATCAGCCCCGGGTCGATCTTTGTCCCCTTCACTGCCAGAAGCTGTCCGCGCACTGCGTCCTCTCCTCTCGGGACCACATTATTCCCGGGTCTCCCCGGATGAAACAGTGTCACGGAAGTCTCCGTAAACTCTGTTTTCTCAAACATTTCCACCGAATCCGCGCCTTCCGGGAGCATCGCCCCCGTCAGGATCCTGACCGCCGTTCCCTCTGTAAGCCTGGTCTCCGGCACCTTTCCTGCAGGCACTTCCTCCAGGATACGGAGCGTCACCGGCGTCTCCGGGGAAGCGGATGATGTATCCGCCGCGCGGAACGCGTATCCGTCAAAGGCAGAACGCGGCCAGTCCGGAACATCCACCGCCGCGCGGATATCTTCCGCCAGGATCCTGCCAAAGCAGTCCGGAAGCCGGACCTTTTCTGTTCCTACGGGTCCTGTGAACTGAAGAAGGCGCTTCCGCGCCTCCTCACAGCTGAGTATTGTACTGGTCATTTCGGGTTCTGTCCTCTTGATTCCCTGATCTTCCGGAGACTCTCCTGCTCACGCCGCTCGGCCTCCACTTCCGCTTCCTCTCTCGTGAGGGGAGCCTTCTTCGCCTCGTTCACAGGCGCCTGGCCGGCCTTTTCCGCCTTTTTCCGGTCGCGCTCAGCCATCTTCTCTTTCCGCTTTTTCGTACTGTACCAGATCAGATACACTGTAGCGCCGATGGCGAGGGCGATAAACAGGATCACCCCGGCAAAGGCTGTTTTCAGGATCCAGGCGAGACCGTCCATATGGAATCCGTAATACAGCACCAAAACTGCAACAAGCCCAAAGAGGAAAAAACCTCCGTTCCGCCCGTTATCCATTCTGACCTCCTGTTACTGCGGCAGTTTCTCCTGCTCCGGTTCCGCCGGAGACTCCAGGACAAATCTGCCCGCTTCTTCCATCTGGTCAAGTTTCTTTGTGCCCTCGTCCGCGAGCTGCCGGAATTCCTCAATGGTCTGACGCATTCTGGGCAGCGCCTCCAGCTTGTAGGAGCTGATGTCATCCAGCGCCTGCAGGGTGTCCGCGAAGGATTTCCTGAGGGTATCCGTGGAGATCATCGCTTCGGAAGCATTCTTCTGGATCTCCACACCCTGGGTCTTCAGCATGTTGGAAGTTGCGGCGATCATGTTGTTGGTGCTCTGGTTCAGAAGGTTCACCTTCTCCAGCACCAGCTTCTGGTTGTAGAGGGCACCCGCCACCGTCACTGCCGTGCGCAGGGAGGAGACCGTCACGGTCTTCGCCCGTTCCACAGCGCGCACCAGTTCATTGTTGTTGCGGCGGATGACATCCAGCGCCACGACGCCCTGCTGGGAGACCACCTGCAGCTGCTGGAAGTCCATGATGCGCTGACGAAGCGGGAACAGGATCTCCTCCTCGACGAACTGCACCTTTGCCTCGTCTCCGCCCTCAGCTCTCTTGCTGTCGATGGCGTTGGTGAGATACTGGTCCAGAGCATTGCCCATGGCTACCTTTTCGTTCAGCTGCTTCGACAGCCCGAACAGCTCCTGCTCCTCCAGCTCCAGCGTCACGTTGTCGTTCTGCAGCATCTTTTTTCCGCTGTCCAGGGACTTCACGATGTCCGCGATCTCCGCGTCCGCCGTCTTATATTTGTCAAAGTAGCGCTTGACCGGGTTCGCGATCTTCCCGAACAGCCCCTTCTCCTCAAAATTCACCGCGGAGGGATCCAGCGTCTTCATCTGGGCGGAAAGCTCCGCCAGGCCCTTCGCGACCTCGCCCGTCTCCGCGCTTCCTCTGGAGAATTCCACCATACGCTTCGAAAGGATCCCGTTCTTCGCTTCCGTCTTGCGGATCACGTCGGCGCCGAACTCCTGGAACGCGGCAGTGATGTTCTTCCGGTCTTCGAACACCGTGATGTCCGTTCCCATGATCTCTTCCACCTTCTGCTTCGCCGCTTCATCAACCGTCGCTTCCCGCTCCGCCGGGACTTCCAGTTCCTTCTCCACCTTCTCCTTTACTTCTTCCACGTCCGGGATATCAAGATTGAAAGCCATACTCTCCTCCTCATTTATTTGTAATACTTTGTAGTCTCCATCAGGTTCCGGATCTCCTCGAGGATGATCTCGTTCTCCTTGTCGTTCTCCGCGCCTTCCAGCAGCGCCACTTCCCGGGCGCAGCCGTCCAGCTGCAGGATCATCTGCTCGTTCAGGTCCAGGATATGACGCATATCCTCAAGGTGTCCAGACAGTGTCAGCAGCCGGTCCTCCTGGACCCGGTCGTCGATCTGGTCCTTTGTATAGGATCCGCTGGATATGACCCGCGTCAGCCTGTCGTATTCCTTTTCGTCAAAATTCTTCACCTGCCAGGACAGTGCCTCCAGGTTCTTTCCGAAGATCTCCATGCACTGGTCGATGGTCCCGGTGTACCGCGCGTAGGTCAGGGATCCTTCCACAAACTTGCGGCTCACCACTTCGCGGAAGCTCGCTGCTTTCTGGACCGCCGTCTTTCCCTGATCCAGCGCCTGCCGCGCGATCTTGCCTGTGAACAGCCTCGGCGCCGCGTCAGCCAGCAATGTCTTCGATACCGGGCTGCAGGGAATTCCTTCCAGCTGCTTCAGCGCCTCCGCGCTGGTCCAGTCCTTCTCCGCCGGGTCCGCCGGCCCGTTCTTCTTTGCAGGCTTTCCGTCTGCGGTGCCCTTGCCATAGCCCTGCGCCTTGATGAACCCGCTGACAGACCAGACCATCAGCACCGCCAGCATCACGCAGAACGCGAGGCTCAAGCCTCCCCGGATGACGCCCGGGTCCGAAAACCTGAGGTGAAGACCGATGGGTGAATACAGCACCACACCCGCGATAATGCAGCCGATGATGCCCTTCAGGTATTTTTCGCTGCCTGGCTTCAGGCCGCCTCCTTCCGTATTCATGGACAACGCACACCTCCTTTTTCCGCTCCGGCTTTTTTCGCCGGCCGCGCTGTTTCCGCCGGTATTTTTTCTCCGGCCGCTGCTTAATATTGTATCATGAAGTTCTGCCGATTTCCGTATATCGGACAAAAAGTCACAAAGATTTCATACGCAGCAGCCGCCACAGCGGCAGAAGGTAAAGATAGCAGGCAAACCATATGCCCGACAGCGGCGCCCCCACCGACGCCAGCGGAACACTTCCCGCAATGGACCAGGGCACCAGCGGCGCCACGACCACAGCCGTATCCGCCAGCCCCAGGGCAAACCTGTGCCTGTCTTTATTCAGATTTCCGCAGAGCTGGGCAGTCAGCATGATGGAGAGCGTCTGATTGCAGGCGATGATGCCCGACACCGCCGCCGTACACAGCATGGCGGCGTACGGTCCCATCCTGGACGCCAGCTTCTCCACCTCTCCTCTTACTCCGTCCAGGAGCCCTGTCTCGCGGAAGATGCCGGAGAAAGAGGAGGAAATGCAGACGATGCCGCTGACCCGCAGCATGGAACTGATCCCGCCGCCGTTCAGCATCGCGGCCACCTCCGGGTCCGCGGCGCGGAAGCCCGTGAGTGCCATCCGCACAAGCTCCGGCGGTGCCTTGTGCTGAAGCAGCATGCAGATCGGCACGGACACCGCGATACTCGCCGCCATGGCGGGCTTCACACTGACCCGCATCATGGAGAGCACCAGAATGACCACCGCCGGCAGCATCGCGATCCAGTGCAGCGTAAATTCTCTGCCGAACAGCGCCGTCAGGTCCGGCACGTCTCCGGAAGGCGCCGCGGCGAATCCCAGTCCCAGGTACACCGCGCAGGAAAGAAGGAACGGCACCAGCGCCGACTTCATCATGCGGGGGATGTTATCAAACACGACGGTTTTCGTGAGCTCCGCCACCAGCAGGGCGCTGGTGGAGACCGGCGAACACCTGTCTCCGAAATAGGCCCCCGACAGCACTGCGCCGCCCACCAGCCTCAGGTCCACCCCGAGCGAACTCCCGATGGCGCCGCAGATCACCCCCATGGTGGCCGCGGTCCCGAAAGAAGTCCCTGTCAGCATCGAGATAAGACAGTTCAGCAGGAACGTCATCAGCACCAGGATCGACGGACGGATCAGCGTAGACGCGAAGCTGACGATCACCGGGATGGTCCCCGCCGCCCTCCACAGCGCCGTCATCACACCGATCAGAAGAAAGGTCAGAAGAATGTTCCTCGCAGTCATGACCCCTTCCAGGGAGATGGCGAACAGACTCTTCCAGGAAAAACCTTTCCGCCTTCCGTACAGCCAGAACAGGACCAGCCCCGCCCCCAGCGCATACAGGATCGAGAATTTCAAAAATATGCAGAGGATCAGTCCCGCGCAGAACAGACCCAGGGTGAGTATTTCCATCGTGTCGTTATGCTTCCTTTCAGCTTCATTCCGGCCCGGTTTCCTGCCGGCCGATATTACTGCTGCACCTATTGTATCAGACCTGCCGCGCGATTTCGATGTAGTTTTCCGTTATGGTATTTCGACAACAAAAAATCGCAGCCCAAAGGCTGCGAATCTCATAATGTTCCTCCTGCAGCCCTCCGGTCTGGTCAACCGGAGGGTATTCTCTGTGTATCGGAAATCTTTAATATCTTGACTGCCGATGTAAACGCATAGACCATCGGCTTATCATATCGATAGAAAATGATCCCGTCCGCCGGGCTTTTCAGCGTTTCCAGCACCTCGCCTGTACAGGGCTCGATCACCTCCGCCAGTACCTGGCCCGCGGCAACAGGCTCGCTGATGTCCGTCAGATTATGGTACAGTCCCGCCTCCTGTGTGCGGACGTTCAGCAGTTCATCATAGCGGAAAAGACACGCGGGCGGGGCGTCTGCCGGCTTTCCCTTCAGGATCCCGCGGCAGGTCATGAAGCGTTCTATGCTGTCCACCACGATCTCCGCCCGTTTCCGGCTGATGCGGTCGGTCCTGCCGGAATAGATGCTGTATGCTTTAGTCTCCCAGATCTGCCAGTTATAATTCAGCGTGGCAGTATCATACGGCCGGGGATCCCGCAGTACGATATAGGGCAGCCCGAAGTCCCTTGCCTCTTCCGGGTCCTCATATCCCGTATGCATCATCTGGACGTAGACCTGGTATTCCCCGGGCATGTAATAGGAAGTGAACTGGACACCGCAGCGGTACTGTTTGATGACATCGAACACACCCGCTGCGATCCGCTGGGTCGTCTCCCCCAGATCGTATCCGGGAAACATACGGTTGATATCCGTATTATCGATGCTCCAGAAGCGTTTCCCGATATTCATGGAGCTGGGATTCACGGAGGGGATGACCATCACCTGATATCCTTCCGCAAAACGCCCTTCCTCCTCCAGCTTTTTCAGCCGCCGGATCACCTGGGAACAAATAAAGATCTGCTGGTATTCATTGCCCCGGGTGTTTCCCACGATGCACAGCGCCTTTTCCCCCTGGCCGAAGAGAAACGCCCGGACACGGAAATCGTCCCGGTAGATGTGGGAGATCCGATAGATCACCTGTTCTCTCATTTTTCTTTTCTCCCCCGTACCAGGATCCGGCCCATCAGGGAACCTTCATCCACCAGCGGATACTCGCGGATCGTAAAGAGCAGTCCGCTTTTCATTGCATTGACATACTCCAGGATCTCTCCCTTGAACGGGTCGAAAACATATCCGACAGTCTCCCCCTTTTTCACCCAGGACCCCTGGTTCCTCGTTTTCATGAACATCCCTGAACACCGGGCGTTCAGAAAGACCACCTGGTCCGGCTGATCCGAGACGATGGGGTCGCTCACGGGAGATACCTCCCCGTCCCACATCCCCATATTCTTCATGACGTTCAGGATCCCGTTCGTCAGCTGCTCCCCGTATTCCCCGGTGAGACGCATACCGACGCCCATCTCCACCACCAGGCACGGCGTCCCGATGGCATTTAAGGAGTAGGCAAGCGTCGCCTCCAATACCGTGCTGGCTCCATGCACCCAGATAAAATCCATGTTTGACTGCCTGGCAATGGGAAGCAGGAAGTCCTTATGCTTCTCATTGATGCGGATCTGGGGGATCTCGGTCAGGAAGATATTGCTGGCGTGGATATCGAAAACCAGATCAGCACCAGAAAGCGTATCCACGATCTTCTCCGCGATGAATTCCGTCATGACGCCGGATTCGAAGCCGGGGAAAGTCCGGTTCATGTCCAGGTCAAACCCGGGGATCCCGCGCTCTATCGCGCCGATCCCCAGCGGGTTCAAAGCGGGGTAGATCTCCACCGTGCCGTGGAGCAGTTCCTTATGCGCGTTCAGGGTCCGCGCCAGAAGAAAGCAGACCTGCTGTCCCTCCAGCTCATCCCCGTGGATGCCTGTGACAATGCAGATGCGCCTGCCTTCTCCGTTCCGGATCACGTTTCTCCGGATCCGCAGCGTCTCATCTACCGGCAGCCGGATGCTGACGATATCCTCTAACATAGTTTCCATTTCCATTTGTGTTTAATGTCCTTCCGCGACGATCACGGAGATCTCTGTCGTCTGATTCGCGCTCCCCAGGAAGATCCCGCGGTTGATCGCGCAGTCCCATGCATCCCGTCCGTGCGACAGCTTGATATGCCCGTCACTGACGATCAGGTCATTGGTCGGGTCATAGCCCGTCCAGATCCCGTCGTGCAGGACCTCCACCCAGGCGTGGCTTGCACCTTCTCCGAGCATCATTCCGGCTACATAGCGGGCGATGATCCCGTGGGACCGAAGTGCTGCCAGCATAATGTGCGAATAATCCTGACACACACCGCAGCCCTGGTCAAAGGCTTCCGCAGCAGTGGTCTTCGCGCTGGTCGACCCCGGGGTATAGGAAAGAACTTCATGCACCGCATGCATGACGGCTTCGGCCTCTTCCCGGGTCCCGGAACGGACCGGCAGATCCCCGGAAAACTGCTTCAACCCGTCAGACAGCTGAGTAAGCGGCGTAGCGTAGCGGAATATCTCTTCCCGCGCCGGGTTTACTGACGCCGTTCCGGGACTCAGGCCCGCCACAGCCTGCCCGCAGACATTGGCCTCAAAACTAGTATGCTGTCCCCGGTATCTTCCGTACAGATAGGCATTGCCCCACTGATCCGCAGAATCTCTCAGATAATCAAAGGGGAAAACATAACGATCCAGTTTCAGGATCCGCTGCCGGTCATCCGACCCCGGGACACACCGCAGAATAAAACGGTGGCAGTTCACGAATGCGTCCATCCGGATCTTCAGATGATAATGAAATGAAAGAAGTTTCAATGTCAGCACTCCACCAGATGTTCAACGACCCAGATGATCCTGCTGCAGTCCGGCTCCTGCGTGCTCATCAGGTCCTTCAGCTCCTGCACGTCCTCTTCCCGGTAGATCAGGTCCGTGCGGCCGATCCGTCCTGCCAGACGGTTGACCTCTCTCAGGAGGCTGACGCGGTCTTTCCCGAGACGGGCGTAAAGATCCAGCCGTTCCACACGCTTGCCGATCTTGATGATATTCCGGGTGTTCTCATCATCGATCTGGTCATCCACACAGCCCCAGAACGCCAGGATCGCGTCCGTGATCTTCTGGAAATACAGAAGCGGCGCCGCGCTCAGCTTTGCCGAATTCATCTCATAGATGGCCATCTGGATAAACGAGAGTGTCTCGCTCCCGATCTCCTCCCGCAGCTCGATGGCATTGTCATAGGCCCGCTGCAGGTTGGCATAGATCGAATCGGGGTTTGCCGGATCAAAAGCATAGCGGCTGATGAAATCTTCCTTGTCTGTATAGATGTCCGGGATCTCCAGAAATCTGCAGACGCTCTTGTAATTGTCCTGCTCGATCAGAGTGTCGTACGATGAGGAAAACAGTTTCAGCGAGGTGTAGACACGCTCGGAATAACGGCCCAGCCAGTACAGACGGCCGGTGTTGGTTATCGACTTAATACCCATGTATCCTTGAAACCTCCTCCCTGGGAAGAATTGACGATGAATGAATCCGGGTTCCGTGAGAAGCGGGTCAGTCCGCTCTTCCATACCACCGGCTCCTCGCTGCTCAGGACAAACGCGCGCAGGTCAGCCTTGCGCTCCACCTGACCGCCGCCCTCCATGATCGGGATGTCGCAGAAATCGATCACCTCCTGGGCGATGAAACGGCGCGGTTCCGCCAGGATCATGGCGATGAACCTCTCCTTCTGCTCCGCGGTGAGTCCGCTGCCGAAGACCACGCCGTAGCCTCCCGCTTCCGCCACATCCTTAATGACCAGCGTGTCGAAATGCTCAAGGACGTACTTCCGGTCATCTTCATAGAACGGAAGGTAGGTCGGCGCATTGTGCAGGATCGGCTCTTCGCCGAGATAATACCTGATCATCTTCGGAACGAAATAGTAGATGCCCTTGTCATCAGCGATCCCGTTTCCCGGGGCATTGATCAGGGCCACGTTTCCTTTGCGGTAGACCTCAAAAATATGCGGGATACCGATCAGAGATTCCGGATTGAAGGTCAGCGGATCCATGTATTCATCGGAGATCCTCCGGTACACGGCACCGACGCGTTCCTTCCGGCCGGCGTATCCCGTGAAGTACAGACAATCCCCGTCCACTTCCAGGTCGCTGCAGGTGACCAGCGGCACCTTCATCTGCTCCGCCAGGAAGGAATGCTCGAAATACGCCGCATTGTACCTTCCTGGCGTCATGACCACATTGATGCCGCCCGTATTCACGTGATCCATCGTGTGCTTCAGAAGCTTCGGATAGTCGCGGTTGTCCTCAATCGGGATGTCATGGAACGTCTGCGGACTGCAAAGGCGCTCCAGACCTCTGGCAATGGTCGGGTAGGAAGCTCCGGACGGGACCCGGAGATTGTCCTCCAGAATGTACCAGACACCGTCCTTACCAAGAACGAGGTCGATGCCGGAAATGTGGGAGAAGACACTCTTCGGCGGCACGATCCCCTCGCACTGGGGAAGGTAGCCGGATGCCGCGTAAATAAAGTCCGCGGGAATTACTTTATCCGACACGATCTTCTTCTCATTGTAAATATCCTTCAGGAACAGATTCAGGGCTTTCACCCTTTGTTTCAGGCCGCGCTCCAGATAAGCGAACTCCTCCTTTTCAATGATCCGGGGGACAGGGTCGTATGGAAAGAGCTGCTCTTTGAATACACCGTTTTTGTAGATACCAAATTTGACGCCGTAACGGGCAAGAAGACCGTTGATCGCATCAGCGCTGCCCAGAAGATTCTCAAGATTTAGCATGTCGGCGGGTACCCCCCTTCTATATCAGCTGAAACTGTGGAAAAAAAAGAACAAAGACGTGCTGTGTTTGCGCACAAAACGTCTTTGTTCTGTATAAATATACAATATCATCCACAGTATTCCTTGTCAATCAGCGCTTTTTCCTGCCCTGCGAACCCTCGTTCCGGTATTTCGCTCCGGTATTTCGTTCCGGTATTTCGTTCCGGTATTTCGTTCTGGTGTTCCGGCGGGAGGTGTTTTATAATCCATATAATCAGCTCCGGATCACCGGCAAGTCTGCCGCAGTATGAAAAGCCGGCGGCATCAGAAAGCGAGGAAAAGCATGTCCGACCACATCATTAAAATATCCCGCAGCGCAGCTTCAGCTGTCTTTTCCGGCCGGGAAGTGGCCCTTCCCGAAATGCTGGATGCAAGGGAACGGCGCGTGTACCGCCAGCAGCAGCTCCTGCAGGAATACGGAAAACCCCTGCTCTGCTTCACCATGAACATCGCGGGCCCCGTCAAGAATTCAGAAATGATCCGGGACGGCTTCGACCTCGGATGTGAGATGCTGAAAGCGAATCTGGCCCCCGCAGGAGGGACCGCCCGGACCGGGGCCTCCTCCTCAGGCGGGATCCCTGTTCTTTTTTCCGAAGAGGTCCACGAGATCACAGGGAACGAAGCTCTCTACGTCGTTGACGCGGATCCCCTCGAGGTGAAAAAGATCACCACCGCGATCGAAGACGGGTCCGACCTGGGCCGCCTCTTTGATATGGACATCCTCCGTCCCGACGGCACCAAAGTGGACCGGAAAGAACTGGACCTCCCCGTCCGGCAGTGCCTGATCTGCGGAAAGCCCGCAAAAGAATGCGGCCGCAGCCGCACCCACAGCGTGGAAGAACTCCAGGAGCGTACCGCCGAGATCCTCCTGGCCGCGGTAAGGAAATAGTCTTCTGCGCGCCAAAATGCTGATGGACTGAGGCGCGAAATTTGTGAAAAAAGTCCATGGCATTTTTCTTCTGAAAAGAGTATTTTAAAGCACAAGAACGTGTAGCAGAACTGCGTAAGTCCGGTTTCGCTGCACGTTCTTTTTCTATTTTCAGGAGGATATCATGGACGAAAAAAGCATAAAAAGCACAGGAAAAGACGCAAACCAGTTCCTCGGCACGGAACCGGTGGGGGAGCTGATGAGACAGTATGCCCTGCCCTGCATCATCTCCCTCCTTGTGGGGGCCCTTTACAACATCGTGGATCAGATCTTCATCGCGAACGCCTCGTACCTCGGTTCTTACGGCAACGCGGCCAATACAGTGGTGTTCCCGCTGACAGTCATCGCCCTCGCCATCGCGGTGATGATCGGAGACGGCTGCTGTGCCTTCGTGAGCCTGAGCCTCGGAATGGGCAGAACAGAAAATGCCAGAAAGAGCGTGGGCAATGCGGTGGTCATGACGATCATCAGCAGCATAGCTCTCACATTACTGTATCTTCTGTTCAGTAACCAGATCATTGCCCTGTTCGGCGGAACAGTAAACGCGGAGACTTTCCGTCAGTCAAAGGAATATTTCTTCTATATCACCCTGGGCATTCCCTTCTATATGTTCGGCCAGGCTATGAATCCCGTGATCCGCGCGGACGGAGACCCGAAATTTGCCATGGCGTCCACACTGCTCGGCGCATTCATCAACATCTTCCTCGCTCCGG
>Ga0256404_1009647_pt1 | contig 13735 bp, 18 predicted proteins | sample RumenRJG_01DNA_FD_185990 | JGI IMG/M metagenome (GOLD analysis project Ga0256404, IMG submission 185990) | Bovine rumen microbial communities from Lethbridge, Alberta, Canada - RJG_01 | ecosystem: Host-associated > Mammals > Digestive system > Stomach > Rumen | place: Canada: Alberta | collected...
ATCGCTATATCGAGGACCCGATCGCGCTCGTCTATAACGAGGACAACTATTACCTGATGTGCAATAACCTGAAATGGGGCAACATCACCAACTACCGGGTCGACCGCATGGCTGAGGTCCGGGCAGAGGGTGAATGCATCGATAAAAAGACGGAGAAGCTGATCAAAAAGCTGGATATCGGAGGATACACGGAAGAATCCTTCCGGATGTACGGCGGAGACCCAAAGAAGGTGAAGCTGGTCTTTACGGATGACCTGATCCCTTTGGTCTACGACAAGTTCGGCGAAGATACGAAGATGAAGCGGATCGGCGATCATCTGATCGAGGCCTTCATCCGCGTGCAGGTCACCACGACATTCTTCGGCTGGCTCTGTCAGTTCCCCGGGCAGATGCAAGTAAAATGGCCGCCATCTGTGGTGGAGCAATTCTCCGGTTATGCAGCGAAGATCAATCATATCACGGAGGACGAAATCGAGGCCTGCGAACCCATTACATGGGTCAGGGATGAGGCAGAAGAGTCAGATTGACGAGAGCATAATTGCCCAGGTTTGAACCCGGCAGTCATAACCATGAACAGCAAGAGGCAAATGTGTCAAAATGCACACGTTTGTCTCTTTTATTTTGCTGATACAAGTTATACACAATGAATATGTCGCTTTGATTGCGACCATTTCAGGGTTGGAAAAATGTATGATGACAGTGCGGCGGGAAGGAGGCGCCGGCGAAGATGCAAAGGCAGGAAAAGTAATCATTTCGTTACTTTGATGGGAGGAAATGCCGTGAGCAATATCAGAAGGATCAGTATCACCGGAATGGGAATCGCTTTGTTTGTTGTGTTTACGCTTTGCCTGCAGGTACCGGTTTTTGAGAATTACTACCTGTGCCTGGGGTATATCGTTATGGCGGTGTACTGCTACTCCGTCGGCACCCTGGAGGGGACCATCGTCGGAGTGGTTGGCGTCATCCTCTACTGCCTGCTGACCAGCGGATTAAGAGGCATGCCGGGATGGGCAGCAGGCAATGTGGTCATCGGGCTGGTACTTGGCGCCCTGTTTAAGGCGACCGGAAACAGGAAACCGAGTCTGCCTGTTACTGCTGTATCCATATTCGTAATCGTGGCTGCCTGTACAATTGGAATCCTTGGTGTGAAATCCCTGGTGGAACACCTTCTCTACTCCCAGCCCTTTGTCTTAAGGGTCGGCAAGAACATCTATGCCTTTTGGGCGGATGCCTTCGTGCTGATCTTCAGCCTGCCGGTCTGCCGGATCATAGACAGCAAGATCAGAGAATACGTCAGAGAATACGGTCAAATGAAAAACTAATTTCCAGTTAAGGCATGAAAACTCGTCTCAGAGGTGATTTTGAGGAACGAAACCCTAGAAAACCACCTATGAAGACACAAAAAAACGTGGTACAATCGACATGCTGAATCTGTTTGTTTACAAGGCAAACAGACGGCTGGAGCAGACTGAGAAAAACTAAATTCCACCCGCCTCAAGGGATCTCTGACAAGATTTATGTACCTGGGTGATCATCTGTCTGCTGCTATAAAACTTATACTTTAGTCAAAATCGAAATGCCTGAAGATGCCGTTGGCATATAGGATGTCTTCCAATTCCGAGATGTTTTCTTTTAAGAGGATGATATCCCATTCACGCTGATCCAGCGTTATTGACAGGTCATTTATGAGCTCAAGAGCTTCCATATATTTCTTCTTGAGTTCTCTGTAGGAGGGTTCATTCATCAGGATCCGCCTCCTTCCGGTTTTGATGACGAGCATCAAGGAGTGCCGGTTTTAAGAGGACGTTGTCTGGGGAGACTTTAAACTGTCCTGTTAGAACCGGTATTCTTTTGTCTAAAAGAAGGTCTGCAAGGGCAAAAGGAGTAGCACCGTTCAGGCTGTCGCGGGCGGTAGAATTGATATGGCTGGCAAGTAGGCTGATGTCGTGTTGGTCATACTTCATCATGCTTCTGCCTTTTGGGATGACATAGCGGATGTACTCATGGTTCTTTTCCAGACGGCCCTTCTGGTTGGATACATAAGGGTCGCAGTAGAAGACATAGGTACGGCGCCTTCCGTCTTCCGTGAACTCGATCCCTTCCGGATCCTTAAATTCAGAACCGTTGTCTGTAAGGATAACTGGGAAAGACTTCTTAAAGAGGCGGAAGCTAAGGCCATTGGTCAGCGCGTTGAAAGCCTTCAGGACAGACTCCTGGTTGCATCTTTGCAGTAGGATGATGATCATGAAGCTGCAGCTCCTGAAGAGGAGAGTGAGCAGGCACTTGCCGGAAGTGCGGCTGCCTTTCACGGTGTCCATCTCAACGACATCGAGATCCGGATGTGCCTCCATGAAGCGTTCAAAGTCCTTATAGGTGCGTTTATTCCTGTAGACCTGCTGAAAGTTCTTCTGCCTCTTTTCCCTGGTTTGTTTCTTCCTTTTCTTGTACCTTACACGGCGGGGCAGATCGATGTTTCTGGCCTGGAAGATCCGCTGGTCCAGGTAGTTGTACAGGGTCCTTCTGCAGACCGGGATCTCGTCCTTATGAACAGCGAAGATGTGGGATAAAGGCTGGCCTTTCAGGATAAGAGGGGATACAAGGTCATTGAGCTGCTGAAGCTCTTCCGTAGTCATGTTGATCCCTTTTCTTGAGTCAACAAGGGTGCTTTCATACTGTCGCTGGGCATCGCGGGCAAGATAAATGTAATGATCAAATGTACAGATCTTTTCTTTCGCACAGGAATTGCAGACATATGGCGCCTGATTTTCACGGTTGCATTCAAAGGGCTCAAACAAGGCACAGAAGAGCTTGGGATCTTCTTTATAACACCTGTAGCAGATGTTAAGACAGTGGGAAGATCTGGGACAGCCGGCAACGACTGGATCGCCGCCATGTATACCACAATTCTTGTGGTGGATGCAGATATAACATTTTTCAGAATACCTTTTTCCACGGCGGCCCTTCCTGTGAAGGCGTATCTCTTTGGAAATCGTTGAGGGATCTTTTTCGAGGAATTCAGCGATTGCGCGGAAACTTGTGTTCTGCAGTAATTCCTGTTCAATGTACAAGCGGTCAGATATGGTCAGATGCCTGTGATTATGAACAATACCTTTATATTTATCCAATTGTCGGTCCTTTCTGAGCAGACAGATGAACCACTTCAAGGATAAAAACAGGTAGAATCCAGTGCAAGATTAATTTCTGGTTTTACAGAAAAATCACCAAAAACAGTAGAATTTAAAATTTCACTCTACGGTCAGAGAATACGAGAAGCAGTATGGATCTGAATATTAAACGTAACGATATTCTCACGTTTGCTGATTTTCAAATCACTGCTTTTCACTATACTGAAAGTGTGAATCAAAAGATTTGAAAAATCGTTTGGAGGGAAATAGCAGTGAAGAACATCTACGAACTGAACCCGTGGCTGTTTAGGGAGCTTTTGCATGGCGGTGAGTATGCGATCCGGGTGGAATCGGAAGAAGACATTCAGAGACTTGCAAAGCGGCTGGGATACAGCTATGCAGAGTACTACTGCGATTACAATGATTACCGGGTCTACGAACTGCTCTATGGTGAGCCGCGGATGTATGCCGCATCCCCGGAGATGCTTTTCGTGCAGTACAAATATGCAAGGCTGGACCTGGAGGGTGAGATCAGGGAGCTGCAGAAGGCTGTGTATGATATGGAGTTTTCGGAGTCTGCCCGGACTGAAGATCCCAAAAGCAGCAGGAAACCGCTAACCGGCGAGATCATAAACCTGAAAACCAAAGTGGCAGATACGCTGAATGATTTGAAGGATAGGTTGCATGGCCGCCGGGATGATCCGGACGACTGCTGGATCGACGAAGAGGACGACTGGACGGATGAAACATGACTTATTTCCGCGGTTTCATAGGGCCGCGGAATCTCACGTGCTCTGCGCAAACAGCCAGTCGTGCACAGCCTCGATCTTGTAGGCATAGTCGATTGAAAGCATAGGCTCCGAGTTCAAATGAATGAATTCGGAGCTTTTCACTTATTGGGTATCTTCAGATGGAACCACCCTTCCCCTTCCTTGCCTTTACTCTGTAGCGGAGTATAATAAAACCAGTGGATTTATATCCGGACGAGGCTTGAAGATGAAACTGACTGATAAGGCTAACAATTTATATAATTTGCTCTTTACAAAGAATTTTGATGCTGAGAGATTATTTGCTGAATTAGCAAGTGGAGTTTATGACAAGGATGACGTGAATCTTGCTGCATTCCAATATGTGGACGATTGCCTGGACGATCTTGCGGATTACGAAGATGAGAATCGGAAACTGGGTGAAATCATTCCCGGTTTTGAATCAAGCCACATGCTCGAAGCATTAAGAATCTTACTGAAATATGGCCTGGATCCAAACAGAATCATTGATGTGTCAGAGATCGAAAACTATAAAGAAGAGTCGAACATCATGAGCGAACTTCGCTTTGTTGAGAACGGGTATATTGCAGCGGATTCGCTCTCCCTGCTGCTAGAAAACGGAGGTAATCCAAGCATCATCATTAATAACGCCAGCTTGGTCAGAGACATTAACTATGATTTGATTTTTGATCTCTATAACATGCCAAACCGTTACCGATATGACGCTCTTGTTCATTACTGGATGGTTCTGGTAGGGTATGGAGCAAAGTTGGAAAACGGCGAGTCAACCGTTGATCCGTGCGGGGATTTTGATATATCAAAGCTGAGGAATCACAGGCAGTACTACTATGGCGCTATCGAATCCGACCGCTCAGAAGATCATATGGAAATCTGTTTTTTCAATAAAGAGACCAATTTCGAAGTCGCCAGATACTGATGAGCCAAGTGGAAAGGCATAATTGTTATCAATTTGTCAAATGCTGGTGAACTATGATATAATTACTTAATAATACCCTGCATGAGGAGGGGTATACTTGTCGTAAGAATCAAGGAGCAAATGCTTACGCTAGGTAACAGAACAAAGGACTGGAGACTAATTATGAAAAAATTCATTATTTATGTCATTGCTATTACAGTTGCTTTTTCTTTCATCAGATTTGAAAGCAGTGCAGCCAATAAGAGTAGTGCGGCAGATGGATACTATCAGCTGTATATTGATTTAACATCAGAAGATAATTTGTTTTTATCTACGTATGATATGAATGTTAAATTTGCAGAAGCAGAGGCAAAGCATGCAGAGACAGAGCAAATACTTAAGCTGAAACAAGTGGAGCTTGAAAAACAAAAATACGAAGATAAGCAAAGACAAAAAAAAACTCGCGCAAAAATCAGATGGGGCCTCCTTGTTGTTGCTTTATCTCTTTATTATTAATCCTGCAGGATTTGGGATAAATTCCAGTTTTAGCCGCATTCCCATACCTGCCGCCAGACGCTGCAGGGTACGGATTGAAGGATTTGCATTCCCTCTTTCCAGCCTGCTGATATCCCCCTGAGCGATTCCGCTGCGCTCAGACAGTTCCTTCTGCGTCAACCCGGACTGTTTTCTGGCATCAATAATAGCCTGGATAATCGCACGTTCCGGTTGGAGAGCTTCATATTCCTTCTTAAGCTCAGGTTCCTGAAGCTGTTCCTGCAGGAAATCATCAAACTTTGCACTCATTTCCGGATCTCCTTTCTGCACAGATAGTCAGTTCGATACTTCTTTGCCCGGTCTACTTCTTTGGGAGGAGTCTTCTGTGTCTTCTTGATAAAACCATTAGTCAAGATAATATGCCTCTCTACATAAAAGAAATATAAGACTCGTGTAATATCAGAGCCAACTTTTGCTCTGAGTTCAAATATTCCATCTGAAAGATGCTTACTGTATGGTTCCCGCAGTTCGTAACCATTATCCTGAAGGAGACTGATCATACTAAGCATCTTTGCGCGCATCTTCACATCAAGAGAAAGAAGGAATTCTTTAACTGGTTGTTTTCCGTCTTTAGTCTCATAGAATTCAATTTCGAATCTGCCGTCTGTTTTTTGCACAGCTTCTTGCTGTGACTCTTCAGATTGTTTCATTACATTTCCCTTCGATAATATATGATATATCCCATATTGTCAATGATATCCGAATATTCTTTCTGGATCAGGAATGTTCATGCGAAGTTGGTGGCTAAGTTGGTGCACTAAATTGGTGCTGAGTTGATCAAACATAACTTGATCTGTTATCATTTTGTCCTCCTCTACGCCTCTTCTCTTCAATACAGGCATATTATACTCTCTGGCCCTGTCCGATAATCTACCCTCGATGGACGACAGATTTGCATTTGTTTCTGCAAAAACCGGTCAAACTCCGGTCAAACTACGGCTCTTCTCAAACTGTCATTGACAAAAGGCTGTGCCGGTACCATTCACTCGCGTTCTATATTAAAATGTATTTAAGAACACCGCACAGATTCACCGACGGGAGGAGACTGAGACTATGAGCACTGATTTCAGAAAGCACTTCACTGCAGTAAAAAAGGCCCCCTTAGTATTGTTCTTCATCATTCTCATGATCTGTATGCTTGCAGGATGCCGCGGACCGGCGAATGCAGGCGATGCCTTTTCATGCCCTAAGCCAGGTGCAAATGGCCTCGAGGATCCCGGCTTCCCGATCCCGGCGGAGGGGTCTCTTGGCGACTTTGACTGGGCATTCAACTCCAAAATAAAAGCCTCGGTAAAGGAGGTTCCGTTCGAGAACCCCCTCGCTGCCGGCGGCACCTGGGAGCTCGTCATCTGGCGACACCTCAAAAAAGGCGGTGCGGAAAAAGACCTCTACTGGATCAACATTGAGCTGGAAGACGCCGGAGGAAAGCTCCTTGATATGGACCCGGACGTCTACGCGAAGCTTGCATTCGATAACAGCGAAGAAGCAAAAAATGCGGGCCTTTCCGGCAGTGACACAACGGCAAGACTGCTCGAGGCCCTGGCAGCAGGAGACGGAAGCGTAAAGGCCCATGTCACCGTATACCTCGCGGGCATTGAGGACAACAACGGGAACTGGACCCCGGTCAGCGCAAATCCGGTGCAGCTCGAAGGCAAATACTATCCTGACCATATGTTCCTCAAGGTCGAAGACGAAAAGGGCAATGAAATCACCGCCAATCATTTTGCTGCGGCAGGAGACAAGCACCGCGCCATTGGCGCCTACACCCCTGCGGGCAATCAGCTCGGCCTCCACGGCGCAGCCTTCCTCACCAGAAAGGTAAGCGAATAAAACGCCCTGACACACCCGATGCGGCAGGAATCATACGAGCGTAATTGGAATCATCAAAAGCAGCGTGGAGCGCTCCGCATCATAATACAAGACCAGCTTAAAAACTGCTGTCCCCGGCAATCGAATATGAGCCGTCCGGCAAATGAGCTTGTTCTGCATGAACCCCGTGATTTCCACATTTAAGGCACTCTGAAACCCCCTCATATAAGCAACTCGTGAGGCAACGGATAACAGTCCGGGGCTCTTGCTGGTACAATCTTAATTTAATCGGGCAGCCCCCGGGAAAGGAACAGTAGTATGAAAGGTTGGGAATTTACTGGCACGCATCAGCCGCTGAAGATCGTTGAAAAGCCCGATCCGAAGGCAAAGCCGGGCTATGTTGTATTAAAGACACTGGCAGGCGGCCTTTGCCACTCGGATGTATCCGCTCTTGACATAGAGTCCTGGATGGGCAGCTTCAAGGTTCCGGTCATTATGGGCCATGAGGTCTGCGGCCGTATCGTTGAGATCGGCGAAGGCGTCGAGGGCTATGAGATCGGCGATATCGTTGCAGTCTGTCCGCTGTATGCAAAGGACGGCACCACTCCCGGATACACCAGAGACGGCGGATACGGCACCATGACCACCGCTCCGGTAGAGCAGCTGGTCAAGGTACCGGCAGGACTTCCCGCCTGGAAAGCAGCAGCGGCGACAGATGCAGGCGCTACCTCATATCATGCAGTCTGCACGGTCGGCGGCGTAAAGCCCGGCATGAAGGTCGGCATCATCGGTGTCGGCGGCCTTGGACAGTTTGCGGTACGCATTGCGGTCGTCAAGGGCTGCGAGGTCTATGTCGCGACAAGAAAAGAGTCTGCACAGAAGCTTGCCCTGAGCCTTGGCGCAAAGGAAGTCAAGCCCAGCATCACCGATTTCGCTGACAAGAACCTGGATGTCATCATTGACTTCGCAGGCGGCGGCAAGACCACTGCGGACGCGCTGAACACTGTAAAGCAGTACGGCAAAGTTGTCCTCGTCGGCATGGCGACCGATACCGCGACGATCTACACCTATTCCATGATCTTCAAGGAGCTGACATTCGCAGGCTCGCAGGGAAGCACCACCGATGACCTTCGTGACTGCATCGATCTGCTTGCAAGCGGCGAGCTGGATCCCGAGATCCATCTCTGCAAATTCGATGAGATCGCGGAAGGCATCGAGAAGCTTCGCCGGGGCGAGGTCAGCGGACGTCTGGTCTGCGTCTATGACGACTGATCGGCCCTGCCCGTTATATCGCGTTTATTCTTGGAGAGGCCCCATCCGGCAAAAGGGATGGGGCATTTCATTTTTTGGGTCAGCGCAGGATCAGAGCAGCAGATCCGGTCAATGTCAGATGACCTGAGTTAAGGTGCAAAACAATGAGTGAAAAGGGGATCGAGACCAGACTCGTCTGCGGGTTTCTGGATGCGGGTAAAACCACCTATATCGAAGACTGTATCCGGAACGATTTTTTCCACAAATACGGTACGACGCTGATCTTATGCTTCGAGCAGGGAGAAGCGGAGTATGACCGAGAACTTCTTTTCGAAAAGAAGACATCTGTCGCATACTATGACGGAAAGGAAGATATCGGCGCATTCTGCACCCGGAGCATAGAAGCCTATCATCCGGACCGGATCTACGTCGAGATGAACGCCATGATGCAGGATCTGAGGGAGCAGCTCCCGGAGGATATGCAGATCGTTTCCGCGGTCACCTGGATCGACTGGGCGACGCTTGGCCTATATTTTGCCAATTTCCGGCAGATGATCAGCACGATGGTCAGGGACTCACTGCAGGTCACATTTCGCGGATGCCCCTCAAAAGAGCTGTTAATGCCATACAGCCAGGCCTTCCGCCTGATGAATCAGAAGGCCTCTTATCTCAGACAGGATCCGATGGGGTATCATGAAAAGGCCTTCGACCTTTTCCTGCCCTTTTCCCTGGACGGGCCGGAGATCCTCATTACCACAGAAAGCTTTCTTCCGCTCTGGCTCGATGCCTTCGACCATCCGGAGCATTATGACGGAAAAATGCTGAAATTCCAAGCCCCTCTGGAGCTTAGGCACAACACCGGATCCGGCTATTCTGCAGGCCGCGTTGTCATGATCTGCTGCATGGCGGACCTTCAGTTTATGTCATTTCCCTTGGAAGATACGGAAACGGTCACGGGAGAGGGCTGGATCACCTTTGCAGCGCGGGCGGAAGTCGTAAGCGGAGACTACGGGCAGCGAAGCCTGCGGCTTCATCCGGAAAATGTATGCTATGTGCCCGCACCGAAGACCCTGATCCTGGACACCCGCTGAACCCCCCGCTTGACAATCACATGCGCAAAAAATGCCTTTTATCCGGAAGATCCAGATAAAAGGCATTTGTTATACACTCTCCTTCATCAAGAAGGAGAGCTTTTTTATGCGCTCAGCAGGAAAATGTCGCCGCCGGAGCGACCATAGGAAGGGTCAGATTTTGTAGACTGACAGTGCGGCGGGAAGGAGACACCGCAAATGCTTTGGTGGAACATCTTCTCTACTTCCAGCCCCTCATCTTAAGGGTGGCTAAAAACATCTACGCCTTCTGGGCGGATGCGTTCGTGCTGATCTTCAGCCTGCCGGTCTGCCGGATCGTGGATAGCAAGATCAGAGAATATCTGGTGCGATAAGATTTTCAGATGTGAAACCTGGAAAGGAGGCGAGGATGGAAGAGAGAACTGTTGATCTGAGTGTAAGGAATAAAGAGTGGTCATTTGTTGTCAGGTTTTCCAGGCTGCCGGTCACTCCTGAACAGATGGCTTTTGTTTTAGGCGGTCTGGGACATGTCATGGAAGATCACAAGACCCGTGAGGTCATATACCTGGAGGATGAGGACTATAAAGAAGACGTTCCCCAGGCAATCCTGATGGCAGCTTCTGAAAAAGGTATCTATATGGAACTTAATTACGCCATGGATGATTTCGGCTGGGATCATCCGCTCTTACTTGCTCACGATCATCTGAGCGAGGAGGACGCGGCGGGGGTATTGGTCGCCATCCTGGACGCATGCACGGACAATGTCCCGGTTATTCAGAAGGAATTTATTAACATCAGCGACTGGGTGTACGAAGACGAAGAGACAGGAGATAAAAGCCAGGCATGAACAGAGATATTGATACGCAGAAAGATGGCGGCATTTACAGGACAGAAGAGTTTTAAAGCGGATATGTTCTCTATCTTGAAGTCAGCAATCCCATGAGGGCCAGAAAATAGGTTCAATGGAGAAATGAGGTGTTATGAGCAGACTTAAATTTTGTTACTTTATGGATTATGAAGATTGGGAAATAGCCAGATTTGAGACCACAGGAGGTATGGAAATTCCTGTAAATATTTATATTGAAAACGCCGATTCGTTTGAATATGAACCAGAAGGATATGCCGTAGTAGATATCTGTGGGGTAGTTAAGGAACTAAAAGTTTATCCATCAGAGGAAGAATATATGAAACTACCAGAGGAGCCCAAAATGGCTCCGATATCGATGATCCCGATTGGAACTTTTCCTGAGTCCTATCCGGACCCACCGGAAGATGAAGACTTTGACGAAAGTCCGCATATATATTTTACCGGCAGGGTCTTGAAAAGCGAGTGGGATCCTGATGCGGGAGAAGACTGGACAAACTGCAAATTGTTGGTGGAAACCTTAGAACTTGAACTGAATATATTTCTTAGAAATGAAACGCCAATACCGGAGGGCGCTATTGTACAGGGAGTTGCATGGCTCTTTGGTGACTTGCAGATGGAAGGAGTCGAAAATCCATGAGCTGTTTATTGGCAGAACAAGTTGGGTTATTTCCATGTGCCGAGATGATTACTGGATCGACGAAGAGGACGACTGGACGGATGAAACATAACCGGACAAAATACTTGAAAGGATCTGAGAGAATGGATTGGGAAATGGAAGAAAGAAGAATGCTGGAAAACAGAGACTATACCGGAAGGCTCCGCACAGAAGGCAGGGCCGTGAAGGAATGCAAGTATGACCTCATGGAGATCACACTGACATTTGAGGCCAAAGAAAGGACCACGGCAGCCGCATTAAAAGCGATCACAGAACGCTGCGAGTCGTTTCTTGCACAGATGAAAGCGGAGGGCATTTTCGGGGACTACGTGTCCTATGAGCGGGATGACATCAATAAAAATGTCAAGATCGTAGGCGCCGAGGTGACTGCCAGCAGAAAGATCCAGATCAGGTACGAGTTTGATGTAAAACTGATCAATCACCTGTTGGAAATGATCAGAAAGAGTAAAGCGGAAGTGGAACTGAATACACGCTGCTGGCTTTCCAAAGACGAGGAAATACAGAATGAGCTTATAAAGAAGGCAGTTCTGTCCGCCAGAAAACGTGCCGAGCTGATCGCTGAGGCAGCAGGACAGAAGATAGTGGGCGTTGCAAACATCGAGATCCGGAACAATGATTACGACCTTTTTGAAGGTGAAAACGACTGCTACTATGATGAAGATGAGCAGGCCACACCAAAAAGGAAACCCCTCTTTGGAAGAGGGGTCGTGCCGATCGACGGATCCTCAACACCGATCACGGATCTGCTCAAAGGCCCCTCGACAAAAATGTCAGTGACAGCAACGGTACTTTGGAAGATATCATAAAAAACAAAAAGGCCGTTCAGGATTTAGAGGCCGATGATTGGTAGATGAAGTCGCTGAGCTTTTTTATGGAATGCAAAAGGAGGAAATGTGATGGAGGGCTTCAAAGCTCTGTTGAAATGAAGACATAGATGGAGTAAAATGAATACCATAAAAGAGATATAGTTCAGATCACCGGATTGCTGCGCGCATATAAATGGAGGTGATGTAGTTGAGTACTTTAGATGCAACGATTTCAATGCTTGAAGTGATGCCGGAAGAAGCGAGACAGATGGTTTATAAATATACACAGGGATTATTTACTGCATACAAACCGGCGAATCCCTTTGTTCCGGTGAGCAGAGAACAAGTACTTAAAGATTTGGAGATATCCCGACAACAGGTAGAAGATGGGAAGGTTCGGGATATGGGTGAGGCGCTTGAAGAAATGAGGAGGCGCCATGGATTCATATAATGTGATCATTACTGACCAAGAGGCATTCGCAGCAAGCGGGGCCTCTTCTTTTGTGACTACATAGATCTGGTAACGCATGAAAAATATCTTTGAAGAAGAGGAGTACAATTCCGTGAACAGCCAGGCCCAATCCGTAATTAAATACTATGTGATCTGCAACCGCCTCAAGGACACCATTCGTACGGGCTGGCAGCAGTGGCAGGTGAAGCGGGAGCGCGTGGAAAGCGTAGCGGAGCATATCTACGGCACCCAGATGCTGGCGCTTTCCATGGCATCCGAATACCGCTATGATATCGACCTCCAGAAGGTCATCTTCATGCTTGCCGTCCATGAGATCGGAGAGTGCGTCATCGGGGACTTTACGCCGTATCAGATCACTCGCGAAGAGAAAAAAAGACGCGAGCACGCCGCTGTCCGCGAGATCCTGTCAGGGCTTGCGTCAGGAGAGATGATAGAGCAGCTTTTCCTGGAATTTGATGAAGGCGAAACCCCGGAGGCACGGTTTGCATTCCAGTGCGATAAGCTCGAATGCGACCTGCAGTGCCGCTTATACGATGAAGAAAACTGTGTCGATCTGAACAAGACAGACTACAGTGAACTGATCCATAACCCCAAAGGCCGGGAGTTCCTTGCATCCGGCGGGAGCTGGTCAGATCTCTGGATCAGCAACGATCTGCAGCGTATCCCGTACGATGAACACTTCAGGGAAGTCATAGACTACGCCCTGACGCATCCGATGCGTGAGGGATCATATGAACAAAATTTGAATAATCAAAAGTAACATCACCGAGGTAAAGGCAGATACAGCATCACATCGTCAATTCTACTCTTGTTCAATAACAGAGGAATATGTGGTACAATAGTAAAAACGGTTATTAGTATGAACAACGATTGCCATAGCTTTGAACAGGGCAATCTGGAATGGAGGCCTGAATGGAATTAGTCAATGCTGAAATCAGAGTTCCAATAGGAATGTTTATGTATGTCAAACCTGAAGATAAGGCTCTGGAACTGGAAAGAAATGCATTAATGCTTTATCCGTATATAAAAAACAAGACTATTTCCCATGGAAAAGCGGCGGAAATACTAGGTATTCATAAATGGGACCTGATAGAGCTATATGCTTCTGTCGGTATCCCTTACTTTGATCAGGATATCGAAGAGATAAAATCCGAAATCGATTCATATAATCAGCTGCAGGGAGAAGAAGCATGATTGTTGTTTCAGATACTACACGAAAAGATTACATGTATTGATGAACTGCAGAAGAATAACCGGCATATCAGCAGTCGCCTGTATCAACAGTTAATCAGGGAAATCAAGAATTAATATCAATGCCGCTCCGGTATGATATGTACCCCCTTTCCTGGACAACCAGGGAAGGGGGTTTTACTATGCGCTATTCATATGAGTTTAAAAGAAAATGTGTTGAACTGTACTG
>Ga0256404_1009648_pt1 | contig 13734 bp, 12 predicted proteins | sample RumenRJG_01DNA_FD_185990 | JGI IMG/M metagenome (GOLD analysis project Ga0256404, IMG submission 185990) | Bovine rumen microbial communities from Lethbridge, Alberta, Canada - RJG_01 | ecosystem: Host-associated > Mammals > Digestive system > Stomach > Rumen | place: Canada: Alberta | collected...
GAATCCCCTTCATCCACATCGATGCCACGTTCCGGACCCTGCCGGAGACCTACGCCAAGCTTGGCAAGTTGCTCGGGCAGGAGGAGAAGGCGGCCGAAATCTCCACCTTCATCACCCGCGTCACCGAGCGCAACGCCCGTTTGACCGAAGGTGGCAAGAAACAGGCGCTGTACGTGCTGGGGGCCAAGGGGGTCAACGTCATCGCCAAAGGCAGCTACCAGGCTGACGTGCTGGATCAGGTGATCGAAAACCTGGCGGTCGTCGAGAAGCCCACCGCAAAAGGCACCGGCAACGAGGTCGACATGGAGCAGATCATGCAATGGAATCCGCCGACCTTGCTTTTCGCCGGGGACGCGAAGGATGTGTATGGCAAAGTGGCCACCGACCCGCTCTGGAGCCAGCTCGACGCAGTGAAGAACCAAGCCGTCTACCTGGTGCCGGACCAGCCGATGAACTGGCTCGCATCTCCCCCCTCCATCAACCGTATCGCCGGCATCATCTGGGCGGACAAGGTGCTCTATGGCGGAGATTTCGACCTCCATCAGGAGCTCAAGGAATACTTCAGGCTCTTCTTCGACAAGGAGATGAGCGACGAGACGCTTACAGCCCTGATCGGGTTCTGAGCCTCTCGCACAGGGGCCACTCGGGAATGCTCTGGGCGGCCCGTTCCATTTCCTGGGCCCAGGCATCCCGGTTCTCCATCGAGAAGTGGATGGTAACTGCCGAAGGACAGGAACGAATCGCCTCCAGCAGGGGCGTCCGGCAGGGTTTGATGACGGCGATGGTAGGAACCGGATCCTTCGCCGCCTGAAGCACGCGCCTCTGGAACTCGTCCGCCTCGCTCTCCATGAATCCCAGCTCGTCCATCACCCTGAGGGTACAGGGTTTCTGGAGGAACTGCACCCCGAGCCGGTCGAATTGCTGGGGGATGCCCCCCTTTCCGCATATGCCGACCAGGTGGCCATCGTCGTAGAGCGCCTCTCCCAACGGATTGAGATAGACCTTGCCTTCCACACGCTTGGTAAGGAACCCTCCGTCGGCCGAAGCGGCGAGCTTGCCAACGAATGTGCTCTTGCCGACACCTTGCTCCCCTTCGACCAGCAAGGTGCTTTTCGCCACCAAGTCCGGAATATCGTCGATGGAAACCACCAAAAGGGAAACAGGACGCACCATAGGAAGCCAGAGGGGGAATTCCCCTTCTCTTCGCTGGAGGGGATATTCCCCCGTGTGGCCATACAGGCGGGAGAATGCCTGCACCTCCTCCTGGTTATGGAAGGGTTGTCCCATATCGGCCACAATCCTCCGCTCCTGATAGGGGATGGAGAGGGATTGGAGCAGCAGGCGCATGCGGCATGCGGGGTTGGGCCGCGTTCCCTCATGGAAACGATGCCCCTCGGCATCCCGGGCGATGACAATCAGGTTCCGGTCCCCCCATTTCCGGGCGAGAACCAGGTTTTCCAGCAGGGAACCGTAGTTGCAGCAGATGACGTCTCCCTTCCTCCGTTCCGGCTGCAATCGGTGGGCGTCCCCCTGCAACAGATGGACGTTGGGCTCGTGGTGGGTCCTCAGATAGCCGCAGGCCAATGCGTCCCGCTCGACGACGGTTACATCGGTCCCCCTCAGTTCATTCGCAAGGAACCCGAGACCGCCACCGATGTCGGTGACGTGGCCGCTCACAAACGGCCGCACCGCCTGGGCGATGGATTGCCAGCCAGTACCTTGGGTATACGCGTTGACAAGATAGGTGATGAGAAGTTCGCTATAGGATTGCATCTTATTCCATCCAGACCGAAAAAACCAAAGGGTATTCCCAATGCCCCGTCTCTCTCGGACCCGACAACCGTCTCAGCCGCAAAGAGAGACATGTGTTGCGGTTTCTGGCTTGGGACCAGACGCGCCGTGGCGGAAGGTTCTGGCCCGGGGAAAGGGAAAACTGCTGTCCAGCTACATCCATTTGATAGACAATCAGGCGGGAAACACCCGAGACCCTGCGGGCCTCCATGTCCAACCGGAACGGGGCCGGAGTATTGCACAGCAGGTTGATCCATGCGTTCTGTTCCTGCCTAGGGGCGGGAAGCGGGAGGACGGTGGTTTGCGGGGGAAGACTTGGCGCGTTCTCCCGGATAGGCTCCAAGGAAAGGCCGCACTCGACCTTTCCCTCCATGTTCGACGCTTGTATGGGAGAGGGAAAAACAGCACACACGGCAAGCAGGAAAGCCAAGTATTTCATTGCCCTCATTGTATAAAGCATCATGAGGTTCCGCAACCTACACCTTGTACGCCACCCCGGGTTCTTGCTACGATAGCGGACATGGATGATTCATCTGTCCCTCTGCCTAGTATGAGGTGGGTGCCATGGAACTAGCACTCGCAATCCTTCTGTTGGCCTTTTCCGCCTTTTTCTCCGGATCGGAAACCGCGTTTACCTCCCTGACATTGATTGACCAGAAAGTGCTGGAGAACAAGAAAGGTTCCCGCGCAAAGACTGCGCTCTATTTCTGCAAGCATCCCGACCTGTTGATCACCACGGTCCTGATTGGCAACGACTTGGTCAACGTCGCGCTTTCCGCATTGGTCACCAAAATGACGATTGAGAAATTCGGAAACCCCTATGTCGGAGCCACAACTGGCATTCTGACGTTGATCCTGCTTGTCTTTGGAGAGGTATCGCCAAAACAGATCGCCATGTACCGCAACCTGCCAATTGCGCTTGCAGTCGCCATCCCGCTCCGTGCGCTCAGCATCCTGCTCTTCCCCGTCATCTGGCTTTTCTCCCGCCTGACGCTGTTGATCCATCTGGTCTTCGGCCCCTCGGGACGGGGAAAGTTGACCGAGGACGGGCTCAGGCATGTGACCGACGCAGCCGAGGATGCCGGGGTTGTGGACGAGTATGAGAACGACCTGATGCAGCGGGCAATCCACTTCTCCGAGACACAGGTCAAGGCAATCATGACCCACCGCACCGAGGTTTTCTCCCTTTCCGATTCCATGACCTACCGTGAAGCCTATTCCCGCATCGTCCAGAGCGGCTTTTCCCGTATCCCGGTCTATCATGGCAGCCGGGAAAACATCACCGGCGTCCTACTCCTGAAGGAACTGCTTAGGAAGGACGTCAATGCGAAAGGCCATCTCGACCAGCCGCTTTCCTCCTTGGCCCAGAAACCGCATTTCGTGCCTGAGTCGATGCATATGGACGACCTGTTCTTCCAGTTCAAGCACCAGAAGCAGAAAATCGCCATCGCCCTGGACGAGTATGGAGGGTTCAGCGGAGTGGTGACCATGGAGGATATCGTCGAGCAGATGTTCGGCGAGCTGTACGACGAGCAGGAGTCCTATCAGGGAGAGCTGATGGTCAAGTCAAGCTCCTATCCCGGTTCCTATGTGGTCCAGGCGGAAATGCCGTTCATGTCGTTGGCCGACAGCTTCGACCTGCACCCCTCCAAAGAGGAAGATACCGACGGCACCGTTGCCGGGTACCTGCTTGACATCATCGGCGACATTCCCAAGGTGGGACAGGTCACCGAGACCCGCTATGGCACCTTCCGGATACTGACCATGACCCGAAACCGCATGGACACCGTCCTCTTCACCCCGAAAAAGGAAGAGGAAGAAGAGGAAACCGAGGACTGACAGTCCTATACAGGTACCCCCTTTTTGTGTATGATTTGAAGGACTCAAAGCAACTTCATTTGTGCACAGTTTACTATCAGAGAAGAGGTAAGACGTTACCACATGAGCTATCCATTCCATGAAATCGAGACGAAATGGCAGAAGTACTGGGAGGACCACCAGACCTACAAGGTCACCGAAGATCCTTCCTTCCCGAAAGAGAAGCGCGCCTACGTGCTGGACATGTTCCCCTACCCAAGTGGCGCAGGACTGCATGTAGGCCATCCCGAAGGATATACGGCGACCGACATCTACAGCCGCTACCTGCGCATGAACGGGTACAACGTGCTGCATCCGATGGGTTTTGATTCCTTCGGCCTTCCCGCCGAGAACTACGCAATCAAGACCGGCACCCACCCGAAAACCACGACGCTGAAGAATATCGCCACCTTTACCCGCCAGATCAAGAGCCTCGGCTTCTCCTATGACTGGTCCAGGGAAATCTCCACCTGTGAGCCCGAATATTACAAGTGGACCCAGTGGATTTTCCTGCAACTGTACAAAAAGGGTCTCGCCTATGAGACCCAGAGCCCGATCAACTGGTGCCCCAGCTGCAAGACCGGCCTGGCGAACGAGGAGGTCAAAGAAGGCAAGTGCGAACGGTGTGGTACCGAAGTGGTCCGCAAGAACATCCGCCAATGGGTGCTGAAGATCACCGCCTATGCCGACGAGCTGCTCAAGGACCTGGACGGCCTGGATTGGCCGGAATCGGTCAAGCTGATGCAACGCAACTGGATTGGTCGTTCCACCGGAGCCAGCGTCCAGTTCCAGATTGATGGCAGCGACAAGAAGCTTGAGGTCTACACCACTCGCTGCGACACCCTTTTCGGAGTCACCTACATGGTCGTCAGCCCGGAGCACCCGCTCTTGAAAGAGCTGACCACCGATGGCCAGAGAGCAATGGTCGAGGCCTATGTCGACCAAGCGGCCCACAAGAGCGACTTGGAAAGGACCGACCTGGCCAAGGTCAAGACCGGTGTCTTCACCGGCAGCTATGCCATCAACCCGCTTAACGGCAAGAAGGTGCCGGTCTGGGTGGGCGACTACGTCCTGATCAGCTACGGGACCGGAGCCATCATGGCCGTGCCCGCCCATGACGAGAGGGACTGGGAGTTCGCCAAGAAGTACCACTTGCCGATCGTCGAGGTGCTGAAGAGCGATGTCGACGTGCAGCAGCAGGCCTGGACCCAGGATGGCATCCACGTCAATAGCGACTGGCTGGACGGCCTGAACAAGCATGACGCGATCGAGAAGGTGCTTGCCTATCTCGAGGAGCACCATATCGGCCACCGGACGGTCAACTTCAAGCTCCGCGACTGGATTTTCAGCCGCCAGCGCTACTGGGGCGAGCCGATTCCCCTCGTCCACTGCCCGAAGTGCGGCGTGGTCCCGGTACCTGAAGATCAGCTTCCGGTCTTGTTGCCCGAGGTGACGTCCTATGAGCCGAGCGGAACGGGCGAGAGCCCGCTTGCCAAGATTGACAGCTGGGTGAACACCACCTGCCCGGTCTGTGGCGGACCCGCCAAGCGCGAGACCAACACCATGCCCCAGTGGGCTGGCTCCTGCTGGTATTACCTGCGCTATATCGACCCGCATAACGACAAGCGCTTCGTCGACGTCGAGAAGGAAAAGTACTGGATGCCTGTCAGCCTCTACGTGGGCGGTGCCGAACATGCCGTACTCCACCTGCTCTATTCCCGGTTCTGGCACGAGGTGCTTTTTGACCTTGGGCTGGTCTCCACCAGAGAGCCGTTCCAGAGACTGGTCAACCAAGGCATGATCACCAGCTTCGCCTATCAGCGCAAGGACAAAGCGCTGGTGGCGGTCGACCAGGTCGAGAAGAAGGCCGATGGCACCTACGTCGACAAAGAGACCGGCGAAGTGCTCCAGCAGGTGACAGCGAAGATGTCGAAGAGCCTGAAGAACGTCATCAACCCGGACGAGATCGTCAACACCTACGGGGCCGACTCGATGCGCATGTACGAGATGTTCATGGGACCGCTGGAAGTCTCCAAACCCTGGTCCACCGAGGGCCTGATCGGCATCACCCGCTTCCTGGACCGCATCTGGCGCCTGCATGAGGAGAAGCAGATTGTCGACGGACCGGTGGACGCCAACTTGGAAATCCTTTTGAACCAGACGGTCAAGAAGGTGACCGAAGATACCTCGACGCTGAACTTCAACACCGCCATCAGCCAGATGATGGTGCTGGTCAACGAGCTGTACAAGAGCGAGACCCTTTCAAGCAAGCTGTATGACACGCTGATCCTGTTGCTCTCCCCCTACGTTCCCCACCTTGCCGAAGAGCTGTGGGTTTTGGCCGGCCACGAACCGAGCGTCACCGCCCAGAAGTGGCCGACCTACGACGAGGCCAAGACGAGGAAAGCGGTCCAAGAGTTCATTTTCCAAGTCAACGGAAAGGTCAGAAGCAAGACGGAGGCCGATCCCTCCATCAGCAAGGACGACCTGCTCGCCTTGGCGAAAAGCGACGAGAAGATCAAGGGTTGGATCGCCGGCAAGACCATCGTCAAGGAGATTGTCGTTCCTGGCAAACTGGTCAACATCGTCGTCAAATAAAGGTCTGTTCCCCGAGAACGCAGAACGGACCTGTGAAGGCTCTCTCCCGCCAGCGCCCCGACGGCCTGGCGCCCGGAGAGAGTCGTTTTTTCTTTGTCGTGTCGCTCTTGCCCTTGCTCTTTTCTGCAGGGTACACTCTGATCATGCATCATGTCGGCACCCAAACGATCATCACCAAGCGTCTGATCCTCCGGCGTTTCACCAATGAGGATATCGAGCCGGCCTTCCGCAATTGGACCGGAGACAGCCTGACGACCACATTCCTGCGCTGGCAGACCCATCGCGACAGCAGCGTCACGCGAAAAGTCGTCACCGATTGGATCGGACACTACGTCGAACCGGCCTTCTACCAGTGGGCGATCGTGCCAAAGGAAACCGGAGAACCAATCGGGACAATCAGCTTCACATCGGCCAACGAGAAAACGAACTCGGTCCACGTGGGCTACTGCATCGGCAGCAGGTATTGGCACCAGGGCTACACGAGCGAAGCGCTGGCCGCCCTCATCGCCTTCGCCTTCACCACCCTGGAGGCGGGACGGGTCGAGGCGATGCACGACCCGGCCAACCGCTATTCCGGCAAAGTGATGGAAAAGTGCGGCATGCGCCATGAAGGGACGCTCCGCAAGGCGGATTGGTCCAACCGGGGTATCGTCGACGCAGCGGTCTATGGAATCCTGCGGGAGGAGTTCAGGGATTGATGGTGGGCAGCACCTTGGCAAGCCCTCCCCTGCTGGTCTCACGGTACAGGGAAGGAAGCGCCTGGCCGGTCTCCATCATCACGTCGATGATATTGTCGAAGGAAACCCGGTGCCTGCCATCGGAGAGCAGGGCGAAGACGCTGTTGTCCACAGCCCGCACGCTGGCCATTGCGTTGCGCTCGATGCAGGGAATCTGCACCAACCCCATCATCGGGTCGCAGGTCAGCCCGAGATGGTGCTCAAGGCTCATCTCCGCGGCATACTCGATCTGATAGATGGTACCCCCCAGCAAATAGGTCGCCGCCGCCGCTGCCATGGAACAGGCCACACCGACCTCGCCCTGACAGCCCACCTCGGCACCGCTGATCGAGCCATTGGTCTTGGCGATATCACCCAGCACTCCGGCAGTCAGCAGGGCCCGCTGGATACGCAGGTCAGGCAGTCGGTTCTGCTGCTGCAGGTAGAACAGCACAGCGGGAAGCACGCCGCAGGAACCACAGGTCGGAGCGGTGACGATCTCACCCCCGGCGGCATTCTCCTCGCTGACGGCAAGGGCGTAGCTGAAAATCTCCGCAGTCGAGCCAATCGTTCCCTTATGCTCGTTGGCCTTCTCATGGTACTGCATGGCCTTCCTTGCCAGCTTCAGGCCCCCAGGAAGGACGCCCTCGGCCTCCAGACCACGGTGGACTGCCGCTTTCATCACGTCCCACACCTGGGCCATATAGGTCATGATTTCCGGGGGCTCATAGCGCAGGGCGAATTCCCAAATCTGGATTCCCTCGGACTCGCAGAGAGCGAGGATCTGCTTCATGTGGGAGACCTCGAGAGGATAGACATCATCCTCCTTTGTCTGCTCCTGTCCCTCGATGACGATCTTGCCGCCACCGATGCTGTAGTAGGTCTGGCTGGCGATATCCTTTCCGTCAGCATCAAGCGCATGCATGGTCAACGCGTTGGGATGGAAGGGTTTGAACACGTCGGGGAACCAGGAAATCTCGACCTTCCGTCCCGACAGCACTTCACGGATTGCCGCATCGGTCAGATGCCCTTTTCCTGTCGCGGCGAGCGAGCCGAACAAATCGGCCTGGTATGCCGCGGCATCAGGATGCATCTTCAGGAAATGGGTGGCGGCGGCGCGGGGACCCATCGTATGGCTGCTGGAGGGGCCATGTCCAATACGGTACAATTCACGCAAGGATTCCATAGCCACCGATGGTACTCCCTTCCTTGGAAAAAAACTAGAACCATAACGGAAGAGATTGGAGGGTCTGCACCACCCTGCCCCCCTGGACGAACAGACGAAGCACCACGCCACGCTCGACACAGTAGTAGCAGGTCAGTCCTTCGGTCAGGCTGACGGCCACGCTCCCAGTCCCGTCGTGCCAGAAAGAACCACCTCCCTGCCGTTCCGAGTACCACCTCCCCTGGGGCAAGGCGGTAATCCGGTAGGTCGTCAGACCGCTCTGGGGCACGGAACCTTCCTGCAGGGTTCCATTGAGCAAGGCGGCAATCGTCCCCGCCACGTCAAGCGTGTCGGCACAAGATCCCACCAATGCTTCCACCACCGGCCATGCGAGGAACCGAAGGGAATCACCATGCTCGTCCCAGACGGAAAGCAGTCCCATGACCAACCTGCTTTGCCCTTGGGTCAGCTCCACGCGGGTGCTCTGGCCGGCAATCACCCCGGTGAAAGGATACTGCCCGTCCAAGGGGTAGGCGGCAACCAGGACCGTCTCGCCCCGGGGAGCCAGCACCGTGGTCGAGCGCTGTCCACGCTCAAGCCAAATCACCTCCCCATACGAGGTGACCACCCGGTAAGGCATGGGAGAATGGGTCGCCTCCTCCCAAGGGTGGGCGGAGGGAAGAAAGACCTTGACGCTCCGTTCAGGACGAAACGAAAGGGAACAGGAAGAAACAAGCAAGACACCACACAGAAAAAGCCACATACCCTAAAGAACCAGCTTCTTCAGGATTTCTGTTCCTCTTTGAGCTGACGCATATACATGGTCCGGTACATCTTGAACAACTCGCGGAACCGGTCGCTGCCATAATCAGCGTAGGTCCAAGGCAAGGCGTTGAACTGATGGCCGTAGTAGATCAGGGTCGTCTCGGCGTAGATTCCCTTCTCCAAGGGAATACGGTGGGAGCGGTTCTTCGTTGTCGCCAGAATCAGCGAACCAGCCGAGAGCAGGCCCGGATCGAGGTTGACGACCCGTCCCCGCCCGGTGGCGAAGCGCTCCTCCACCTGGTTGGTGTGGATCTTGATATCCGAAAGGCGCGAAGGATCGACCAGATTCCGGAACACGAGAAAATACCGTTCCGGGTTCCCTCCCATCTCCTCATCATAGTAGTCGGTAAAGGAAAACGGGGTATGGGTGCTCTCCGTCAGGACCGGACCGTAGCTTTCACCAAGGATTTCCACTACCTGGTCGTGCAGCTCCCCATGGGTGGTGAGCACCCCCATGACCAGCCTGACAGGAACATACGGACGAATCACTCCCATCGCTCACTCCGCGAAGAAGGTCCCGTGGAACTGCAGGTTCCCGCAGACATCCTTCAGTTCTTCCCTCGCCTGGCAGAAGGCCTCGGTACCGGGAATCTCGGACTCGACGACAAAGGAATACTCCCAAGGTTTGCCAGGAATCGGGCGGCTCTCCAGCTTCTTCATGTTCATCCGATGGGCTTCGAGCACCTTCAGCACCTTCAACAGGGTGCCGGGCTGGTCACCGACGGTGAAGGAGAAGACGGTTCGGTTCGGCGCATGGCTGGAAAGGAAGGCCCTCGCGTTCTCCTGCCTGCAAATCACGTAAAAGCGGGTATAGTTTTTCGGATTGGTCTCGATACCTTCCCTCAGGATTTCCATGTGGTAGAACTCAGCCGCAGGCTTGCCTGCAATAGCCGCCTTGCTTTTGTCTTTCTGCCGGGCGATATACTCCACGCTTCCCGCCGTGTCGAAGAAGGAAACGGGGCGGGCTCCGGGCAGCTGTTTCGCCAAGAAATCGGCACACTGCGCCAGCCCCTGCGGGTGGGAGTAGACCTCCTTGATATCGGAGAGCCGGGTGCCAGGCACGACAATCAGGTCATGGTTGATCCGGATCTGCTGCTCGCCTACCACCTGGATATTGGGGAAACGGGTCAACAGGTCGATCGTCCCGTTGACGGTGCCGCCGAGGGTGTTCTCCACCGGCACGACTCCGTAGATTACCTTGCCGCTGTCCACAGCTTTGAAAACATCGAAGAACTCCTTGCAAGGAAATGTCTTCGCCGCCTCGCCGAAGAGCCGGCTGACCGCCAGTTCGCTGAAAGCGCCGTGTACTCCCTGAAAGGCGATCGGGAGGTTCAGGCTGATATCCGGGGCTTGGCCTGCAATTTCGTCAGGAACCACCATATGGCTGCGGGGAACCCGCTCCAAGCTCTTGCCGACCACCGGGGCCAAGGCCTCGATATCCCGCACCATCTTCTCGAATTGCTCGGGGTAGAGGGACTGGGGACCATCGCTCAAAGCCTTTTCCGGATGGTCATGCACCTCGACGATCACGCCGCTCGCCCCGCTGGCGATCAAGGCCAGCGACATCGGGCTGACCATGTCGCGCATGCCGGTGGCGTGGCTCGGGTCGCCAATGACCGGAAGGTGGGTCAGCTTCTGTACGACGGGGATGGCGGAGCAGTCCAACGTATTCCTGGTTGCCCGCTCATAGGTGCGGATGCCCCGCTCGCAGAGCACCACCTGGTCGGTACCGCTGCTCATCAGATATTCGGCCGCCATCAGCCATTCCTCGATCGTAGCCGCCAAGCCTCGCTTGAGCAGTACCGGCATGCCGGTCTTGCCGACCGCTTTCAGCAACTCGAAGTTCTGCATGTTCCTGGCGCCAATCTGGAACATGTCCACGTAATCCTTCATCATCTCCACGCTATCCGGGCTGACAATCTCGCTGGTGACCGGCATGTCATACCTCTCGCCTGCCTCTTTCAGGTACTTCAGGCCCTCTTCTCCCAAACCCTGGAAAGCATACGGGCTGGTGCGGGGCTTGAAGGCTCCACCCCGAAGCATCACCGCTCCCGCCTCGCGCACCTCGCCGGCAATGCGCATGATTTGCTCCCTGCTCTCGACCGCGCAGGGGCCGGCGATGACGACAATCCGTCCGCCACCGATGGTCACATGCTTGCCGACCTGGACAATCGTGTCCTCTTTTTTCAGTTCCCTGCTGGCGAGCTTGTAGGGCTTGGTAATCGGGACGACCTTGGCGACGCCAGGAAGCATTTCCACTTCCCGCACATCGACCGTGGCACGGCCGACCGCGCCAAAGACGGTCTCCTCGGTACCGACGATCTCATGGACCTGGTACCCTTTCGAAGAGAGATAACTTCGGATATGATGCTTCTGTTCATCCGTGATGTTGGATTTCAATACGATAATCATGGTAATAATGACGGTAATTCGTTGACAGAGAAAAAGCAAGGGAGAGAAACATGACGGCAGACGAGTGGGACAAGATGTTCGAGCGGATGCGGGACGCGGCAGGCAGGGCCGGGGGCAAGCTTCCCTCCGTCTCCACCATTGCCCAAGAGCGGCAGGATCCCTTCCGGGTCCTGGTCAGCACGCTGGTCAGCCTGAGGACGAAGGACCAGGTCACCATCGAGGCCAGCAGACGGCTCTTCGCTCTGGCCGATACTCCTGAAGGGATGCTCTCCCTCAGTGACGAGACCATCGCCCACGCCATCTATCCCGCCGGCTTCTACACCAGAAAGGCGAGACAAATCAAGGAAATCAGCCAAATTCTGGTCAATTCCTACCAAGGCAAGGTTCCTCCCGATGCCAAGGAACTGATGAAGCTTCCCGGTGTCGGCATCAAGACCGCAAACCTGACCCTGAACCTCGGCTACGGAATCGCCGCCCCCTGCGTGGATTGCCATGTCCACCAAATCGCCAACCGCATGGGTTGGGTCAAGACCAAGACCCCGGAACAGACAGAGGAAGCGATCAGGAACGTGATGCCAGAAAAGCACTGGATCGGGATGAACGAGCTCCTCGTCACCTACGGGCAGTACATCTGCACCCCGGTCAGCCCGAAGTGCTCCCTCTGCAGCGAGGCCGGCCACTGCCCGAAAATCGGAGTCACGAAAGCGAGATAAGACCGCGGAGCAGGGCGCGGCTCCAGGCACAGATGGTCTTTGCGTCGCTGATCCTGCCGTCCCCTACCATCTGCTGGAATTCATGAGGGGATACCCAGAAAACGTCGATGAACTCGTCTTCATCAAGCTCCTGGGTGGTGCGGCCGACCACCTTCGCCGCATACAGGTACAGGACCTCGGTGTCGATACCGGGGGAAGGATAGATACATCCAAGAGGAACCACTTGGCCGGCCGTGCAACCTGTCTCTTCCCTTAGCTCCCTGAGAGCTCCAGCCTCGGGAGTTTCTCCGGGCACTTTGTCCAGCTTGCCTGCCGGAATTTCCCACAGCTTCTGTTTGACCGCATAGCGGTACTGCCTGACCAACGGGATACGGCCCGAGACGTCCATGGCGAGCACGGCGACCCCGCCTGGGTGATGGATCTGCAGAAGCGTTCCCGTTTTGGCTTCTGGCAACTGGTAGTCGTCCACCGTCACGCGAAAAGAGCTGTCACGGTACAATTCCCTGGACGCGAGCGTCTCGAACATGTCGGCTCCTTGAGAAAAGGGCAAGGACAGGTGTTCCCGTCCCTGCCCCGTCAGGTTATTTGGTGACAGACTCTCCACAGAAGGAGATGGTGGCAGACAAAATCAGCAGGTTGATGAACAGGTTCTCGACCATTGCCAGAAAATCGGCGAAGCCATCAAGATGGCCGATGTCGAAAATCAGGCAGCAGAGCACCGTGACCGCCCAGACGATGACCATGAACACCATGGCGGCCTTGGTCAGCTGTGCAGGAACCGCGGGCACGAACTTCTGTACCAGGTAGATCACAGCCGAAACAAGAATCAGCACGCCAAGGATGGTGACCATGCTGTCGCCGGCCTTGCCGAACCACTTGCCGATGGAGGCATAGAAGCGTCCAATGGACTGGCCTCCGTTGCCCTGGCCGATTCCCTCGAGCCCCATCGCCAGCCACATGATGCCGAACATGATCTCAAATACGTTGAAATTGCTTTTCTTCGTTTTTCCCATAGAGTCCTCCTCAAGAACAATTTATGGATTTGGTTCGAGTATAGGAGGGTTCCGAGAGAAAGTACAATACGCCAATGCCTGGATATAGGCAGGAGTGGTTCCGCAGCAACCTCCCACATAGGCGACCGGAGTATGTGCGAGCACGCTCCGCACAGCCTTCGCCCATTCCTGGCAGTCAAAAGGATAGCGGCCTTGCTCCGGCAGTCCCGCGCTCGGCTCCCAAATCAACGGAAACGGGCTCAGGGAAGCAAGCCGGGACAGAGAAGAGGCGCTCTGCAGGGGACCGGAGCCGCAGTTGTATCCCAAAGCCGAGAGGGGGAACCCGTCGAAAGCCTGCACCGCCTTCTCCGGCGCAATGGAGGGAATCATGCTGACCAGGACCGGAACGTCCGGGTCAACTTCCAGGCAGGCACGGACCGCGGCACGCGCAACCTCGAGATCCACTACCGTCTCGACCAGCCAAAAATCGACTCCCTTCAGCGCCTTCGCCTGTTCCCGGTAAAGATCATGGAAGCAGGAAAGCGGATAGTCCTTGCTGGTGGCGATGGTCGGGCCAAGGTCCCCTGCGACCAGCACGTTTGTTTCCCTGGCCGCTTCCAAGGCACGTGCGTTTTCCCCCTCCACATCACTCGTGGAGAGGCGGT
>Ga0256404_1009649_pt1 | contig 13732 bp, 12 predicted proteins | sample RumenRJG_01DNA_FD_185990 | JGI IMG/M metagenome (GOLD analysis project Ga0256404, IMG submission 185990) | Bovine rumen microbial communities from Lethbridge, Alberta, Canada - RJG_01 | ecosystem: Host-associated > Mammals > Digestive system > Stomach > Rumen | place: Canada: Alberta | collected...
TATATTGAATATACAGTTTTTGTCTCACTAGTACCATTTTTAGTAACAGCAGACTTAACCCACTTAACATATCCAGTAACATCAGCATTACCCCAAGATGACTTTCCTCCTGACTCCATCAAATCTGAAGTTTGTTGAGCTATAGAACCTGTACCACCAGTTTGAATTTGAAAATAATATGTTCCATTTGGAGTTGCAGCAACATCCGTACCATTACACTTTAACTCATTGGCTAACACTGAGTTTCTAACTGAATTAATATAACTTTGAGCAACATCAGCAAATGTATCACGACGTGAATTCTCAATTGTTCTTGTAACATTTGGAATTGCAACCATCATCAATATTCCTAAAATTGTAATAACAGCCAATAATTCAATTAATGTAAATCCTTTACTATTAATATTCACTTTTTTCATTTTTTCACTCTCTTTCTTATCTTATTACAAATTGATTGTAGCATGTACTTATTATTTTTTCAATACATATTAGTTAAATTTACAGACTAACTTGACACAACAGTTGCTACACCACTACTACATAATGTTTTAAATTTATCACCACTACTAAAATAAATACTAGTTGCTCCTTTTGAAATAGTAGTAGTAATCTCTGAACTTGAAAACTCTGCTATATAATCTAAATTTTTATCAGATAATTGAGATTCAGTAGCGTCCTTTATTCCATAATATTTACCATTATCTCTTTTAGCAATCAATCTTACATGATATTCATATTGTTTATTATTTTTTTTAATTAAAACAAAAGAATTATTACGATCATAAGCTTCACCTTCCGGAGTAGCCTTAATATCAGAATTTTTATCTATTTTAGCAAGAGTTAATAATATGCAAGAATTATTCTGAGGTAACTTAATACCATCATTTGTTGAAACTTCTGTTTTAGCACTGCTAATCATATCATCAGCACTTTCTATAATCATATTAGTTTTTTGATTTCCTAAAATACCAGTTACGTTTGGTACTGTTATTCCAACAATTATTCCCAAAACAACTAACATTGCAAGCACTTCAACCAATGTAAAACCTTTACTATTCATAAACACTTCACTATCCTTTAGTAAATTATATCATGAAATAAAAATTACTTTAATATTTTTTTTAAATTTTCTAATTCTTTCAAAGTATTAGAAGTATATTCATCTTTATTAAACAAATTATCATATCTAAATAAACTAAATCCTTTATAATTTACAAGATTCCTTGAAATAATTATTTCTCTCATAATCATATTATTGTTTATTACCCACTCTTTTATTCCCTCTTTAGCATACATATCTTCCCTACCAACTTTATAAAAAGCCAAAGCAACATAATAATCTATATCTTTTACAGTAATTAATTCTTCCCACTCATGGACAACCTTAGTATAATTTTTACTACTATTATAAAAGCCATAATATATTTGGGGCATAATAAAATCTACATAATTACTAGAACTTAACCAAGTCTTTACATCAGCATAATTCTTATTATAATTATTTTCCATATTTCCATCTGGAGATATCCCAAACTTTATATTTTTCTTACTGCATTCTTCATGTACTCTTTTAATCATTTTATTAATTATATTTAATCTATATTCATTAGGATTAATATAAATATTATTCTTAATATATTCTTTATAATCTTTTTCATCTATATTATTATCCGGATAAAAATAATCATCAAATAATAAACCATCAATTTTATAATTAATGACCTCTTTTACCCCATTTACTATTAAATCTTCTACTTCCTTCTTAGAAGGATTAAAATAAATTCCATTATTTATATAAACAGTATCAGTATTTAAATACTTATAAGCCGGACTATATTTACTAATAGTACTTATATCAGAACTAGTTCTAATCCGATAAGGATTAATCCAAGCAATAACTTTTACTCTTTTCTTATGAGCCTCTTTTATAAATAAATTAAATACATCATAAATATTGTCTCCCTCATGCTCAACAATATTTAAACTACTAGGAAAAATATTAGACTTATATATCGCATCACAATTAGATCTAACTTGTAAAATAATAGTATTACACTTAATATTTTTAATATTATTTATCATAGCCTTAATATTCTTTTTACTAGTATTTTTATCATTACCTTTAATATACTTATTCAATTCAATATAACTTATAAATATAGCCCTAATTTCTTTATTTGATTCCTTAGTATTAGTACTTCTCGGATAATTATTATAATTACTTATAAGTGTTCCTAAAAGTAAAATAACAACAATTAATTTTTTCATGATTATCACCAAAATAATAATAAGATAAAATCATATTATATTTTGTCTAATTATTTGTTTTTTCAATTATATATAATTGTTTATTTTTATAAAAAGCATAAAATATATTTTCTAATCTTAAATTTTGTTTAACTAACTCCTTTTCTAGCCAAGCATTAGTCTTATTTAATTCTTTTAATGTATCTTCTTCAATCATACCATCTAATATAACCGCTAAAGGAAAATCTTTATCTAATTTATTTTTTGGAAATACTGATAATTTACCACTAGTTTCAAGTACTGCATAATCTACGTCTGCTAATGATTTAATAGACTTTTCTCTTAATTGAATTAGTAAATCATCTAAATTATATCTTTGTTTTAACATCTCTCTAAAATTAACTTTACCCTCTTTAATTATAACTGAAGGTTTTCCTTCAAGTGCTTCTCTTATTTTATTATTTTTTAAAGTTAAAAAAGAGAATATTATTTGTAAAATAACTAATACTGATATTGGAATTAAAGATAACATAATAGTTTCTTTATAATTTTCTATTGATATTGCTGCTACTTCTGCAATAAACATAGATACTATTAAATCCATTATAGATAATTCTCCTACTTCTCTTTTTCCCATTATTCTATAAAATAAATTAATCAATAAATAAAATAAAACCGTTCTAAAGAATATTATAAAGTAATTCATATTATCACCCATAATTATTATTTACATAGAATATTTATTTTATACTTAACATAATAATTATTAGAGGTGTTTATGAAATATATAAAATTATTAAGTATTAATATAATTAGTATTATTTTATTATTAAGTTTAGTAACTTTATTATATTATTTTGATTTAATTCATCTAAATATATTTAATTGTATCAAGATATTTATTACTATCATAAGTATATTTATATGTAGTTTTATAATATCTAGAAAAAATAATAAGAAAGGTATTATTACAGGATTAATTTATAGTTTATGTATTATTATTCCTCTATTTATAAGTAGTTTAATCTTTAATAAATTTAATACTAAATTATTATTATATTATTTAATTATAATAACTAGTTCTATGCTTGGAGGATGTTTCTCTAAAAAAATTAAAAGAAGCAATTAAGCTTCTTTTAAAATAGATAATATATTATTTCTTATTTTTTTTAAATGTTCTTCTTAACACTACTAGTAAAACAATCAATCCAACAAATACACATGTACCAATAATTATATTATTATTATCACTTTGTTTTACTTCAATTACTTTATCTTGATCACTAATTAAGAATAATGAATTATTATTATATTCACAATCATCATCTTCTGGACAATTAATTTGACCAATAATATACAAAATATCATTACAAGCATTAAAATTAGTAATATCATAATAAGAATTATTTATCTTTTTTATTTTAGATTCTTCTTCTCCATCCATATTTATTTTAACTATCTCAATACTAGAATCATTATCATTTATATATAAAAGTAAATATTCTTTTATCTTATTATCATCTTTTATTGGAAATAATTTTAATACCTTATCTTTAGCAATAGCTGTTGTTCCAATAGAATCATTTTTCTCTTCTAAAGAAGAATTATAAATATTAATAAAATAACTAGTACTTTTATTATTACTTAATTTTAATTCATTAGTTATTCCATAGAGAATAAATCCATCATTAGCCATTTCTAATCTAGGATCCGCATTACTTTCAAAATTATCTTTTATTGTACTAACTACATTTCCATCTAGATCATTATTAATTAACTTAACTTGCTCTAAATCATTTTTTTTTATATTAACAATAGTTACATAACCACTAATATTATCTTCTTTTCTAATTGGAACTATATCTTTATAAGAAGCAGAAGAAACGTTATCTTCTTGATATTCTTTCTTGTAAACTAAATTAAAATCTTTATCATATTTCACTAAATATGCTTTATCATCTGAATTAGCTATTCCAATATATTCACCATTATTAACTGATATCAATTTAGATATAATAATATTATCATCTATAGAAGCAGACTTTTCTTCAATTATTTTCCCCTTTAAATCTATTTTTAATATTATATTTTTTAAAGTATCATTAGTATCTTTTATTGATATAATTAATCCATATCCATTTATTTTATTTTCATCATTATATAAATATAATATATTAGAAATATTTGATGATACTGCATCTTCACTTTTATACGAATGTACCCAATCTGTATTACCATAAGTATCCATTTTAGCATAAATAACTTGAGGGTTTTCTTCTTTCTCAGTATCCTTTTTATTATAAGTACCAGCAACTATAAAACCATCTATTTCATTTTTTGAATTATAACTTTTATCAATAATAGTTAATTTTTCATCATTATATTTATTTAAAGAATATACTGTATCCTTTGCATAAACATTTATATTATAAGTAAAAAAAGATATCACGCTTATGATTAATAATACAATCTTTTTCATTTTACACCTCAGATTATCATAATTATAAAACAAAAAAAGACTAATTACTAGTCTTTAATCTCATTTTTAATTAATTTCATTTCATTTTCTAACTTATATCTTCTAATTCTATATCTCTTTGGTAATAAAGAAAGCAAAATTTCATGAGCCTTTAACTCCCTTAAAAAATATTCTCTAAACAATGGTCCTTTTTTTTCTAAAAATATTGGTCCAAAGTAATACTCTTTATTAGAATATTTCTTTTTACCTTTCTTAAAAATAATAACTTGATAAATAAATTTTTTATCTTTAACAAATTCTTCATTAGAAATATAATAACCATTTTTTGTAAGATATCTTTTTACTTTTTCTTGATAATTATTAGGACTTATTATTAAAGTACTAATTTTTTTTAATATTTTATTATTTTCTTTACAAATAGATATAATATTCAAACCACCCATACCAGAAATTATCAAAGTATCAATTCCTGCTACATAAGTGCTTAAACCAGGTCCTAGCTTAGTTTCAATTTGTCCTTCCAAATGTTCTCGACTTATATTTTTTTTGGCTTGCTCTAACGGACCACTTGCTATATCGCTTGCTACTGTTTTTATATTTACTTTTCTATGAATTAAATAAATATCAAGTAATGCATGGTCACAGCCAACATCTAGGCAATATGAGTTTGGTTCAACTAAATCACCTATCAATTTTAATCTAGCATTTATTTTCATTAATCTGTTAAAAAATCTTTCAATTTACGAGAACGTGATGGATGTCTTAATTTTCTTAAAGCTTTTGCCTCTATTTGACGAATTCTCTCACGAGTTACTCCAAAGATTTGACCAACTTCTTCTAGAGTTCGACATTGTCCATCATCTAATCCAAAACGTAATCTTAATACTTTTTCTTCTCTTTCAGTCAAAGTAGATAAAACTTCTTTCAATTCTTCTTTTAACATTTCTTCTGTAGCATATTCCTCAGGACCCTTAGTTTTTTCATCTCTAATAAAGTCTCCTAAATGTGAATCATCTTCTTCACCAATTGGAGTTTCAAGTGAAACTGGATCTTGGCTTATTTTATATACTTCACGAACTTTATCTATTGAAATATCAAGTTTTTCTGCTATTTCTTCATCAGTTGGTTCTCTGTTTAATTCTTGTGTTAACTGTCTTTGAACTCTTGCTAATTTATTAATTGTTTCAACCATATGTACTGGAACACGAATTGTTCTTGCTTGATCAGCAATAGCACGAGTAACAGCTTGTCTTATCCACCAAGTAGCATATGTTGAAAATTTATAACCACGAGTTGGATCAAATTTTTCAACTGCCTTCATTAAACCAATATTACCCTCTTGAATCAAATCTAAAAATAGCATTCCACGTCCAACATATCTTTTTGCAATACTAACTACTAAACGTAAATTAGATTCAGCCAATATTTTTTTTGCTTCCTCATCACCCTCAACTGCTCTTTGTGCATATTCAAACTCTTCATCAGAAGTAAGCAAATTAATACGACCTATTTCTTTTAAATACATTCTAACTGGATCATTTATTTTAACATCCTTTGATAAAGTCAAATCTTCAACTGCTAAGTCAGAAGTAATCTCTTCCCCACTAATATCATCACTACCATCTTCTGATACTATTTCAATATTAGCTTCAACTAATCTATTATATAAATCATCTAATGAATCGCTATCAACATCAAGACCTTTTAATTGCTCAGCTAATTGTTCATAAGTAATATAACCTTGTTTCTTACCTAAAGCAACTAGCTTCTTTTCTCTTTCATCTAATGTTTTTATTTCTTCAACCATACTAACTATCTCCTAACCTTAACTTTCTAATCTTTTCAGATATTTTGGCTTGCTCTAATGGATCAACTTCTTTTTTCATTAAATTAGTGAGTCTCTTTATTTCTAACAGTTCTATATATTTATGAGCCACATTAAAATATTGATCTAACTCCTCTTTACTAGTCCCATCCAAATAATTTTCAGCTAAAATATTGTTCAAGAAATTTAATATATCTTCTTTATCTTGAATGTAGGTATAAAAATCAGCAATATTTATATTTCCATACTTTTTATAATAATAAATTATCTCATTACATGTTATTCTCATTACTTCCGTTGGAAAAATTAATCTTTCATTCTCAACTTGAGTTATTACCCAATCATTATTAAGCATAAAATATATAATCTGCTCATAAGCCTTAATATATTTATCTTTTCTAGATATTACTTTTTTAGTTACATTTTCCTTAGGTTCTTCTTTTTTCTCTTGCAAAAGGCTATTTATACGCATTTCCAGTGTATTATAACCTATATCAAACTCTTTTGCAAGTCTTTTTAAAATAACTTCTCTTCTAATTGGATCTTTTTGTTTTGATGTTTCTTTTAAAACTTCTTCAATATAATTAGCAGTTTCTTCATCACTTTTGAAATTAACATTTTTCTTTAAACTTTCCATCTTATAATCTGAAAAGATTACTGCTGATTCAACCAATCCCTCAAAACGTTCTTTTCCATTTTTCAAAATATATGAATCAGGATCTTCTGGATTAGGTAATTTAATAACTTTGGTTTCAATTCCATCATCTAATAACATATTACCTATATTTAAAGTAGCATGCTGTCCAGGATCATCACCATCTAAACATAATATAATATTATTAGAAAGTCTCTTTATTAAATTTATTTGTTCACGAGTTAAAGCAGTGCCCATTAAAGCCACAGTGTTTTTAATTCCAATAGAACTAGCTCTTATAACATCCATAAAGCCTTCCATAACAATTACAGATTTTTTTATACGACATTCTTCTCTAGCAATATGATAATGATATAGAAGTTCTCCTTTTTTAAAAATATCAGTCTCCTTTGTATTTAAATATTTATTTTGTCCATTGTCTTTATAAATTCTCCCACTAAAGCCAACACATTTACCAGAAACATCATATAAAGGAAACATAATTCTATCATTATAAATATCATGGTCGTCACTAGAAAGACCTATTCTATTTAAAGTAACTAAATCATAGTTTTTACTATTAAGTAGCTTTGTTAAATCATCTTTTGTTGGAAGAGACAAACCTATTTCAAATTCTTTGATTAAATCATCATCTATTTTTCTATTTAATAAATATTTTTTAGCTTCATGTCCAGCTTTAGTATTCAAATTGTTTTGATAATATTTTAATGATAAGTTATAGGCTTCATATAAATTATCAAATTTTGTAGATTTATTTTTTATATGAATACTACCAGTATCTACACCAACTTTATCGCCTAAATATTTAAGTGCCTGTTTAAAATCAATATGCTCATAATTCATTAAAAAAGTAAAAACATTACCCGTAGCATGACAAGAAAAGCATGTATATATTTGTTTTTCTCGTGAAACAGATAATGATGGATTGGTATCATCATGGAATGGACAAACTCCAAAAAAGTTTTTTCCTCGCGCAACTAGTGGAATTCTCTCTCCTATAATATCAACGATATCTACTTTTGATCTAACTTCATTTACTAAGTCATTATTCATAGATATCACCACCCTCATAAACATTCTTAATTATACTACTTTTTTCTTATTTTTTCTATGCTTTTATAACATATATATAAAAAATTTATTTAATTAAACTATAAAAGCACTCAAATTGAGTGCTTAACATATAACTTGTAATAATTCTTCTAATTTTATTTATCTTTTCTCTTTTTAGATGCAATATCTTCTTTAATAATTTTAATAAATTCTTCTTGTGAAACTGTTGTTGTATCCTTTTCTCCATATAATCTATAACTAATTTCTTTATTTTCTTTTTCTTTATCTCCTAATATTAACGTATAAGGAATTTTACTAGTTTGAGCTTCTCTTAAACGATAACCTAATTTTTCATCTCTATTATCAAGTATTGTTCTAATATCATTATTTTTTAATAATTCTTCTACTTCTTTAGCATAATCACTTTGATATTCACTACTTACTGGAATTATACTAACTTGATGTGGAGCAAGCCAAGTTGGAAGTATTCCTTTAGTTTCTTCTAATAAGAATGCAATAAACCTATCAAGTGAACCAAGTATTGCTCTATGAATTACGACAGGTGTTTTCTTTTCTCCATCTTCAGCAACATATGTTAAATTAAATCTCTTTGGTAATAAAAAATCTAATTGAATAGTTGATAAAGCAACAGGATTACCTACTGCTGGATGAATCAAAACATCTAATTTAGGTCCATAGAAAGCTGCTTCATCTTTTGCTTCAAAATAATTAATTTTGATATCATTCAATACATTTCTCAAAGCATTTTCAGCCTTATCCCACATTTCATCATCATCAAAATATTTATTAGTCTTAGAATTTTTATCTCTTAAAGATAATCTAAAGTCACATTCTTCAACATTTATTCCAAAATCTTTATATACTTCTAGAATTAGATTAATAACTTCTTTAAACTCATCTTCTATTTGCTCTGGAGTACAAAAAATATGTGAATCGTTTTGTGTAAAGCTTCTTGCTCGCTCAATTCCTTTAACAGCTCCTGCTGCTTCATATCTAAAATCATTCGCAATTTCTGCAATTCTTATTGGTAAATCACGATAAGAATGAAGTCTATTTCCATAAATTACCATATGATGTGGACAATTCATTGGTCTTAGAACATAAGCTTCTTCATCTAATTCCATTGCTGGGAACATATCATCTTTATAATGATCCCAATGTCCTGATGTTTTATACAACTCAACACTTCCCAAATCCGGTGTATGTACATGTAAGTAACCATGTTTTACCTCTTTATCAGTAATATAATTTTGAAGTATTCTCCATAATGTATATCCATTTGGTAACCATAATGGTAATCCCCTTCCTACTAAATCACTTAACATAAATATGCCAAGATCTTTACCAAGCTTACGATGATCTCTCATCTTTGCCTCTTCTAATTCTTCTAAATACTTATCTAAATCTTCTTGAGATCTAAAACATACCCCATAAATTCTTTGAAGCATTTTATTATTGGCGTCACCTTTCCAATAAGCTCCACTAAATTTAATTAATTTAAAATACTTGCACTCTTTAACACTATCTACATGTGGACCTCGACAAAGATCAGTATAATCTCCTTGAGAATAAGTAGTTATAACTTCATCTTCCGGCATTCTATTAATTAAATCAATTTTATATTCATCATCACTAAACTCTTTTAAAGCTTCTTCTCTACTAACTTCATGTCTTACTATCTTTTTCCCATCTTTAATTATTTTTTTCATTTCCTTGGAAATTTTTTCAATATCTTCTTCAGTAATTACTTTATCACCTAAATCCATATCATAGTAAAATCCTTCTTCTACTACTGGACCTACCCAAAACTTTGCCTCTGGATATAAATGTTTTACAGCTTGAGCCATTACATGCGCACAACTATGATTAAGTGGCATTAAATCTTTATCTTCTTTAAAATTTATCATATATTCCTCCTAAATATTATTTTATTTTTATTTCAACATCAATTTCCTTATTAACATTATTTTTAAACTCTTCTGCTAAATCAAGGCTTCCTGTTATCATTCCATAATGTACTGGAATAGCAATCTCAGGTTTTAACTCATTAATAAAATCTACTGCTTCAGTGACATTCATTGTATAAGTACCACCTATTGGTACAAAACAAATATCTGTTTTTACCTTGAGAGATTCTGGGGTTCGATCAGAATCTCCCATAATATAATAGTAAACTCCATTTAACAATATATTATATCCTATATAATTTTTTTCTTTTTGATGAAAATTTTTATCTATATTATATGAACTAACAGTTTCAAATGAAATATCATCTATTTTATATTTTTGATTGGGACTAACTACTAAATCCGATTTAATATCCTTTAAACATTCAGGTACAATTAATTTTGTAGTTTCTTTGCTTATATTTTTAATTGAATCCGGATCATAGTGATCATAATGATCATGAGTTATAAAAATATAATCAGAATCATGAACTTGATCTTTAATTAAATATGGATCAAAATAAATTACTTTATCTCCAGACAATTTAATTGAAGCATGATGCAAAACTTCTATTTTCATATATTCTCCTCCTTTACAAAATAAAAAGAATAGTACAGGAGTGTTAAAACACGGTACCATCCTTTATTTTACTTAATTACATAACGGCCATAGCCGGAATTACTTTTCATAATTCTACTCTAGAAGTAGTAACAAATAAACTGCTTAGTCATTTACACCATCCATGACCTCTCTTCAAAGCAAAACTTACTTATCATGTCTTCTGTCAATGTATTTCTATTTGTTAATATAACACCTTTTTTCTACTTTTTCAAATTTTTTAATAATTTTTTTAAATATCTAAAAGCTCTTCTATATCTTTCTTGTAAATTATTTCTAATTCTAGGTATAACATTATAACTTATTAGTATAATTAAAAACCATATTACACCAAAAACATTACCACTTATAAATTCTCTTATTGCATAGATTAAAACTATTATAATAATTATTGTTAAAAATAAAGCTATCAAAATATTTTTTATATTATTACTTCTATTCTTAGTCTCAAAACTATATTCTTTTTTATTAAGTATTTTTTCTATATCTAATTTAAAATTATTATATCTTTTTTCTAAATCATTATCGTCTTTTATAGGTATCTGAGTTTCATAAATAACATCTTTCATAGAAACATTACCATTTTCTTTTAAAGATATATTTAAATAAAGATAATTTTCTATTGGTAAATTAACATAAAAATTTTTATTTATTAGTTTTATTAATTTTGTACGATATTTTTCTCCAATAAATGATACTTCATTTATATAACTTTTAATTTCATTATTAGCTTTATTTAAATCCATATAATCTCCTTTTATCTAGAATTCCAACTTCCTGGCACATATACATGTACTCCTAATCCATAATAATTTTGACTTAATCTAATATTTAAATATCTAAACCATCCATTTAAATTACTACAATTAGCATCATTTTTATCAAATAAAGCACAATCAGCAACAGCAATATGTAAATGTGGTCCAGTTGAATTACCAGTAGACCCCATAAGGCCAATACTATCATTAACTGTTACCTCTTTGCCAACATATAAGCCACTAGCATATACTGATAAATGAGCATATTGTGAAGTATATTTAACACCATTTATATTATGTAAAATTGTCACAACTCTAGCCCCAGCCGGGTCAGTATAAATTCCAGAAATTACTCCATTCGCAACCGGAAAAATATTCTCACTATAAGTTCTAGAACTTGAAATATCATAAGCAGGATGACCATAATGAGGATATTGTGTAACAAAACCTACCTCAGTAGGTAAACGCCAAATTTGTCGTTGTACAGTTGATGTAGCCTCGGTATTACTAATAGCCGGTAAACTAACTTCTTCAGCTGAACCAGTAGTTGGAAATGAAACCTCAGTTATTTTTCCACTAGTAGTATTTCCTGTAAATAAATCATTTAAAATACTAGTTTTATTTTCTTTTGTTTTTATAGATGCTTGAGCCATATCTTTAATATTTACATACTCATACTCTATTTTATAATCAGAATCATTAATAAATAAGTCTTTTGTTTGTAAACCTATTGAAATTAGAAATAAAGCTATTGATAAAAGAATTATACATTTACTTTTTATTATAAAAAAATTAGTATTCATTTCCAACACCCCAATAAACGTGCTTATTATACTAAAAATAATAATATTTGTCAAATTTATATAAAAAAGAAATAATATAAATAAATTTTATTAAATATCACATTTTTTTACTAAAATCACTAATTATAATATATAATATATATTTGTTGGGAGGGTCTATGAAAAAAATTATAAGAACATTATTTATAATTATATTAATAATTGCTGGAATATACCTCAATAATAATTCAACTATTACTAATAAAATAATAAATATGGCAAATAAATATACCAATGATTTAAAAGATTTTATTTCAAGTGGTAAATTAATTAGTGATAAAGATTTAAATTCATTAAAAGATTCTAATATAGATTATTCAACATACTCAGTAAATATTGAAACATCACCATATTATAGTATGCTAGATGAAAATGAAAAAGACTTATATAAACAGATATATGCTAATGCTGATAATTTAAAAAAGACATTTGTACCAAAGCAAAATATAACTAAAAATGAACTTGAAGAAACCATAATTGCTGTATATAATGATAGCCCAGAGTTATTCTGGATAGATACAAGTTACTCTTATAAATATTTAATAAGTGGAAAAATTGCTCAAGTAACACTCAATTATAATAGTACAGCTGATGATATTGAAAGTTCTAAATATTTATTTAATCAAGCAACAAATAAAATAATTAATGAAGCGAATAATTATAATAATAATTATGATAAAGAAAAATTTGTTCACGACTATATATTAGAAAAAAATATTTATGATATAAATAATAAATTAAATCAAAGTGCATACAGTGCACTAGTTAATGGGAAAACAGTTTGTGCAGGTTACTCAAGAGCTTTTCAATACATAATGAATAAACTCAATATAACTACCTACTATGTAACAGGAAAATCTCAAGGAGAAAGTCATGCTTGGAATATCGTTAAATTAGGAAATGGATATTATAATATAGATTTAACATGGGATGATGGTAAAATTATTACTTATAATTATTTTAATAAAACAGATTACGAATTTAGTAAGACACATGAAAGATCTGAAAAATCAATTAATTTACCAAGTTGCAATGCAACAACTTATAAATACAAAAAGCCTTATATTAATAATAGTACAAATAATTATGATAAAGAATATATCAAAAATCATACAAAAAAGAAAAGTACTCAGGTCATCATAAATAATGATGATGAAGATGATAATAATAGTAAAAATTATAATAATTTAGATAAAGAAAATAATATTAAAAACAAAAATAATGAAAGTACTGAAAATAACGTTTTAAATAATAACGAAAATATAGATGGAAACGTTAATGAAAATA
>Ga0256404_1009650_pt1 | contig 13730 bp, 18 predicted proteins | sample RumenRJG_01DNA_FD_185990 | JGI IMG/M metagenome (GOLD analysis project Ga0256404, IMG submission 185990) | Bovine rumen microbial communities from Lethbridge, Alberta, Canada - RJG_01 | ecosystem: Host-associated > Mammals > Digestive system > Stomach > Rumen | place: Canada: Alberta | collected...
GTTGATCTTCCGCTCGCGGAACGCCGCGACCGCGGCGGCGACGGCGAGATAGGTCTTGCCCGTGCCGGCGGGGCCGACGCCGATGGTGACGGTATTCTGAGAAATGGAGTCCACATACTCCTTCTGCCCGATGGTCTTGGGCTTGATGGGTCGGCCCTTGGCGCTGATGCAGATGACATCCTGCGTCAGCTCGCCGATCTTCTCCTCCTGTCCCGAGCGGGCCAGTCCGATGACGTAGCGGACGTTCTGCTCGTTGATGGCCTCGCCGCGGCTGGAGAGCGTCAAAAGCGCGGAGAGGGCCTTGCAGGCAAGCATGGTGTCCTCCGGCTCGCCGTTGACGCGCAGCTCGCCCTCGCGGTTGGCGACGGTGACGTGAAATTCCGACTCGATGAGGCGGATATTCTCGTCAAACGAGCCGAAGAGGTTGATCGCCTGCTCCAGGCGTTCAATGCTGATGCGCTGTTCCATAGAAAAGCTTGTCCTTTCATAAGCTCCTGCGGCAACGCCGCAGGAAAATGCGTTCAATCCGTTAAAATGGGCACGGTCTCGCCGATCTGCTCCAGACATTCCGCCGAGAGCGTGACGAGCAGCCAATCCCCCTGCACCGCCGAGGCGACGCGCGTCGTCGTCACGGCGCCGTCGATCCTCGTGAGAAGATACGCCGAAAGCGTCCGCGCGCCGAGCTCCTCGGCCTCCGTGCGCGTTCTTGTGACGGTGCGCGTTTCGTAGGGGCGCAGCGTCGTTTCCTCCCAGGTGAGTGGGAGCGCCATACCGCCGGGCAGAGACAATTTTGTTTGATGTATTATTTTATCACAACTGCCCTGCAAATTGCTACTCCCTTTTGCGCCAAATTTTACCCGCCTTTCGCCCACGAGCAGCGCATAGCTGTGCTTTTCGTCATCGGTGTACCGCTTTTCCTCATATTGCAGCGGGACCCGGATCGAAAGCTCATACCACGTCCGGCCCCGGACCTGCCCGCGCCCGGCGAGCAGGCGGCTCGGAACGTTCGGGCGCTCCGGCCCCTCGGTCTGCACCGCGCCGGAAATGAGGAGCTGACCTGCCGTGACGGTGCCGCCCTTCCTCACCATTGCCCTGCCGTCGTAAGCGCGCACCTCGGTGACGAGGGCGTCGCGCTTCGCGACGACGTTCGTGGGCGTGCGGTCGTCCGCCAGCTCGGGCTTGGGCACGCGGTCGCGCACGCTGACGTAGGCGCGGCAGCCGCGGACGTTGACCGTCAGCCACGCAAGCTCGGGCAGCTCCGGCAGGGCGCGGTTGCAGATGTCCTGCGGGCGGAAGGAGTAGGCGAAGCTGCCGCGGCGCAGCCCTTGCTTTTCCAGCACGCGCAGGATCTTTTCCGCCGGAACGGTCTCGCTGCCGCTGACCTCAAAATCCCAGATGAAGAAGGAATTGGCAAAGAACAGCGCGAGCATGAATGCCAGCCCCGCGAGCAGCGTATAGCGGCGGCGGAAGCGGCGCAGGAAAAAGGGCGCGCCCGCCGCGCGCTCGACGGTCAGCGCGGCGTCGAGCGGCGCGAGGAGCCGTTCGAGCTTTTTCCGCTCGGCGGCACGGACAGTGAAGGACAGCGCGCTCGCGCTCTCCCATCGGAGGTCGGAAAAGGCGATGCCGTGCGCGCCGCAGAGGTTGAGCACCCGCTCGGGAAAGGCGCTCTCCACGCGCACGCGCAGCGTGCCGCGCAGCAGTCGGGCCGCACGATCCATGGTCCTCTCCCTCCTCCCTACCGCAGAAATTCAACGCCGTCGATGCGTCCGCCGATGCGCACCTCGCGCTCGGTCATGCTTTTGAGCGTCAGCCCCTCGCCGGTCACGCGCAGCACCGCGCCGCCCACGCTCACGTCGATGAGCTCCGTGCCGTAGGCGAGCAGGCCCTCGTGCCCCTCCAGAAGGAGCTGTCGGTCGCCGAGCAGCTCCATGTGGCTCAGTCCCGCCGCCACGTCGGCGGGCAGATCGAACAGCTCTGCCATACGTGCCAGATATTCCCTTCCGTTCACATCCATTGCGCTACCTCCCTGTGCGTTTGTCCCTGTCAGGCAAGGGTATGCGCGCGGGGGCGGAATCTTGCCTGTCCGCGGCGCTTGCATTTTCGCCGCCGCGCTTTTATACTATGGGCAAGCAAATGCAAGGAGGCACGCCATGGGAACGAACATCTTCCGCGCCGTCAACTCGACGCTCATCTATCTCGAGCGCGGCGACGAATATCTGATGCTGCACCGCACGAAAAAGGAGAACGACCTCAACCACGACAAATGGATCGGCGTGGGCGGCAAATTTGAGGACGGCGAGTCGCCCGAGGACTGTGCCCTGCGCGAAACGCGGGAGGAGACCGGTCTGACGCTCACGCGCTGGCGCTACCGCGGCCTCGTGACCTTTGTCTCCGATCGCTACGAGACGGAGTATATGCACCTCTTCACCGCCGACGGCTGGACCGGCACGCCGAAGGAGTGCGACGAGGGCGAGCTGGCATGGATCAAAAAGAGCGAGCTTTTGAAGCTCAGGCTTTGGGAGGGCGACAAGATCTTCCTGCGGCTGCTCGACACGGACGAGCCGTTCTTCTCGCTCAAGCTCAAGTATGAGGGCGACACGCTCGTACTCGCGCAGCTTAACGGAGCACCGCTGGAGGTAGGACGATGAAGCCGAAGCTGCTCGTGAGCGCGTGCCTGCTCGGCACGCCCTGCCGCTATGACGGCAAGTCGAAGAAAAACGAGGCCGTTTGCGCTCTTGCGGAACGGTTCGAGCTGATCCCCGTCTGCCCCGAGGTACTCGGGGGACTGCCCACGCCGCGCACGCCGAGCGAGCGGCGCGGCGCGTGCGTGGTGCGGAAGGACGGGCGCGATGTGACCGCGGAATACCGCCGCGGCGCGGAATGTGCGCTGGAGACGGCGCGGCGCGAGGGCGTCCTCGCCGCCGTGCTCAAGGAACGCAGCCCGAGCTGCGGCAGCGGCGAAATTTACGACGGCACGTTCACCGGCGCGCTCACCGCCGGAGACGGCGTGACGGCGGAGCTTCTGAAGGCGAACGGCATTACGGTCTATGGTGAAGGTGAACAAAGCTTAACGGAATTTTTATGCTCTGTTAGTCATTCTACCTAAGTTTTTTTCTGCGCTTTTGGCGCTCGTCCGACTTGTTTTTTCACTCGTTCTATTATATAATTTCATGTGGTTATGAATACTTTCCAGGGATCAAGGCGTATCTAAAAAATGAGGAGGAATTTTTCATGAAGTTTTCCAGCAAGGTCGAAAAATGCGGCCAGTCCCCGATGCGTAAGTTCCACCCCTATGCGGTGGCGGCCAAGGCGCGCGGCATCAAGGTCTATCACCTGAACATCGGCCAGCCCGACGTGCAGACACCTCCCGCCTTTTTTGAAGCCATCCGCAAGTTCGAGCAGCCCGTGCTCGAGTACGCTCCCTCCCCCGGTATCCCCGAGCTGATCGACGCCATCAAGGGCTACTACGATAAGCTCGATATGCACTTTGATAAGAGCGAGATCTACATCACCACCGGCGGCAGCGAGGCGCTTGCCATCACGCTCCAGTGCATCCTCGACGACGGCGACGAGATCCTCATCCCCGAGCCGTTCTACCCCAACTACAACACCATGGTGCGCACCTGCGGCGCGTCCATCACTCCCATCCCGACCTGCCCCGAGGAGGGCTATCACTACGCCGAGCGCGAGAAGATCGAGCCGCTCATCAATGAGCACACCCGCGCCATCATGGTCACGAACCCCGGCAACCCCACCGGCGTGGTGCTGACGGACGACGAGATGAAGATGCTCGTTGACCTCGCCAAGAAGCACGATCTGTTCCTCATCGGCGATGAGGCGTACCGCGAGTTCGTCTACGGCGGCGAGCCGCTGCAGTCCTTCGGCTCCTTTGCCGAGGAAGCGCCGGAGAACATCGTCGTCATCGACACCGTTTCCAAGCGCTTTTCCGCCTGCGGCGCGCGCATCGGCTGCCTCATCACCAAGAATAAGGAGCTGCTGGGCCACGCGCTCAAGTATTGCCAGTCCCGCCTTTCCGTGGCCACGCTCGACCAGGTCGCGTCCGCGCACCTCTACACCGTCGGCCCCGAGTACTTTGCCGCCGTGCGCGACGAGTACAAGAAGCGCCGCGACACGCTCGTGCGCAAGCTGCGCGAGATCCCCGGCGTCATCTTCGACTGCCCGAAGGGCGCGTTCTACCTGATGGCCGCCCTGCCGGTGGACAATGCCGACACCTTCCAGCGCTGGCTGCTCGAGGAGTTCAACGACAACGGCGAGACCGTCATGTTCGCTCCCGGCGCGCCGATGTACGCGACGCCCGGCAAGGGGCTCAACGAGGTCCGCATGGCCTACGTCCTCGAAGCGGAGAAGATCGAGCGCGCCATGGACATCCTCAAGAAGGCCATCGAGGTGTACAACGCAAAATGATCCGTCATATCGTCATGTGGAAATTCCGCGAGGGAACGGAGCGGGAGCAGGAGCAGTTCCTCACCGGACTGCGTGGGCTTTTCGGGGTCATTCCCCAGCTCAGGCGCTGCGAGGTGAAGCGCTGCATCGGCAAGGACAATTACGACGCCGTGCTCGTCTCCGAGTTTGCGTCGATGGAGGATCTGCAAACCTATAAGGATGATCCGCGGCACAAGGCCGTGAGCGCCCTCTGCAAGTCCATCCGCACCGACCGCGTCGCCGCGGACTACGAAATTTGATACAGGAGAGCCGGCCGTTTGGCCGGCTCTCTTTTCTTCGCTGCGCGGATAATTTTCACACGGCGCTCATACGCTCTTCCGAAAGGGGGGCGAGGCTGTGGCAAGACTGCGCGGCGCGGCGGCGCTGTTTTTCCCGGTATTTTTCGGCGCGGCGCTGCTCTTTTTCCCCGACGTGAGCGCGACAGCGGCGCGGGAAGGCGTGACGCTGTGCCTGCAAACGGTGCTGCCGTCGCTCTTTCCGTTCTTCGTGCTCTCGTCGCTGCTCGTGCAGAGCGATGTGCCGCGGCTGCTCTCCCGCGCGATGGCGGGCGTCATGTACCCGCTCTTCGGCGTGAGCGGCGCGGGCGCAAGCGCGCTCATTTTAGGACTGCTGGGCGGGTATCCGGTCGGCGCGCGGACGGTCGCGGAGCTGTACGGACGCGGCGAGATCGCACGGGAGGAGGCCGAGCAGCTGCTGGCGTTCTGCAACAACTCCGGCCCCGGCTTTTTTCTCGGCGTGTGCGGCACGGCGGTGTTCGGCAGCGCGCGTGCCGGAATGTATCTCTACCTCATTCACGTCGGCGCGGCGCTCGTGACCGGGATCCTGCTGCGGCGCGACCTCGGCCTGCCGCGCCGGAAGGCCGTTTCGCGGCAGCGCGCGCCGTTCGACCTCGCCGCGGCGCTCCCCGCGGCGGTGCAGAGCTCGTTTGCGGCGGTCGGGAGCGTCAGCGCCTTTGTGATCTTTTTCATGGTGCTGCTGCGGCTCCTGTCGCTCGTGCCCGCGCTTGCTGCGCTGCCGCCGCTGCCGCGTGCGGCGCTGTTCGGCTTTGTGGAGATGACGAACGGCGTGAACGCCCTGCCCGCCACGCGCACGGGCTTTGTGCTCTGCGCCGCTATCATGAACTGGGGCGGCTTGAGTGTACAGGCGCAGACCCGCGCGCTGCTCGCGGGGAGCGCCCTGTCCGCGCGGCGGTGTGTGATCGGAAAGGCGGTGCAGGCGCTCGCCGGCGTCCCGCTCGCGCTGCTCGCGGCGCAGCGGCTTTTCTGAAAGGTCTTGCACCGCGGCGCAGGAGGGGCTATACTGAGGGTGCGGCCTTCGCCGCGCCCCTTACTCTATGAAAGAAAGGCGGACAGCCGCCATGCCGAGCCTTTTCCCCATCACCGATTTTGCCGATCCCGCGCTGGACGTTTACGCGCGCCTGACCGAAAATCAGCTCGTGAACCGTGAGGACTTGTCGCAAGGGCTTTTCATCGCGGAAAGCCCCAAGGTCATCGAGCGGGCGCTGAACGCGGGCTATGTGCCCGTTTCGTTCCTGATGGAGCCGCGCCACGTCGAAACGCAGGCACGGGACATTCTCGCACGCTGCGGCGAGGCGCCTGTCTACACCGCGCCGCTGGACGTTCTCAAGCAGCTCACCGGCTTCCCGCTCACGCGCGGGATGCTCTGCGCCATGCGCCGCCGGCCGCTGCCGGCGGTCGAGACGGTCTGCGCGGGTGCAAAGCGCGTCGCCGTGCTGGAGGACGTGATGAACCCCACGAACGTTGGCGCAATCTTCCGCTCCGCGGCGGCGCTCGGCATCGACGCCGTGCTGCTGACGCAGGCGTGCAGCGACCCGCTCTACCGCCGCGCCATCCGCGTGAGCATGGGCACGGTCTTTCAGGTGCCGTGGACATACCTGCCGGAGATCTGGCCGCAGACGCTCCGCGCCCTCGGCTTCACGACGGCGGCGATGGCGCTGTGCGATGCTTCGCTGCCCATCTACGCCCCGCAGCTCAAAAGGGCGGACCGCCTCGCCGTCGTGCTCGGCACGGAGGGCGACGGCCTCGCGGAGTCGACCATCGCCGCGTGCGACTGCACGGTGCGCATCCCGATGACGCACGGTGTGGACTCGCTGAACGTCGCCGCAGCGAGCGCGGTGGCGTTCTACCAGCTCGCGCTGCTCGCGGGACTTTCCGAGACGGAAGACTAACTTTGCAAGTCAAATCAAGCGCCGAGCGCCGCCGCGCGGTATACTGCGTGCAGAGCGGTTCGGAACGGGGTGAACGAGGATGTATGAATGGCGCAGGCAGATCCAGCAGATCGTCGATGAGATCGACGGCTGCATCCGCAGCCACGACGACGCAGCGCTCACGCTGCGTTCGCTTTCGCGCACGCTGGGCTACTCGGAGTATTACACCACGCGGAAGTTCCGCGAGATCTCCGGGATGCAGCTGCGCGACTATCTGCGCCGACGGCGGCTGGCGTTCGCCCTGCGCGAGGTGCGCGACAGCGAGCGCAGCCTTCTCGACATCGCGCTCGACTATGGCTTTTCCTCGCATGAGGCGTTCACACGCGCCTTTAAGGACGCCTACGGCGTCACGCCCAGCGCGTACCGCGCCGCGCCGAGGCCCGTGGTCCTGCGCACCAAGATCCACCCGTTTGACCGCTACTTTCTTGGTTTAGGAGAAATTGGTATGGCAACATCAAAGGACGGCGTCAAAACATATTTCGTGACGATCCCCGCGCACAAGTTCCTGCACATCGAAAACCGCGAGAGCAACGGCTACTGGGACTTCTGGCAGAAGCAGGCGCTCATTCCCGGGCAGGACTGCGAAACGATCTGCGGCCTGCTCGAGAGCATTCAGGGCAAGCTCGACGACGACGGTGGAGAGTACGCCGGGCAGGTCATGGGCTATCTCAACGACGCGACGGGCCGTCTGTGCGACTGGGGCTATCTGCGCACGGAGTGCTACGGCGCGCGGCTTCCCGCCGACTACCGCGGCGAGGTGCCCGCACAGATGCTCCTCACGGACATTCCCGAGGGGGAATACCTCGTCTTTGAGCACGGCCCGTTCGACTACGAGCAGGAGTGCCGCACGGTGGAGGAGAAGGTCGAGGCGGCGATGCGTGGCTTCGACTACGCCGCCGAGGGCTGCGCCCTCGACACGCAGACGCCCGGGCGCGTCACCTACTTTTACTTCAATCCCGGGCAGTATTTCAAGTACATCCGCCCGGTGAAGCGGCTCGACAAGTGAAAAAAGCTCCGCCTGCCATCGGCAGACGGAGCTTTTTTCTTTTTCTTGTCAGGGCTTCACCTTTTCAGGAAGCCGAACAAGCCTTTCTTTTCCTCAGCGGGGCGCGCGCTCACCGCAGTGACCTCGTAGCCGGTCTCCGCGATCGCCTGACACAGCGCCGCCTCGTCCAGCTCGCTTTCCGAGAGGATGACCGCCTGTCCCTTGCTGTGGGAGGCGGTGACCTTCCTGACCGCAAACCGGGCGCGAATGACGTCGCAGATATGCGCCTCGCACATTCCGCACATCATACCGCTGATGTTTACCGTTGTTTCAGTCATGGTAATATGCACTCCTTTTTCGATCGGTCCGGTAGCCTCCGCAGCCGGTCATCCTTAACCTTCCGGACGGAATAAAGGCGGCATCACACCGTTTCATGCGATGCCGCCTTTTCTGCTTTACTGCTTACCGTGGCACTCGCCGTGCATGGCGCAGTGTGCGCAGTTGCAGCCGCAGGAGGATCTTCCCTGTTTCTTCTGCCGGATCAAATGAAGAGAGATTGAGGTGACAATGGCAAGCAAAATGGCAGAGATAACGATCGTTGACAGATTTGCGGTAATCCAGTTCAACATAAAAGCTCACTCCTTCGGAAGAAAATAATCAAATGGGTAATCAGACCTTGGCGCTGAGCTTCGTGGCCTCCTTGTAGGGCTTGAAGAGCATATACACGATGAGCGCGAGCGCCGCGACGGCAGCGATCAGGCCGAGGACGTTCAGGCTGCCGGTGAAGGCGTTGCCGAACTGGTTGATCATCAGGGCGACAAGATAGGCGAAACCGCACTGATAGCCGATGGCGAACCAGGTCCACTTGGCGTTGTTCATCTCGCGCTTGATGGCGCCGATCGCCGCGAAGCAGGGGGCGCACAGCAGGTTGAACACCAGGAAGGAGTAGCCGGTGACCGCGGTGAAGGCAGCGCCCAGGTTCTGATACACGGTGCCGTCGCCGCCGCCGTACAGAATGCCCAGGGTGCCCACGATGTTCTCCTTGGCCACCAAACCGGTAATGGAGGCCACAGCGGCCTGCCAGTTGCCCCAGCCCAAGGGGATGAAGATCCAGGCGACCAGGCTGCCGATCCGGGCCAGGATGGAGCAGTCGATCTGCTCCTCGCTGAGCATCTGGAAGGCGCCATCCACCCAGCCAAAGTAAGTGGTGAACCAGACAACGATGGTGGACAGCAGAATGATGGTGCCGGCCTTCTTGATGAAGGACCAGCCGCGCTCCCACATGGAGCGGAGAACATTGCCGACGGTCGGCCAGTGGTAAGCGGGAAGCTCCATCACGAAGGGAGCGGGATCGCCCGCGAACATCTTGGTCTTCTTGAGCATGATGCCGGAGATAATGATGGCGGCCATGCCGACGAAGTAGGCGGAGGTGGCGACCCATGCGGCGCCGCCGAAGATGGCACCGGCCACCATGGAGATAAAGGGCACCTTGGCGCCGCAGGGGATGAAGGTGGTGGTCATAATGGTCATGCGGCGGTCACGCTCGTTCTCGATGGTACGGGAGGCCATAATGCCGGGCACACCGCAGCCGGTACCCACCAGCATGGGGATGAAGGACTTACCGGACAGGCCGAACTTGCGGAAGATACGGTCGAGCACGAAGGCGATACGGGCCATGTAGCCGCAGGCCTCGAGGAAGGCGAGCATCAGGAACAGCACAAGCATCTGCGGCACGAAGCCGAGCACCGCGCCGACACCGGCGACGATACCGTCTAAGATCAGGCCGCTGAGCCAGTCCGCCGTACCGGCGGCTTCCAGACCGTTGCCGATGAGAACGGGGATACCGGGCACCCACACGCCGTAATCGGCGGGGTCGGGCTCGTCAAAGCCGTTCTCCTCCAGATAGCTGACGGCGTCCACATAGGTCATGCCAACGGTGGACTCCTCGTCGGCGTCCTCGGGGATGGCGTCGTAGTAGACGGTCATCTCGTTCTGAGCCAGGGTCTCCTCATCCTCCACCTCGATGGTGGCGGAGTCGGCGTCGGGCTGAACGGCCTTCATGTCCGCAAGAGCGGCGTCGGCGTCGAAGTTCTCGGCCTCGGTGTCCAGCTCATAATAGCCGCTGACGGCGTCCATCGCGGCGGTGTAGTTATCGGCAACCTCGGTGTACTCGGCGGTGCCGATGCCGAACAGGTGCCAGCCGTCGCCGAACAGGCCGTCGTTTGCCCAGTCGGTCGCGGGCGCACCCACGCCGACCATAGCGACCCAGTACACAAGGAACATCACGACCGCGAAGATGGGCAGACCCAGCCAGCGGTTGGTGACGATCTTGTCGATCTTATCGGAGGCAGAGAGCTGACCGTGATTCTTTTTCTTATAGCAGCCCTTGATGATCTGCGCGATGTAAACGTAGCGCTCGTTGGTGATAATGCTCTCGGCATCGTCGTCCAGCTCGGCCTCGGCGGCCTTGATGTCCGATTCGATGTGCTGCATGGTCTCGGCCGGGATGGTCAGCTTTTCGAGCACCTTATCGTCGCGCTCGAAGATCTTGATGGCGTACCAGCGCTGCTGCTCCTCGGGCATATTGTGGACGGCGGCCTCCTCGATGTGCGCGATGGCGTGCTCCACGGGGCCGGAGAAGGTGTGCATCGGGATGGTCTTTCCGCTCTTGGCGGCCTTGACGGCGGCCTCCGCCGCCTGCATCACGCCGTCGCCCTTGAGCGCGGAGATCTCAACGATCTCGCAGCCCAGCTCGCGGGAGAGCTCGGCGACGTTGATCTGGTCGCCGTTCTTGCGGACCACGTCCATCATGTTGATGGCGATGACCACGGGGATGCCCAGCTCGGTGAGCTGCGTCGTTAAGTACAGGTTGCGCTCGAGGTTCGTGCCGTCGATGATGTTCAGGATGGCGTCGGGACGCTCGGTGATGAGGTAGTTACGGGCAACGACCTCCTCCAGCGTGTAGGGAGACAGGGAGTAAATGCCGGGCAGGTCCATGATGATGACGTCGTCATGCTTCTTGAGCTTGCCTTCCTTCTTCTCCACGGTGACGCCGGGCCAGTTGCCGACGAACTGGTTGGAGCCCGTCAGCGCGTTGAACAATGTCGTCTTACCGCAGTTGGGGTTGCCCGCAAGGGCAATTTTAATCTGCTTTTCCATATCATGCTCCTTCCGGTTCAAGCGCTTGAACCGATCTGCAAAAATTTATGACTCGCTTTATTCCACTTCGATCATTTCGGTATCCGCCTTGCGCAGGCTCAGCTCGTAGCCGCGCACGGTGACCTCCATCGGGTCGCCCAGAGGCGCTACCTTGCGGACAAAGACCTCAGTGCCCTTGGTGATGCCCATGTCCATGATGCGGCGCTTGACAGGGCCCTCGCCGTGCAGCTTCACGACCTTGACGGTCTGGCCGATCTGGACGTCTCGCAGAGTTTTCATGTTCCTCTCTCCTTCTATTTCAAAAATATTTGCGCTCAAATCATGATCTTACGCGCCATCTCTTCGCTGATGGCCACGCGGGATTCCTTGATCTTGACGATGATGTTTCCGCCCATCGCGGCGACCACGGTGGCGGTCCCGCCCGGGGTAAAGCCGAGATCCTCAAGGTGCTTGCGCAGCTCCGGACTCCCACCGACTCGGAGGATCAGATTTTCCTCGCCGACATTGGCAAGTGCAAGCGGCATCATGGTATTCCCTCCCCGTTCTTCGGTTAACAGCCTCTAACCGATATTGAAAAAAGAATAGTCAAGGTGTTAATCTCCTCTAACCGCTGTGCAGTTTAGCACGTCTAACCGCCTTTTGTCAATAGCCTTTTTCAAAAACTTTTTGCCGCTTGCAATTTTGGTTAAACTGTGTTAACCTAAGAATACTTTTAACCGGAAGGGTCGTGCAATTCGATGGAAATTTTACGCGCGTCGGAGGACTATCTCGAGTCCATGCTGATGATGAAGCTCAAGCACGGATACATTCGCTCCATTGACGTGGCGGAGCACCTCGGCGTGACAAAGCCGAGCGTCACCTACGCCACGCGCCGTCTCAAGGAGAGCGGGCATATCACGATGGATAAGGATGGGCTCATCACGCTCACGGAGACCGGCATGGCCGTCGCCGCCAAAATGCTCGACCGCCACAAAACGCTCACCGCCTTCCTCATCGCCCTCGGCGTGGACGCCAGGACTGCGGAGGAGGACGCCTGCAAGATCGAGCACGACATCAGTCAGCAGACCTATGACGCCATTTGCTCGCACGCGCGCGCCAACCTGCAGCCGAAACGATAAGAAACCGAAACGGGAGCCGAAGCGATGCTTCGACTCCCGTTTTCTGTCCGGTTCACTTTTCCTGCTTCAGCCGCGCGAGCTCCGCGCGCAGGGCCTCATTCTGCGCCTGCAGATTGTCGAGCTTTCCGTTCACAACCGCCAGCTGGCGCTTCAGCTCCGAGGCGACGATACGCTTATAGAACTGCCGCTTGCCCGCCGCGCCGATCGCGGAGAGCACCAGCGCCGTCCCGCCGACGGCCAGCGCGGCCTTTTTCACGTCCGCCTTGCGCAGCACCTGCACGACCGCCCGCTTGCCGAGCCTCGCGGGGTATGCCAGCTCCGGCACGCTCAGCACTTCCGGCACGGCGAACGCCGGCAGGGTCTCCTGCTTTGTGATCCGCTTCATGGAAAGGTCCTCCTTTGTTTTAATGCAGGCCGCCGAGATACCAGGCCAGCGCGAGCTGCGCGAGCAGGATCGCCGGCAGGCCGTATTTGAAGTACCAGTGGCGCGTTTTGTGGTGCCAGACACGCATCCCGAGAATGGCTCCCACGCTGCCGCCGAGGATGGCAAGCAGAAAGAGCGTCTTTTCCGGCACGCGGCGCGCGCCCTGCACCTTGCTCCGCGCCTTGTCCCAGCCGTAGACGGCGAAGGCCAGCACATTGATGGCAAGCAGATAGATGACGAGCGGTGCAGGGCTGCCCGTGACGAATACCGCCGTCGGGCCGTCCGCCCCGCCGATCACGCCGAGCGAGAGCACCCCGCTCACCGTTCGAGCTTCGCCAGCTCCACCGCGGCGGCAGCGCCGAGGCGGGCGTTGTTGAACACGAGCTGAATGTTGGAATCGAGGCTGTCGCCGCCGGTGAGATCCTTGATCTTAGCGAGCAGATAGGGCGTGGTGGCCTTACCGTGGATGCCGTCCTTCTTCGCGTCCTCGACGGCCTCGGCGATGGCCTTGTCGATCACGGCCTTATCCATGGAATACTCCTCGGGAATGGGGTTGGTGACGAGCAGGCCGCCGCGCAGACCCAGCTCCCGCTTGACGTGGAACGCCTTGGCAAGCTCAGCAGGAGTATCAAGCTCGTAGTCCACGCCGAAGCCGGACTTGCGCGTGTAGAACGCGGGCAGCTCGTCGGTGCCGTAGCCGATGACGGTCACGCCGTGGGTCTCGAGGTATTCGAGCGTCAGGCCAAGGTCAAGAATGGACTTCGCGCCCGCGCAGATGACCATAACGGGGGTGTTGGCGAGCTCCTCAAGGTCGGCGGAGATATCGAACGTCTCCTGCGCGCCGCGATGCACGCCGCCAATGCCGCCGGTGGCAAACACGCGGATGCCCGCCATGTCGGCGATCATCATCGTGGTGGTGACGGTGCAGGCGCCGTCCCTGCCCTGCGCGACGAGCACGGGCAGGTCGCGGCGGGACGCCTTGGGGATGCCCGCGCCGGTCTTGCCGAGGTAGTCGATCTCCTCACGGGTCAAGCCCGCCTTCAGGCGGCCGCCGATGATGGCGATGGTCGCGGGGACCGCGCCCGCCTCGCGGATGATGCTCTCGACCTTGAGGGCGGTCTCCACGTTCTGAGGATAGGGCATACCGTGGGAAATGATGGTGGACTCCAGCGCGACGACGGGCTTGCCGGCGTCCAGCGCTTCCTTTACTTCGGGGGCAATGTCAAGATAACGGTTCATAGCGAATGACTCCTTTTCTGAAATTACTGTATTCTTTCAGCCACGGCCGTAAGGCTCATGGCGGGGTTGATGGTGTCGGCGCTCTCCATCGCGATGGCGGATGCGGCAAGGCCG
>Ga0256404_1009652_pt1 | contig 13725 bp, 4 predicted proteins | sample RumenRJG_01DNA_FD_185990 | JGI IMG/M metagenome (GOLD analysis project Ga0256404, IMG submission 185990) | Bovine rumen microbial communities from Lethbridge, Alberta, Canada - RJG_01 | ecosystem: Host-associated > Mammals > Digestive system > Stomach > Rumen | place: Canada: Alberta | collected...
GCATCTGGGAACGCGTTGCCTTCGTGGGCGCACTCCCCGGGTTAAGGGCGTCCTCAATACGCTGGGCATCCTGCGATTCCTGTGTGGAGGAAGCATTCGGCGTTGCCGCGTATACCGGACTTACAGCGGTGTTCATAACCATAGCCGCTGCCATCAGCCCCGCAAGGGTACGTTTTAACATAGATTGTTTGCGCATAATATGTACTCCTTTGCTGAAAACATCTGTGATCAAGTGTTAGAAATATCAGAACCAGCAGGGTCCCCTCTCGGATTTCCGGTAACCGGAGCCCCTTTTTCCCCGTTATGCCGGTTATATTTACGTTCAGAAGATTGAATTCTCAATGTTTTGTGCCTCATTTTCGTTACCTCGTTTATTCTATATAATCATTCTCAGTTACTCTGACGGTAAAAAAATAGTCCGACCTTGACGTCTGCTGCAATATGGCCACAGCAACGCATAGGTCTACAGGTATATTATACCTTTATTCGGTGTATTTTACAATAGTCGGTAACCAGAACCAGTTATCATCTGTTTTCTGATTGACGTCAATAACTGAATCCATTTATAATGAATCTGCAATCCATTATTGAATATTATATTATTGAACATTAATTGAACGAGGGGATATTATGGACTTAGGTCAGAGATTGCAAATGTATCGCGAATCCGCGAAAATAACTCAGCTGGAAATGGCGGGAGTCTGCGGTGTGTCGAAAAACTACCTCTCCGCGGTGGAGCGTGGGGTGAACAAGGTCCCAGCGAAGGTATTGATTGGCTACGCCCAGAAACTGAATGTATCTATAGATACGCTTGTCGGCATTGCCCCAGAAGGCGGGATTATTCCGGATCTCCAGCAGGTACTCTCCTGTATGAATGCAGAACAGCAGGAAAAGGTACTGCAGATTGTAAAAATATGCGTGGGATTCAATACTACCGAATAACAAACAGCGGCAGATCAATTCGACCTGCCGCTTCTTAATCTTCTGAATGTAACAGTATTCAGTTACTCCATCCCACGCATACTCATCAACCGCCACACCGTTCGTTTGAATTCTGAATCTTCCCCAATTTTCATTATAACGGTATCCAGTTACATAGGCATTTCTCCCTGGATCACTCTTCTCTTTTCAGGCCTCCTTTCTCAGCAGCATTTTTGTTCTGTTCCACACGAGTCCTTGTAAGAGCGAGCGCCTCCTCGAAATCCTCGTCCCGCATAAGGGTTTCCAAAACATCGACCATGCATTGAAGTTTCTCTTCCCTATCCATCCTTTATCCCCCCTATATAATGGTAATCTTACTAGAGTATATTCTTCTTCCTTTTCTTTGTAAATCACTAAATATGTACCACAACATATTAATGATATGCGCAACATATGTAGCTTTGCAGTGATTGGATGGTTGTTATGTCTGGGGATGACCGCGGTGGGATTCGGGCTCTTGGATATCTTTTATCGCAGGATTGGTGGAAAAATATAGAAATACCCCACCCCGGATTAACGGGGTGGGGCTTAGACCAGGAAGACTTCCCTCCTGCGGTTCTGCTAAGTCATCAGTTACCGCTGCTCGCTTTCTTCGGAACGATGTTTACAACACCGTTCGTATGAGAAAGCTCCTCGTATTGCGTAAAGTCGTTGGTAAACTTCACTGTAGCATTCTGTTCAGTCAAATCCACAGTTGCATTGTATTTTGCCTGGTTTGTTTCCACATCACCGGCAATCGCTTCTACGTTAATCGGATAATATCTTGACGAGGACAGCTCTTCTACCTTGTATACTCCAACCGGTACTGTAATCTCCACTTCGGACGCCGGCCAGATAATGGTCTCAATCCATTCATGGTAGATATTATCATAGTCATTACCGGACACCTTGATTCGTGTAACTACATCGCCGTATGTCTCGTGTCTGTTGTTGACTTGTTTTTGAAGCTTCAGTTTTGCGTCTCGCGGCTTGTTGGTATACACTACTTCTCTGTCTTCACCCATATTGCCCGTTGCAGCTACCTCGCCATGCGATGTACCTGCGGGTTCTACGACTGCAACACCTGCATTATCGATATATTGACGGTATTTCGTATGCATAGGCTCTACAATCTTATAGGTCACGCCAAGAGGCAGATTCTTTATTGTATAATACTCGTTCTTGCCCAGCTGTATCGTTACCTTGTTATTGGTTAGTGTGACTGTCTCCTCCGTCAGAGTGTACGGGTCTCCACCTTCGTCCGCATTTGGGACTCCTTTTACGATTTTTACTGTCGCCGGTACGCCCGTTCCACCTAATTCAATCGTGAAGTTAAACTTTTCAGTTGTGTTATTGCTCGTCAGTTTCTTCAAGGTCAGATTTGACAGCTTGACATTTGTGAATGTAACGGTTGCATTTTCGTTTTCATTCACAGTTTCTACTGCAGTAGATAACGATTGCTCTCTGTCTGTATTTGCAGTAGATGCAGCAACGACATTTGCTGTGCCCTCGACCGTAATCGCATACGAGGCGATAAGTTTGGACGCTCCCTCAGTAATCTGGTATGTAGAACCTACCGGAAGACCGTAGAAATCAATTCCATCTGCCTCACAGATACTGGCATCCTTTTCGATGACACCATCACCATCGGCTACCAGGCGTCCCACAGAAGTATCATACTTACCATTGGGTTCCAGGTTCATCAGCCGAATTGAAATCGGATAATGTGCCGAATGATCCGCATCGCTGTTCGATGCAACAACCTTGCGAATATGTAACGGCTGCATCTTGTTGACAGTGTTCTTAAACGTTACAGTTATTGCCTCATTTGCATCGGCAGTCTCCAGTGCGGTGGCAAGAGCTGTGTTTTCTGTGTCATTCTTCGCGTTGCTGTTTACAATACTTCCCTCTTCCTGGGAGTTTGTAACGGAATATGCGGAAACATAATTGCCGGCTGCTTCAGTAAACTGATACTTGGCTCCTACTGGGATGCTCTTAAACAGCTTTGTTTCTCCGTTTCCAATGGAAAGTTTGAATACTGCTGTTCCATCTTCCTGTGCCTTGAATTTCTCATTGGCTGCAGAACCGTAAGTATACTCTTTGTTCTTTTCCAGCCCCTCAAACCAGGCAGTAATCTCATAAGTACCACCAGATTCGAAGTGACCTGCGACTTCTTTCTTTAACGTGATGTCCACCGGTGCATCTGCGGGCGGTGTGACAGACGGAATATATGTATTCGTTACCACTGCGGCCTTTGTTGTGTTTGCAGTAATCTGTCCGGTTGCATTACTGTACGAGATGTTAAATCTCTCATCTGGGACTTCAGTTACGGTATAGGACACGCCATTCGGTATGCCATTTATAGTCTTCGTTTCATCATTTCCAAGGGATATTGTAGCCTGTCCATCAGTAAACAACACTCCGCCGTATACACGGTCTCCAGTAACGCCTTCCAGCGTAATATTGAATGTAAACTTATCCGTTGTTGTGGTACCAACTACCTTTTTCTGTACAGACAAATTACCTGTCGCAACTTTATTCGTAATGGTAGCTTCTTTCTGCCCGGATCTGCCGTCTATGGTCCAGCTTGTTGCATCAGCAGTATATCCTGCTACAGTCTCCTCAGTAAGAAAATATTTTACCTGATCATCAAATACATTAAATGTGTAGGTCCAGGTATCACCATTCTTAACCCAAAGAGCTCCGTCTGAAATGTACTCATAGTTGCCATTGCCAAGATTAATATTCTGCTGGGCATTAAGCCGAATTCTCGAATTATTAACCGGATTTCTGAGAGCATTTGCCGTATTAGCAACCGGATGATATTCGGCCGCATAGCTGACCATCGGTGCAAAACCTGACTTTACAGCATCCGCTGCAGCAAGAACTTTTCCACTGGCAGTATCTACGCCACCTCTCATCAAATCGTTAACTTCATTTGCCTTATCGTATGCCATCTGCATGACTGCAAAAGCCTCGTCAATAGCATTCTGCGGCTGAACAGCCACGTAAGCTTTGTATTTCAGGTAGCCTCCTGCATTATAATGGGCTTTCGTTTTGTTTGTGATGTTTGGATTAAAATTAGGTAGTTTTGTACATCCTGAAAACATCCTTGTGCTGTCCGTTACTCTTGAAGTGTTCCATCTGTTTGATACATATATGTTTGTTAGATTTACGCAATCGCAAAACATAGTGGACATGTATATTACTTTCCCAGTATTCCATCCGGATAAATCAAGTGTTGTTAGTTTTCTGCAGTTATAAAACATTTGGTTCGTATTCGTTGCATTTGCAGTATTCCATTTGGATACGTTTAATGTTGTAAGCGAAGTACAATCCTGGAACATAGTTGCTAATATCGTAACTTTTCCGGTATTCCATTTGGATAAGTCAAGTTTTGTTAATTTCTCGCAATGAAAAAACATGCCGTTCATATTCGTTACATTTGATGTGTTAAAATTTGTTACATTTAATGACGTAAGGTTGTTACAAAAGCCAAACATATATAGCATGTTTGTTACTTTGCCTGTATTCCACTTTGATAAATCGAGCGTCGTTAATGCGCTGCAGCCGTCAAACATATACTCCATTGTTGTGACATTTGATGTATTAAAATGACTAACGTTTATATTATTAAGTGCAGAACAACTTCCGAACATATAACTCATGTCTGTTACTTTGCCGGTATTCCACCCTGAAAAATTTATTGATGTTAGAGCGTCACTCCAACGGAACATTTCCGACATGTTTGTTACATTAGATGTATTGAAAGTATGTAAATCAAGAGATGTAAGATGAGAACCAAAAAACATCTGTGACATATCTGTTACTTTAGATGTATTAAATCCGTTCAACCCCTTTATACTCTTTGCTTTAACATTTTTAAACATACTTTTCATATTGGTGGTATTATCAGTTCTTATTCCTGTCACATCAATATTTTTAACATCTGTACCGAACCCAAATCCCCCAGCAAACATCAATTGTGCATTTGCGTTTGCATATACCTTATTCGCCTCTGAATACCAGTATATAATTGTTCCATCTTTCCAAATATAAATAGGCAATCCACTGTTAGATGTTGAAACTATTGTTTTTCCCGAAGCGTTGAAAGAGCCTCCTGTGTATTTTTTAAAATCTGTTGTGTTACTAAAAGTACTCGTTCTAAGTTTTTTATTAAAATCCTCTCCTGGTAAAAACGTTGCGGTAAGTTCACGCCACCCGGCATAAAGATTTTTTATGCCGCTTACTTGTATGTTTGTTCCAGTAGTGGAAACCAATGTTTTACAGGATGATTCGGCATACCATCCTGTAAAAGCATAACTTTTTCTTGTAGGCGCTTGATATGCCCCTGAAATCAGTACCTGTTCTTTGACTTCCTGTTTTTGGCTGTTAAGTCTGATTAACGGATCTGAGTAAATAAGGTCATTCGTTGTTTTATCACCCGTAAAAGTGCCACCATTTGCATTAAACCGCAGAATATTGCGGCCGTGCACAGGTTCCATTGTGCTTAAATGCAGTACAGGGGTGGGGCGATTAGCTGGGTTTGCGTCAATCCATTTTTTTGTAATGGTAATCTTTTTATCAAGAGCTCTGGAGTTCGGAAACTTAATATTACCCAGTTCATTTTTTGAAAGTCCTGCAACTGTGGCATTACCCTGTGCGTCCACTTTCAGAACATAGTCTCGGCTGTCAAGCAGATAGTTGCGTGTTCCGCCAGTTCCAGTTTTGCCATATTCATCAACGTTGTGAGGTGCTTCTATCTCTTTCAGAAGATATGTACCTTTTTCAATGTGCGTAAACTCCACTAAACCATCTGCATTTGATGTTACGGTTGCGTTATAGTTATTGCCGAGGTCTGACACTCCGGATAATGTGAATTTTGCGCCCTGTAACCAGATCTGGCTCGTAGAAGGACGATTAATTGTATCCGCATCAATCTTACGGATGGAAACATTCCAATACCTTGGCTCGTTGTAAATGATGTAATAATCATCCATGCGGCCTATCTGATACAGACGGTCACGGTCGGCGGTGTTTTCCGGTTCCAGCAGAGATGCAGTTCCATGTTCATCTATCCGGACTGTCCATTTCGTCTTGTTTTTTATGTATTGATCATTCGCCCTTGTTTCTGTTAAGGAATATGTTCCCATTTCCACATTCTCAAAGATCAGTCGTCCCACAGTATCTACCTGATTATTCATGAGAATATCGTTTCCATAATCTGATATTCCGGAGAGTTGGAACCACGTATTATCAATTCCATCTTCCTTGCCTTCACGACGTTTAATCAAAGAAACATCTCCATGGATACGCGGTCTGTCTACCGTTTCCCATGTAAGATTCGTGCAATCGACACCGTCAACGAGCAGCTTTCCAGTCGCAGTCACCTGAAGTGTATGCTGCGTATAATCCATCTGCCAGTCTGGTGTGGATTCGTACTCACTCAGCGTATATGTACCCTTTTCGATATTGGCAAAGCTAATAACACCAAAGTTGGATGTTTCTTTAATGATGTCTACATCGGTATTGTAATCAGAACGTCCAAATACACGGTATTTAATGCCCGGAACTGATTCGTTCTTATCCTCTTTATTTGTCTTGTGCAACGCAAAGGATGCTGTTACTGTAAATTTTACTGCTGTGTAATCATGGTGGATGAAGAAGTGGTCTTCTCCACCCTGTTTATCGACAACAGTATCTTCAATATAAATATTGTTATATGCCCATGGATAAGAGGATGTACCTCCTGATTCTGCCGTTGCCGGAGCCTGCATGTATAAGATTGCTGTAAGTACGTCACCTTCCGGCAACACAAAATTTGCACCAGAAGCAGTTTTTCTCATATCAATGGCAATGGCTTTTGCTGGGGCGAGCGATGCACGGGTTATAGAGTTCAGTCTTGTCCATATAGCGCTGTCTGCAAGATCATGATGTGATTCGAGATCCAGGTTCGGTATTGTTGAAATATAAACAACAGGATTTACGCCTCTTCCTATAATCTGTGCGAGGTCCAGCCCCACAGGAGTTCCGTGGAAGTCTGACACATCTCCGTTTGGCGTAACATAGTTTTCCAGGCTGTCGAACAATATCAGGTCTTTTGCTTTGGTTGTGTTACTGTTTGCATAACGTAAACGATACTGGTATGCCCCATTTGTTGTTGTCGTCGTTTCATAGCTCCAGTCCTGGTCTGCGGCATTTTTTATTTTTTTTGTCAGTCCTGCCGCCGCTGCTGTGATGGCCACAATATCATATTCTTCTTCCGCATATATAAATTTTGGCGCAGATGTAGCAGTATCAAGATCATTAAAAAGTGTCTTATCTCGGATATTTCCTCCATTATCGGGGAATCCGTCTGCAATATCTTCATTCCCGGTTTCATATGCTACCGGATTGTATATATTGTTGCCATAGTCTTTCAATGAATCCCATGAATGGATTGTTTCATAGTAAAGAGTGTACTTTTCAGCAGTGTTGTTTACTTTTACTTTAAGCAGCGTACGTCCGCTGTTTCTGTAATTTACCGCTAATGTATAGGTATAAGCATTCTCTGGCAGATATCCTTCCGGTGTCTGCACAGCAATTGACGAAATATTGACCCGAGATCCTTTTGGCAGCAGATCGTAGAATATGCCACCTTTTTGTGGGATGTTTTTTCTTTCTCCCGCACCGACTGTATAATTTTCATCCTGCTCAATCTTCCAGCCGATATGGTACTGACGTTTTTTAGCTACATTGGTGGCTGTTGTAATTCGTTTACTCAAATATGAATTTCGTTCAATGATACGAACAAAGTCGGAATCGACGATACCTTGGTGATACACATTGGTGCCGGAGTTGTTATAAAAATCAGAACTTGCTTCATTAACGATTTGTGCATCATCTCGGCTTGCCACATAGTTCATGACATAACTGCTGTTCTTTAATCTCATATTTGGAACAGAGTTGATTCTTGTATAGTAATAAGGTGTTTCTATTGAGATTCGGTATCCTACGCAATTATCTTTCAGCGTAAGTTTGGTTCGCATATCACCGTATTTTTCCGAACCTGACACATAAGTACTGTTTACATCTATCTGTCCGGTCCCCAGGTTTTGAGTGGCTATAAGATTCCACGTAGAACTGGATCCGAATTTCGCATATGTCCGTACTATGTCTGTATTATTCGGAGAAACATCAATTCCTTCAAACTTGCCCGTTTCCCCATTCAGTTGAGCTGATTGTAAAACAATTTCATAAACCAGAGTATCAATTTGGAAGTCTGCAGATGTTAGCTTTCTGGATTCGTTAACAAAATGGACGTTATCATCAGTAATCTCGTGTCGTACTTTGACCTTGCCATAATCATCTGGATTGTTATGATTCCCGGATACGGTGTACCAGTACTGGTATCCATGAGACCATACGGCAAAATCCAATCCTGGAATGTATGAAATCTTTTTATCCTTCAGCTGATCCAGGTCATAGCTGGAATACTCTGATGCTTTCATTCCAAGATAATAAAACGGATTGTATTCTCTGTTTTCGTTGTCATAGTACCAGCGCCATACACCATCGCCAGCTTTTTCTGACCAGAACCAACCGCTTGGTGGGAAAAACCTGTTCTTGGAATAATTGAATACTCTCTGAGATGATGCCTTTGTCATAGGATCCAGACCGTCTACCGGCGTCAGCTCTGCACGGATATTATTTGTTATAGTATATTCATTTACGGCATTAAACTGAGACTTGCTGTATCTGGTCAGAACCTTGTCATAACGTTTGCCTCGTATTATCTGATTGGTAATTGTGTTGTTGGCAGTGAATCCACTTGTGCCGGCATACTTAAAACCAACCACTTCTACACCGCCAGTACTGGAAGTGGCAGAATCAACATACTTCAGATTATAGGGCTGTGTAATATCTTCACTGATGGACGTTTCCAGATCCCACACCAGGTAAAAATAGTTATCAGCTCCTGAAGGCTTTGTTCCAAACCAGGACTGCCACTCATTGTACTTCGTCGGATAACGTTTCTCGATGCCGTTAATCACTGCGCCGGTGTTCATATAGACAGGAATGCTGGTACTGTTCTGTGTCGTTCCGTTAACGCTGATCGTTGCGTGGAAGTCATCAGACTTCGCCATATCCTTGTAGTAATATGTCGGCTCGCTGGTTTCGTAGGAAATCTCGACATAGCCATTATCTGCAGCAGAGATGGGCTTATAGTTATAAATGACAATGTTGTTGCCCTCTTCCCTCCAAGCCAGATAAATATCATTATCTGCCTCTCCATCTGCAACCTGTCTGGCGGAAGGAAGCGCAAGATCTGCTATATCGGCAAAACTGCCATTCCGATTTTTCAGGATGTGCTTAGGGATTGTAATATGGAGGGTGTCCACCGCATTCTCGCCAATACCAGAAAGAGCATAGTTTACGCGGTAAACGAACTTATGTCCTTTATCGGGTGTTTTGGGCGTCCATACCATCTTTCCGCCCTGGTTTTCAGCACCATAAACAAACTGGATATTAAACGTTCGAATCTGTTGTGATGCTTTTAAGGGCGGAGCCTTCAACAATTTGTTACGTATCTGTTCTTTAGTTTCTGGTTCTTGCTCTGTCTCAGGGTTCAGTTCGTTCTCGATACGCTGCGCATCCTGTGATTCCTGCACGGAGGAATTATCAGGTGCCGCCGCATAGGCAGAACTTACAGCGGTATTCATAACCATTGCCGCTGCCATCAGTCCTGCAAGGGTTCTTTTAAATAACTGTTTTCTCATGATGCAGTCTCCTTAAAGTCATGTGAAAGTGCCAATAGTGTTATTTTCTACCCGGGGTCTCCTCTTGGGTCTCCAGGGAAATACTTCTGATGTGGTTTGATATGCCAAAAACGTTCAGTTCTCATAGTTATTTTGCTCCTTATATATAACTGTATTAAGTTATTAAAAGCATATAAAATTACCGCCCCGGAATATGGTCAAAAAATCTCACATATTCCGACACGTTTACGGGTATATTATACCTATTTTCAGTTTCATTTGCAATAGTACGTAATTATATCGCGTTACAGCAGGTCTCCAACACCAGTTGTCTACGATGAATTAAGTTTTCGCACAATGCCGGAAAAACTTGTCTACGATGGATTAAAGAATGGCATCGAAAAAAAAGAGGACCGGGAAAGAACTCCCGATCCTCCGGAAACCACGATGAAATAAGGGTTTTCTCAACCCCTTTCCAAAGTTGTCTACGATTAATTAAATTTCTGTTTTTACCTCCTGGTAAAGAGTTGCCTACGAAACAATTAAGTTGCCTGCGATACAATTAAATTATCACATCACATCCAAGCTGGTGAGTTTAGTACATCTTTGGAACATGCCACCCATATTCGTTACATTACTGGTATCAAACCCACTCACATCCAGGCTGGTGAGGGCTCTGCAGCTGTAGAACATGCTTCCCATATTTGTCACATTACTGGTATCAAACCCGCTCACATCAAGGCTTGTGAGGCCGCTGCAGTTAGCGAACATACTGCTCATATCCGTCACCTCGCTGGTATCGAACCCGCTCACATCCAGGCTGGTGAGACCGCTGCAGCCGGAGAACATGTTGCTCATCTTCGTCACATTACTGGTATTAAACCCGCTCACATCCAGGCTGGTGAGACCGCTGCAGCCGGAGAACATGTTGCTCATCTTCGTCACATTACTGGTATTAAACCCGCTCACATCCAGGCTGGTGAGGGCGTTGCAGCTTTGGAACATACAGCCCATATCCGCCACCTTACTGGTGTCAAATCTACTCACATCCAGGCTGGTGAGGACATAGCAGCCGGAGAACATGAATCCCATATCCGCCACCTTACTGGTGTCAAATCTACTCACATCCAGGCTGGTGAGGCCTTTGCAGCCGTTGAACATGCTACTCATCTTCGTTACATTGCTGGTGTCAAACCCGCTCACATCAAGGCTGGTGAGTTTCTCGCAGCTGTAGAACATGTTGCTCATATTCGTCACCTTGCTGGTATCAAATCCACTCACATCAAGGCTGGTGAGGGCTTTGCAGTTGGAGAACATGTAGCTCATGCCCGTCACCTTACTGGTATCAAACCCACTTACATCAAGGCTGGTGAGGGCTTTGCAATTGTAGAACATGTAGCTAGAGCTTGCATTCATATACACCTTCAACGCATCGGAATACCAGTAAATAGTCCCATTATCAAACCATGCGTAGACTGGTACATCACTGTCTGCTGCAGAAATGATATTATCCGCCGTAAAGATGCTGGTATCGATATCACCATCATACGGTAGGAAAGCGGTTATATTATTGTCTGTTGTGTTGGCACTTGTCGCGTTCGTACCCGCCAGCTTCTTGACTCTTATATTAAAGTTTTCGCCCTCAACCAGCGTCGCTGTTGCTTCCTGCCACCCGGCATACAGCGTCCTGTCTCCGTCCATGACAATGCCGGTTCCATCAGAAGAAATCAGATTTTCGCATTCCGGTTCGGCATACCAGCCAGTGAATTTAAATCCCTTCCGTTTCGGTTCCTCGTAGGCGCCGGAAACAATGCGGGAGTCCTGAACTTCTGTTTTCGAGGATGGGATAATCACTGCATAGTAACCGTAACCATCTCCCACACCTCCGCTATCGGAACGGAAACTGAAGGTGACGGTGTCGCCTTCTATCTCATAGGTCTTGGTGTTGGAAGCCGCGGTATGCTTTCCACCGCCAAGCTTATCGGTGAAAGAGGAACTGGAATTCGTGTTTGCCTTGTAATCCGGATGAGCGCCCTCCCACGCACAGACATAATCGTAATTAGCACTCTCACCACCGTAGGTGATGGTGATTTTAAGACTGTCAGCGCCATCAATAGTGATTACTTCGTTGGTTGTGATGTTGTTTTTGTAGTTGCCGTTCTGTGTCCCATCATCACTGATATTCGCTGTATGAGACACTCTCTTTTTGCTTTCATCTTCGACAGCAGCAATCCTGCTCACCGGATCAGAATAGACAGTATCGTTAATCCCGGTCCCATTTGTGAACTTACCGCCGTTGGCATTAAACCGCAGTACGTTCTGTCCGTGAACCGGCTCCATGGTACTGAGGGTCAGCTGCGGGATTTTACGGTTCGCCGGGTCTACGTCTACCCACTTTTTGGTTACAGTGATCCTGCCATCCAGAGCGCGGTCGTTCGGGAACTTTACGTCGCCAAGGTCATTCTTGGAGAGGCCATCTACGGTCACGTTGCCCTGATTATCCACATGAAGGATGTACTCTTTGTTGTCCTTCAGGTAGTTGCGGTTGCCGCCGGTGCCGGTCTTACCGGTTTCGTCTACACCAGTGGGAGCAACGGTCTCCTTCAGGACATAAGAACCCTTCTCGAGGTTCGTAAACAGGACCCGTCCGTTTACGTCGGATGTCACGGTCGCGTGATAATCCGTACCAAGGTCAGACACGCCGTTCAGGGTAAAGGTTGCGCCCTGCAGCCAGATCTGCTGGCTGGATTCGTTGTCGATGGTCGTTGCGTCAATCTTGCGGATGGTAGCATCCCAGAAACGGGGCTCGTTGAAGATTACATACGCGTTTCCAAGTTGTCCAACTTCGTAAAGCCGGTCACGGTCTGCTGCCGTGTCCGGTGCGGAGACGGAGGCAGCACCGCCGTCGTCCACTTTTACCACCCACTTGGTTGCATTAAGGATGTAGTTGTCGTTTGCCTGGGCCTCTACCAGCGTGTAGGTACCCTTTTCGATGTTTTTAAACTTCACACGGCCGGCGTTGTCGGTCTTACCGTTCATGGATACGTCCGTACCGTAATCGGAGACACCGGAAAGCCGGAACCAGGTGTTGTTAATGCCGTCGGTTTCATTTTCACGGCGCTTTACGAGGGAAAGGTCCCCGTGTACACGCGGCTGGTCTGCTGTTTCATAGGTGAGGTCTGTCCAGTCCGTACCATCGATGAGGAGTTTGCCAAGAGCTGTCACCTCAACGGTGTGCTGTGTATAATCCATCAGCCAGTCGTCGTTGGTTTCATACTCGCTGAGGACGTAATGGCCCTTTTCGATCTTCCCGAAGTCGATGGTACCGTCCGCGGCGGTTGCCTTGATGAGGTCCACATCCGTGCCGTAGTCGGACGTACCGTACAGGCGGTACTTGATGTTGGGAACGTTCTCCGACGCGTTTTCCTTACTGGTTTTATGAAGCTTCATGTCTGCCGTGACAGTGAACTTCACCGCAGTGTAGTCATGGTGAATGAAGAACGGCGTTTCCGTTCCGTCAAAGTTGATGATGGTGTTGTTGGTATAGACGTTGTTGTAGGCGTAGGGGTATGCGCCAGCGGCATCCGCACCTGCCGGGGCCTGCATGAACAGTGTGGCCGTCAGGGAAGCGCCCTCTTCCAGGATGAACGGGGTGCCGTCCGGTTTACTGCGCAGGTCGATGGCGATAGCCTTTACGTTTGCCAGAGAACCGGAGGTGTACACATGCCATACGCTGCTGTCGGTGATATCACGGTGGGTTTCGATATCCAGGTTCGGGATTTCGGAAACATAGACTACAGGTTTCACACCGGCTGCCGTCAGCTGCTTCGTGTCAATGGCTTTAAGAGTGCCGTGGAAGTCAGATACCGCACCGCCCGGAACCGTATAGTTCTCCAGGGAGTCGTATACGATGATGTCCTTCGCGGTTGTGGTATAGCTGTTCATGTAGCGGACACGATACTGGTACTCTCCCTTTGCGGTGGTCTCGGTCTCATAGAACCAGGACGTCTCGTCGGCGTTGTGTACC
>Ga0256404_1009653_pt1 | contig 13724 bp, 12 predicted proteins | sample RumenRJG_01DNA_FD_185990 | JGI IMG/M metagenome (GOLD analysis project Ga0256404, IMG submission 185990) | Bovine rumen microbial communities from Lethbridge, Alberta, Canada - RJG_01 | ecosystem: Host-associated > Mammals > Digestive system > Stomach > Rumen | place: Canada: Alberta | collected...
CTACTATACGTTTCATTATGAAAAGTATAACATGCACTGATGAAGCCCCTCAAGCATTTCCGGAAAAAAGGAGACATCGCAAAGCGCGGTACCCCGGGATAATCAATAAAAGGCTTGCGAAGGCAGTCGCAATCGCATAAGATTATGCATATTCATCATTCTATTTTTATACTTTTTCAGGAGGTAAAATCTTGCTGCGGCTAAGCTCTAAAAAGATTAAATTGCAGTCATTTTTTCTTATTCTCCTCCTGATATCTATCCTGGTCTGGAATCCGTTCAATATAACAGATCGGCTTGGACGATCGCTCGGTACCTCTCTAAAAGAAAACATCCTCTACGTAGAAGGAGATACATATCCTAATCCTTCCGAAAATTTGTCCTGCGTCAACCTGCATGGAGCCCGCATCGATCGTACCCGTGTAGATCTCGCTGAACTTTCTCGCATTTATCATCCGCTCATATGCGTATATTATCGTGTAATTTGGCAGATATTTTCGATTCGAGTTCTGTTCAGTATCTTTGCACTGATCTTCTTCTACTCTAGTAATCGAATCACACTATATTTGCGTCAAACCGAAAGAAGCCTGATGAATCCGCAATATGAGGCGCTTCTTCTCCGGTCTGTTCGAATTTTATCTTAAATTTTAATCTCTATATTCTAAGACTTCTTTTCCCACTTAAAAATTATAAAAAATCAATTAGAGGCAGTCATGAAAGAAAACATCGAGCACTGCCGGCGGGAAAGCCCTGTGGTTTTCTCCGTCGCGGCCGCCCTTGTTTTTCTTCTGATCCTTCATTTTACGAGATATGTGACGCGTGGTATCAGTCTACCTGGCTATGAGGGACTACTCCTTCGGGAAGAGTCCTCTCTGATTCTCTGTGCTCTGGTGCTCCTTAGTACCGGCCAGTATAAAAATATTCTTTGGCAAAAAGTAAATGTCACAGAAACGCTTACAGCAGGCATCGTACTGATTGTTTTCGATACTCTTCTTCTCGGCTATGACCGAATTCTCATGCTTGAGAAAGATCCACTTCCGTGGACAGAACAACTTGTTTTTTTCTCCTTCGTTCTTTTAGTCGGGATTCTGGAGGAAACCGTCTTCCGCGGTATTATCGAAGGCACTTTACTTAGTGTACATCTGAAGCGTCTAAAAAATCCGGCACCGTATACGCTCCGCCTTTTTGCAGCGCTTTTTTCCGGCATGCTGTTCGGCTTTTGTCATATTATCAACATTTCCTGGGCAGATAATCCGACAGCGATCTTTATCCAGATGATACAAAATGTAGTCATTGGCATCTATTTCAGTCTGATCTATGCCTATCAGGAAAATGTAATCGGCATGATTCTACTCCATACGCTCTATGACTTCACATCACTTTTTATGTCTGGCATATATGGGATCGGTTCAATGCAAACGACGGTAGAACAGCTCTCTCCGGAGAGTCTTTGGCTCCTTTTAATATATATAATACCGTCTCTCTATCTCGTGTTTAAAATTATCAGAAGAAAAACATAACAAAGATAACCGGGGCATAGAATATTCCCGGAATATAACATGAAAGCACAGGAGGCATGGACTGCCGATCGCATATATACATGCCATCGACAGTCCATACCTCCTGTGCTATTATTTTTATCCCATTATTTCTAACGCTTCACGCCTGTTGCTCGTTATAAACGAACGTAGCTACTCTTAGGCTGGAAGAGATTTTTCTTGGAAATTTCAGAAAGAGAAGTTACTCCGCACATCTTCATCGTATCCTGAAGTTCCCTTCCAAGCTTTTCAGTATAGAGCTTTACCCCTTCCTCTGCACCACCATAAACAGCTGTGACATACGGACGAGCGATGAGCACGGCATCAGCACCAAGTGCAATCGCCTTAAAGATGTCGTTTCCTGTACGAATACCGCCATCTACCAGAATCATCAGTCTGCCCTTCAACGCATCTGCGATTTCTTCGAGCACCTCTGCAGTCGATGGAGTCTGGTCAAGCACACGGCCACCATGATTCGATACGATGATAGCAGAGGCACCGGCCTTCTCAGCATCCATCGCACCCTGTACTGTCATGACACCCTTCACGATAAATGGCTTCCCTGCTCCTTTAATCACAGCGGAAAGCTCCTCGACAGTTTTTGAACCAGCTGGCGGTGTCAATCCCTGCAGAAATGGAAGACCCGCTGCATCGACATCCATCGCAACAGCCATGGAGTCGGAATCCTTCACCAGTGCAAACTTTTCCTTGAGCGTATTCTCGTCCCACGGTTTGACGGTCGGAACACCGACTCCTCCAGCCTTTTTCACTGCGGCTGTCGCAGCCTTCATTACCTCCGGATTCGTACCATCTCCAGTAAAAGCAACAATGCCAGCCTTTTCACAGGCAGATACCAGAATATCGTTATACTTGATATCATCCAATTTGTCCCCATAATGCAGATTCACTGCACCAACTGGTCCCGCAAAAATCGGATATTTCATTTTATGACCGAAAAAATTGAAACTGGTATCCGGGGTCTTATTTTCTGCAATCGTGTTCATGTTAATGCGAACACACTGCCATGCATCATAGTTTCGGATAGCTACGTCTCCGATTCCCTTTGCTCCCGGACCCGGAATATGATTTCCGCATGCTTTTCCGTTACAAACCGGACACGCCTTACAAAGACCGCTCATGTTCTCTCTTGCTTTCTCAAGCATTTCTTGATAAGTCATATAAACCTCCTATGCTTTACTTTCAACAAACCTGTCAAGATTTTACAACAAAAGACAGGACTAGTTAAGTCCTGCCTTTTCTTTCATCTTTTAGGATGTATTCATTTAGCCTGCACTGGCTGTCGTCTCTGTCGTAGTACCCGGTATCTCGGGAGGGTTGCCCTGCGGCGCTTCTCCATCCGGCTTCGCTGGCGGCGTTTCACCGGCTGCCGGCGCCTGTCCATCCGGGAGTGCTGGCGGTGTCTCACCGTCAGCCGGTGCCTGTCCAGGTGTACCGGAAGGAGCCTGACCGCCCTGTGGTGCCTGAACCTGACCACTACCGGACGGAGCCTGACCGCCCTGTGGTGCCTGACCATCTGGCATCTCAGGAGGATTTCCCTGCTGTTGTGTCGAAGCATTTGGATTTACGTAAGCTTCTACAGCTTCACCTGTCGAAGCTGTTCCCTCTGTATATTCAGTTCCATTCACATACAGCTTATAACCATTGAGATCGATTGAATCTGCATCACAGGTGAGACTCGTAATATAGGAGTCTCCTGTCAAAGTCCATTTAGAACCGTCCGTCAGCTCTACATATACGCTTCCAGACGTACCGTCAGTATTGATTGCGCCAGAATACGTAGATCCATCCTTCAGATACATATTAAGGGTAGAAATATCATCAACGATTGTATTACCTTCCATCTTCTGATTTGTTGCTGTGAAGGTTACCTGACCGCCATTCGATCCCTCGTTGCCCCAGCCGGCTGCCTGGATTCTGAGAAAATCATCACTGGCATAGCTGAACGCTACATCTTCAAGCTCAATCGTCGCCGTAGTATTGTTGACAAAGAACATACCACCGTTCTTTGATGTGAGAGAACCACCAGTCATCTTAAAGGCTGCTGTACCCTCCTCAGCATCACCCGACATCGATTGATAGATCATCACTGCCTGATAATAATCAGAATTATCACTATTTTTAGAAACATTGTTTGCCGTGACATCTGTATTTTCAAGTGTTGCAGAATTTGAGCCTTCTACGACGATACCCTGTGCTGAGTTAGATACTAAAGTCGCATTCTTCACCGTGATATCTGCGGTCGAATAAATATCCGGTGAACCAGAACCATTTGTTTCGTAATAGCCACCATCTACCGTTACTGTTCCACCGCCACGATCACTACGAATGGCTGCTGATGAACCGCCTTGCGTTATAATCGTCAGGTTTTTGGCATTCATGGTGCCACCGCCTGTCGTCATCAACCCACCGGAATTGTTTGAGTTTGTTGTAATCGTCGAATCAGAGATATTTACCGTTGTTCCTTCACCATAAGAAAAAACAGCATTGGCATGCGCGCCATCTGTCGTAACATCAGCATTTGCGATTGTTAAGGTCGCACCATTCTCTGCGAAAATTGCTGCATTGTCACCATAGAAATCCGCTTCATCATTACTGCTGGAATCACCAGTCTTCGTAACGGTAATATTATCATAGGTAGCTTCCTCGCCATCAGCGAGAATCGCATGTCCGCCCGCTTCAGCATTATCATAACTTATTTTTTCTGTTTCTGTCTCTGTCTCAGCTTCTGTCGATGCCTCTGTACTAACTTCTGTTGTAGATGCCTGTGCTGTTGATGCACTGCCGCAAGCACTGAGGCTTAAACCTACCAGAGCTGTTGCCATCAGGATTGCTGTCGCTTTTTTCTGATTTCGTGTAATTTGTATGCGTTTTTGCGCTGTTCTTCTTAAATTCATATTCTTTCTCATCGTGCTTCTCCTTTACATTTTTCAGTTACGGATACGCATTGGTATGGCTCGTAGCTTTCAGAAAATTTTGATTTCTTTCATCTGACACGGTGAGTATAGATGATGATGCTGAAATGGTGCTGAAAGAACTCAATTTTTCAAAAAAAGAAGAGACAGCTTTGAGTCTGTCCCTCCTTCATCTTAAATTATTGTATTTATTGCAAATATTGTTTTCCCCATCCTTGGGTTGCATCCTATACAGGAACAATCAAACATTGCTGCGTACTTTATTCCACTGCGTAATTTGCGAGGCAAAGTCATCATAATCATGAATCACACTCGTAAGCAATCTCTTATACAAGGTGGTCTTTGTGTCCTCTGGTGTTTCCTTAATATATTGATAATAATGCATCACATAATCATAACACCAGGCATCCCGCTTATCATACTTTACCTGCCCCGGCATGATATGTTTACTAGCTTCAAAAAAGATATTCATGATTTCATCTATCTCCAGGACATCATAAAGAAGCTCCATCACCATCGGACAAACAGATTTGTCAATCACATCCTGTTTTTCTTTTTCCCGAAGCGTATCCTTTTCGTTCTGTTCCTCCTCGCGCTTCTTTCGATCCTCCTCGAAAAACTTTTCCGATTCCAGCTCCTCAAATGTCATCTGATGAGGGCCCTTCTCCTTTTCCTTGATGGCATCCTGATAAACAGAATATTCATCGTCTAGAATGATCTTCGTATCCTTCAGTTCACCCTCTGTTTTGCGAAGAATGCAGAACTTGATCTGCACCGGTTTTCGATATCTTTTGCCGTACCGATCCTCACGAATCGGAATGTATTTTATTTTGAGATCAGTATATTTATTAATCTCCTCTTGTGCTGGTGCCAGTACATCTCGCTCAAAAATAGGGAAATTTGCCCAGTTTTTCGGAATACTTGCAAAATTTTTACCTTTCTTTTTTTCATCTGACTTCCAGTCACAGATCATCATTTGAAAATCATTATCTGTTCCGGTTCCAAGTTCGAAGGTCCATTCCTTTTTATTTAAATAGGTGCGAATGAGTTCATAAATTCTTGGCGAATATTTGTGCGTCATAAGAGACGTCTCTTCCAAACGCGGTGCTATATAGTACTTCTTATCCCCTGTGGATAGGTTATATAGATAAGGAAACATATCCTCATGAAACTTAATGATTACATCACCTGTACCTGGATCCAGATGAATCACATTAAGCCAATGTACATAGGCCTCTTTACCATCCTCAAGTCTAATCCACCATCCTTTATCAGAGATGCTCTGCAGTGTAGACTTTGTATTTGTATATGAATTTTTTTCTGAAACAATAGACCTATGAATAATACTCTGAAATTCATTACAATTAAAGCAGTATTCTGTATTGATATCATCTCCAGGTTTTATTTTTGATACCAGATAATTCAAAGCCTTAGATTCCATAAGAGAAAGATAGAACTTTCCCTTCTGTACCATCTCAGAGCTCTTAACTACCTTATTTTCACGTGCTTTCTGTAGACTATTCATAGTTTTTACCGTATCATCACTCATTTAACGTTTCAAAAAATATGAGTTTTTTTACGGGCTAATCGATATTTTTATAAAAATTTAACCGTAGGAAAACTCATGTTTTTAATATACTTGAAGTATCCTTTCTTTGCAAGGGAAATAAGCCGTATCTTCACTCATATTTGTCAATTTTTGCCGTATATTTGCTCATGTTTTTATGGGAATTTCGATTGTTACCGCAAAAAGCTACGCTTTATGCCGTATGTTCGCTCATGATTCCGAAGTTTTACCGTAAATTTCCTCATAATTTAGTACGCCATTCCGTAAAATGACTCAATTTTTAAATTATAAAGCCGTATCTCTGCTCATAATTCTATCTGGCTTTTTTAGTTTTTTCTTATCTATTTTCACGATTTAATGAATTTCTTGTAATTAGCATGATTCTCTTATTAAAAGAGTGCATTATTCCGTAAAATTACTCATATTTTAAGGCCATATACCGTATTTTTTCTCATAGATTCGTCCGATAAACGTAATTTTACTCATATTAAAACCAAAAATTTTCTGCAATTACCCAGATTTCGTAAAAAAAAAACAATCTATGAAGCAAATATTAAGCCAAAATTGACCGTATTTTTGCTCATAGACTGTTCTAACTCCACTCATATGAAACTACAGAATGGCTTAGATTTCTCCGTATTTTTGCTCATGCATTTCCGTAGCAATTCTTCGATTTCTTCTTATTTATTAATAAAATAATATATAATATATATAATAATAAAATACTACATTAGGTTTTCGTTTTTTTCATATCTTTATAAACAATCCAATTAATAAATTCTGTTTTTTTAACACCGAGCTCTGGATAAAAATTCATAAACCAATCATATAGAGTTTTATCAAATATTAAAGTTTTTTGCTTTGTGAATTTTCCCATTTCTGGTAGCGAAAAGGAATAAGGATCAATTTGTAAGTTTTCCTTTAATACGAGGTCTCTTTCTTTCTTCATAAGATCTTCAACAAAACTAAATTGACTAACACGAAGCTGGGCGGAGCGAATGCGTATATATTGTTCTATTTCTGCAGTGAACTTTACAGATGTTTGTTTTGTCTCATGAGAAGAAGTCATAGTAATATCACGTGAAACGATAGAAGATGATGTTTCGTTGCTTGTTTCGCTATTATCTTTGACAGAAAAAGACGATAATGTAATTGTTTCTATCTTATTGGCTTCTGATTTAGTATTAATATTGTATTTATTATCCTTAGTTCCTTTAATAATATTATTGTCCTTAGTGATCTTATTGCCATCAAAGGAGGATTTATCTTCAAATGCAGCAAATAAACCACCATTATTTTGTTTAACCTTCATATTAAATCTCCTTTTCTATTTCGTCGGCAAGATCCATAAAATCTTTGGTAGCATTTGAGCCGGGAGCATAGTCAGATATATTCATTGATTGACTTTGTGCTTCTTTAAGCTGCTGACAAGTACGTATCGCAGTTTTAAAAATAGGTATATTTTCTTGTTTTCCTATAACAGGTAAACCTTCTCTCGTTTCTCGATCAAGCTTCGTTCGTACATCATATACTACCTGTAGGACTCCAAGTATTTGTAATGAGGGGTTTAATGCTTTTGAATTATTGATATTTCCAAGAATTATTTTTAAGCCATCCATTGCAAATTTATCGGCTCGTACAGGAATGATAATATAATCTGATGCAATCCACGCAACAGATGAATAAAAGCCATAATTCGGAGGCGTGTCAATAATGACATAGTCATAATTTAGATTTGTCATTTGAGATTTCATCAGCATAAAATTGCCAGGATTTGCTGTAAACTGACTTTCAATTCCCATTAATGCAAGATCATTTGGAATAATATCACCATTCGTTGTAGTTTGAATCGAATCGTTTAAGGTAGCTGTCCTGAAAAATACATCATACATAGTATTCGTATCTTCTGTTTTTGCTAGCATAGCTGAAGATGCATTACATTGTGGATCATTATCAATAATCAGAACCTTTTTGCCTTTTTTTCTAAGTGCATCCGCCAGACAAAGGGTTGTAGAAGTTTTGCCAACACCACCCTTTTGATTTGATATACTGATGACTTTCATAATACCTCCATAGATTATAAATATAAAGTATTTATTGTATTAAATGCAAATAGTGCTATTAGTACAAGTATATAAGTAAATATAATTATAATATATGAAAAAGAGATAATAAAGTCAATGAATATAATAATAAAATTAAGTGCAATAAAAGCAATAAAAGATTTAATGGCAATATAAAAGAGGTATTAGAAAATTTATTTAATAAGATGTAAGAGTTATAATGGAACTATATCATTAAATCTTGTTGAGAGGTAAATTTCATATAAAGTCATTGCTATAATGAATTAACAGATTGAAATAATTTGGTTAACAATATTATGATAAAAATTTTCCTAAAGGAGGTTTTTTATATGAGTCAAATCATAGAAAATTTAGAAAAGGTTGAAAGAAATATAGAAGAAGCTTGTAACGAAAGTGGTCGGAAGCGTGATGAAGTAACACTTATAGCAGTTTCAAAAACAAAGCCGGTTGAAGATATACGAGAGGCGATGAAATGTGGCATTAAAATCTTCGGTGAAAATAAAGTACAGGAACTAAGAGAAAAAACAGAAATCATCAAAGAATCACTTGAATGGCATATGATTGGTCATCTTCAGACAAATAAGGTTAAATATTTACCTGGAATGGTATATATGATTCATTCAGTGGATAATCTACCACTCGCAAATGAAATTGAGAAGCAATATATGAAGCATAATATGATAGCTAAAATATTATGCGAGGTAAATATGGCTCATGAAGACACAAAATATGGTCTTGCACCAGAAGATACTCTCGATTTCATAAAACAAATAAAAGATTTGCCACATTTACAAATCGAAGGATTAATGACAATTGCTCCAGCTACAGAATATCCGGAAGATAATCGAAAGTATTTTTCACAGTTAAGGCAATTGGAAGAAAAAATAAATATAGAATTAAAGATGAATATGAAGGAACTATCAATGGGAATGACCGGAGATTATCGAATTGCAATTGAGGAAGGAGCAACTTTTGTAAGAGTTGGCACAGGGATTTTCGGCGCTCGAAACTATGCAAACGTTAATACGTAAATTTATCATTGAGAAAAACTAAAAATGTATTTATATAAATTTAAGAATAACAATGATAATAAATGCACTTATTACAATATATACAATATAAAGTAAATACTTAACGAATTAAATGCAATAAAAGCAATATAAGCATTATAATCAATAAATGTATTAGGTGCCTTAAATACATAAATTAAATTCATAGTTGACATTCAAGTGTATAACGAGCTAACATAATATCACAACAAAATATGAAACCGAAGAGAAAGAGTAAGTAACCAGATCAGGAAGGTATAGAGAGCTGCTTCAAGGTGGAAGAGTGGTGCGGAGCGTTTTGGTGAATGGACTTTCGAGGGCGTGCAGGAAATCATTTATAATAAAGGAGAGTATGGCGCGACGAAGCTGCAATCGTACAGGAGCAGCGTGTATCACCCGCATAAGCGGCGTACATGGAAAAAGAGGGCTTTATGCCAAAGCGGGTGGTACCGCGGATCATGGAAGATTCGTCCCGGACAGAATTTATCTGTCCGGGATTTTTTATTCTAAAAGATTTTTCGCGCGAGAATGAATGCCCAGACAGACATAGAAAAGGAAGGATAAGATTATGAGAAAACTGAAAGCAATGCTTAGAACACTTGGGATCATGGGAATCACAGCGGGAATGCTTCTTATGACTGGCTGTGGAGGAAGCACTCAGACTGCCGCAGAGACAGCGACTACTGGAGCTAAGCAAGAAACGACAACAGAGATGGCTACAGTAGCTTCAGAGGTTTCAAATTCTTCTGAAGCTGCAGACGGTACGACGACTGCTGCAAGAACGCCAAAGGATGGAAAGCAGTTTAAGGTAGGTATCATTCAGATGATTGAAAATGGTGCATTTAATGATATGCGGGAAGGCTTTGTCGATGAGCTTCGGGCACAGGGCTATGCGGAAGACCAGCTACTAATCGAATATAAATGCGCACAGGGTGATGCAACAAACCTTCAGACCATCGCACAGGGAATGAGCGATGGAAGCTATGATCTTGTTGCAACGATTGCTACACCGCCGACGCAGGCTATGGTCAATATCGGAACAGATACACCGGTTATATTTGTATCTGTATCAGCACCTGTTAAGGCGGGCGTTATCACAGATATGGATCATCCGGATAAGAATGCAACCGGCACTTCAAACGCGATTCCGATGGATCAGATCTTCGGACTTGCAGAGAAGCTGACACCGGATGCAAAGAGCTTTGGAATACTTTACTGCACAAGTGAAGTTAATTCCGTAAATACCGCAGCCGAAGCGAAGGCTTATTGCGAAGCGAATGGTATGACGGTAACAGAGAAAACGGTTACCAATTCTTCAGAGGTACAGCAGGCTGCGCAGGCCTTAGCAGGTAGCGTAGATGCAATATTTATTCCGAATGATTCAGTTGTACAGTCAGCAATGACACTTGTTTCTGAAGTTGCAAGAGATGCGAAGATTCCAGTATATTGCTCCTCAGCAACGACAGTTGAATCCGGCGCGTTTGCAACCGTTGCCATCAGCGACAAGGGTATTGGTAAGATCAGCGCAGACAAAGCGCTGGACTATCTCAACGGAACGGATATTGCGGATATCCCGGCAGAGGTCGTGCCGGCTGATGAGACTGTGATTAACAAAACGACGATGGAAGCACTTGGCCTTACCGTGCAGGAGGACAGCAGTATTCGGTTCGTCGAGGATGCACAGTAAATGTATAAAAGTATGAAGAATATCAATATGTATGCTAAAATATAGGCATTAAGCACAGAATATATGTAAGTACCGTACGTCTGAAAGCGTATAGAGCAGATGGAGGAAATATGCTTCTTATTGGTTCACTTGAGCTCGGACTTTTATATTCTATCATGGTCATGGGAATATATATCAGCTTCCGGATTTTGAATATTCCGGATCTTACGACGGAGGGAAGCTTCACCTTCGGATTGGCTGTTTCCGCGATGCTTTGTGTTATAGGGCATCCGATCCTTGCGTTACCAGCGGCTATCGTCGTCGGTGCGCTAAGTGGGGCGGTCACAGGCCTACTGCATACACGGCTTCATATTCACCCTGTACTTACTGGTATCCTTACGATGAGTGCACTTTATTCTATTAACACTATGGTGCTGGGTGGGACACCAAACCTTTCTCTAATTGGAAAGGATACGATTTTTAGTATGCTGCAGAAGGCATTTCCCTCTATAAATAAGGAGGCTTCCAGGACGATACTTGCAGTACTTCTTGTTTTGATTTGTTTTTCTCTATTATCCGTATTTTTTCGCACACGACTTGGTCTTTGCATCAGGGCGGTCGGGGACAATACAGATATGGTTACAGCGTCTTCAATCAATGTTGACCTTACAGAGATCATCGCTTTAGCAATCAGCAATGGTTTGATCGGACTTTCGGGCGGAGTCATGGCACAGTATCAGAGCTTTGCAGATATCAATTCCGGTTCAGGAATACTTGTTGTTGGGCTGGCATCGGTTATCATAGGTGAAACACTTACAGGCAGACATTCGGTAACTGTCGGATTTGCATCCGCGGTGCTCGGATCCGTCGTATATAGGTATATCGTAGCGCTCGCTACCAGCACCAGCATTTTCCCTGCTTATTGGTTGAAAATGGTTTCCTCCCTTATCGTCATCGCGGCACTTGCAGTACCGGTCATCAAAGAAAACATGGCATTTTCCAAAATAAAAAAGGAAGCAGATTCGAAGACGGAGCTTCTTGGTGAGCAAAAACCGGAAAACAATGCATCAGTGTAAAGGAAGGAATGATGATGAGCGAAACAATGCTTGAGATCCGTCATGCTGATAAAACCTTTGGAAAAGGGACAATGAATGCGCACGTGGCATTAAATGATCTTTCTATACGCTTAAATGCGGGAGACTTCGTGACGGTTCTAGGCTCAAATGGCGCCGGAAAGTCCACTCTCTTCAATGCCATCTGCGGTACCTTTTATCTTGACCGGGGGAAAATATATCTTGGCGGTAAGGATATAACGTATGAAAAACCACATCGACGTGCGATGAACATTGGAAGGCTGTTTCAGGATCCGATGAGGGGGACAGCACCGAATCTTACGATAGAAGAAAACCTGGCTCTGAGCTATTCTAAGCATACCAGAAGCTCGTTATCCTTTGCACTAAAAAAGGAAGATCGTGAACTGTTCCGCGAAAAGCTTTCTGTATTCGGTATGGACCTCGAAAACAGAATGCAGACGAAAATCGGACTTTTATCCGGTGGACAGCGTCAGGTGGTCACGCTTTTGATGAGTACACTTGTGATGCCGGAGATACTTCTTTTGGATGAGCATACAGCAGCTCTCGACCCTTCTACTGCTGAAAAGGTCATGGAAATTACGAAGCAGATCGTTTCGGAGAATCATCTGACTACGATGATGATCACGCATAATATGCATCAGGCACTGACAACAGGTAACCGCACCATCATGCTGGATGAAGGAAAAATCATTTTGGATTTTTCAGAGGAAAAGCGGAAGAATATGAAGGTTGAGGATCTTGTTAATCTTTATTCCGAAAAAAAGAAGGAGGCATTTGCGAACGATCGGATGTTGCTGTCGTGAAGATATACCGTTATCTTTGCGACTTTGCTAAATACTTCTCAAAAAGGTCAGATAAATAGCGGAATAGTATCTCATCCGTCTTCTGATTGATTCGTAAGTCAGAAATCAATTGGGAGGCGGATTCATTTACGTCATTTTCGCCGCATATATCAGCACCGATTATACGGTGTTCTTCAAAAAGAAGGTTTAAGAGTGCTTTAAGGACAGAGAGTGAAAGATCCCCCTGGTTCCAGTTTGTTCTTGCATATATTGAAGACAGAACGTCCTTATCGATAGAGATATATACAGGGAGATCAGAGGCATCGAACAGCATCTTTGCCTGTTCAAGATTAATTGATAAATCCGAAAGTTCTGAGGCAGAAATAAAACGAACTTTTCCGGAAAATTCTTTCGAAAACTCCGATATATTTTGAATATCGGGACCGATTAAATCAACGAATTTTAGATTAGGTATCGTTTGGAGAGCATCTCTTACCCAGCTTCCACAACTGAGAAGTTCGTGGATGAGAGGCTCTTGCATATCCGTATGATGATCAAAGAGGATAAGTGAAAAGGGTTCTGAGATTTTCTTTAAAAAAAGCTCAGTTACATAATGATAATTACCATTATCAAGAAAATGTATTCCTGTAGGAGTATATTCAAAAATACGGGCCGATATTTTTGCTAATCCTTCCTTCGTGACATACATCGAGCAGCTCTCAATATCCGTGCAATCAATATAATGAAATAGCGACGCATCTTCGATAGGAATACTCTTATAAAAATTTGTAAAATCAAGAATCAAATTTTCCATAATAAAAGAATTATAACGCGGAAAAAAATTCAAAAAAGCCCTTGACTTTAGAGAAACCATTTTGTACTATAGGCAAGCTGTCTCGCGAGAGAGAGCAAAGAACCTTGAAAATCAAAGATCGAATAATACACAGACCCTGAAGATTCTTTTAATTAAGATTTTCAGAAGTATTCAGATGATGGCTTCGAAAGAAGAAATCA
>Ga0256404_1009654_pt1 | contig 13723 bp, 15 predicted proteins | sample RumenRJG_01DNA_FD_185990 | JGI IMG/M metagenome (GOLD analysis project Ga0256404, IMG submission 185990) | Bovine rumen microbial communities from Lethbridge, Alberta, Canada - RJG_01 | ecosystem: Host-associated > Mammals > Digestive system > Stomach > Rumen | place: Canada: Alberta | collected...
AAAAGGGTACACGGTGAAAGGGGGTGGTGCGGAGAAGGAATTCATATCGCTAGGGAACTCGAGTTCCAAATAGTCTACATACTGTCGGGGGATTTCGCCGTCCAGCGCGTATGCAGGGTGATGGGCGTCAACAGGAGCAGCTTCTACAAGTGGCGCAGCAATGCCAAGAACCCCTGCGAGTCGAAGCGCAGAAGGGAGCTGGCGAAGTCGACGTTCGCGAAGTACCACGAGCTCTACCCGACGCACGGGTATAGGTGGCTTAACGCCAAGATTAGGCTCGACACCGGCGAGGTTTTCTCCGATTCCTACGCCCATCGCTGCTGCAAGAGCTGCGGCATAAAGAGCGAGTCGAAGAGGCTCCGCGGCTACAAGGCGACGAACAGGGCGAAGGTATATCCCAACCTGCTTCTCGCCGACATGGAGATCGACGCGCCGATGCAGGTCGTCGTCAGCGACATGACCGCGTTCTGGGCCGCGGGGAAGTATTGGGAGCTGACCCTCTACATGGACCTGTTCAACAACGAGATAGTGGCGCACGCCATATCGTCGAAAAAGGGCGACAGGAGCACCTACATCGACGGGCTCAACTCGCTCATAGAGAAGAAAAAGGAGGGATATGCGGGCCTCGGCATGATTCTGCACTCAGATCAAGGCGCCGTGTATTCCTCCAAGGACTTCAACGAAATCCTGCCCGCATATTCTATCACGAGATCGATGTCTCGTGCAGGCACGCCCACCGACAACGGGGCCATGGAGGCGATAAACGGATGGGCCAAGGAGGAGATGTTCTCGGATTTCAACATAGGCAGATCCGGCGACGTCCCGAAGGCGGTCAGGGAATATATCGATTTCTTCAACAAGGCAAGGCCGTCCTATGCCCTCGGCTACCTTACCCCCGTCCAATACAAGGAGAGGTACTGGAGGCCAAGGCTTCCGGCCATTGTGCAGAACAAATAAGGGGTGTGGCTAAAAGGCGTTCCGCTTGTGTCCACTTTTTCTTGACTAGTGCAGTAGGCCTCGACGGCCTTCGGGACGGCGTCGATGCCGGCGCTCTTCAGGTATTCCCTGACGTACTGGTAGATGCTCTGCTCGGCGACGCCGTATTCCGCGGCTGCCTCCTTATTGGTCAGCTCGTGGGCGAATACGCGCCTTCCGATCTCTATCCTTTCGCTTGGCGTGCAGAACATTTCCATCCTCCTTGAATCGATTTTGCGTTACGGAGGCATCCGACGCTCGCGTCTCCTGCCTCCGTAACTTTTAGAAAGAGTCTACTTTTAGGTTACCAGTCCAATTTTTACTTTTGAATGATTCGAAAAATGTACAAGACATGTAATTTATCATTTTAAATTCGTACTAATTCAGTCGTTTATCATTTTAAAAATGTACACACAATAGTATAATCTCCTTAATATAAGGAGATATTCTGATATGCTTTACCGTTCCGTGATGAAAGATTTAACAGCCTGGAAAACCAGGAAACATCATCCTCTGATTATCCGTGGCCTTAGGCAGATAGGTAAGACTTACATTGTCCGAGAATTCGGCAAACTTTATGAGCACGTCGTCTATGTTGATCTCCGTTCAAATAAGAAAGTCCATGCAGCCTTTGATGGTGACTTCGATGTGGATAACATGGTACTTGGCATCACCGCAAATGACAAGTCGGCCGAATTTGTCGACCATAAAACACTTCTTATTCTTGATGAAATCCAAGATTGTCCAAACGCCAGAAGCTCATTGAAATACTGGGATTTGGATGGCCGATACGACGTCATTGCTACAGGAAGCTTTCTGGGTGTAAGAGGATTTCGTGCGCCTTATGTTCGGGGTATCCCTGTCGGATATGAAGAACACATTGAAATGTTTCCTCTTACCTTCCGAGAATTTCTGATCAACAACGGAATATCCGAAAAAGTACTGAACCATGTGGAGGAACACCTCAAAGAAGCAAAATTCATCAATCCCGCAGTACATGAAAGCTTGAGGTCTTTGTACCTTCAGTACCTGATTGTCGGAGGAATGCCCGAAGCCGTAAATACATTCTTTCAAAATCATGACTTGAATGCTACAAGAAGAATTCAGCAAAAAATCCTTGATTCCATCAAAGCGGATTTCGGAAGATATAAGGATTCTGATGGAAACGACAAAGTCAACGAGACGCTGAAACTCCGTGCGGAAGGATGCCTGGACTCTCTGCCAGAACAGCTTTCAAAAGAAAACAAGAAATTCAAATATAGTCTCGTCGACATTCCTGGTAACAGCATCGAAAAAGACGAAGGCCTTCAGTATTTGATTGATGTCGGAATTGCCTTGAAGTCTTATAACTTAAGAGAATTAACATCTCCTCTTGAAGGTGCAAAGATATCGAACCAATATAAAGTGTTCTACACCGACACCGGGCTTCTTGTTTCTCAGCTTGATCAAGACACGGCAGAAAAGATTCTTTCCGGAAATCTGAGCGCCTATAAAGGAGCCATTGCAGAAAATATGGTGGCTTCCGCCTTACACAGCACACAGATACCACTTTATTATTTCCGTGCTCCAAGCGGTTCTCCTGAACTTGATTTTGTCATCTCCCTTCAAGGGGAACCTGTCATCATCGAATGCAAATCAACCAATGGCCGTGCAACCAGCATGAAGTATGTTCTTGCCAATCCTAAGAAGTATGGTAAACACAAGGCTATCAAAATCGCAGATACGAATGTGGGTTCCGGTGATGGTTTCATCACCCTTCCTTTATATTCCTTAGGCTTTATTCATCAAGAGAATAAACCTTTGATTGCTCCCGCTGTTGATCTCAGCGAACTGCAAGATTTTAAGTAGTCCGGCCTTGATAAACACCTCCACTCTTATTGCTATCATCAACATCATCGGAAGGCCAAAAAACATAAGAAAGCATTAATCCATGACCATTAGTGCGTTCTTAGGGTTCTCCAAGAGCAGTCTGGTTCTTGATGGTACGGTATGGTTCGGCGAAATCTATTTCGCCGTATCGGAAAACAACATGGTACTTACGGAAAAAGCCGCAGACTGCCCAGAATCAGCCGGAACCTGATCGCTGTGGAAGCTGAGGAGCAAGCCAAGCTGGAGGCCGAATCGACGAGGAAGAAGCTTCTGGCCAAGGCCAAAACAGAAAAAGGAAAAAGCATCATCAACCAGCTTTACCGCCCCGTAGCCACCATCGGGGACGGAGGGACGGCGGATGCGCTGATCGATGAAGCCATCAACGGGCCGAGGCCCGACGGGAAACAACATTACAAAAAAGCAAAAGACCGCGCTGCCGAAATCAGGAAGGCGCTGAAGAACGGATCGGCAAAAGGTGACGAAGGGCTGCTGGAGAACGAACTTGGGAAACTGGAAAACGCCATCGCGCTTTGGGAGAAACTGCATGGAAAATAAAGAGTTCAACGCGCTGCTTCAGGACAAAATCCCGGAAGTGAGGCCGATTTACGAGCGGGAAGTCAAAGATTTTTGGGAGGGTGAGGAGCCCGGATCCACAATCGTGGTGGAGGACTACCTGATGCCCCTTGTTTACAAAGCCCTCGACGAGGACGACGAAAGGCTCCTCGAGGAATTCAGGTCGTGGCTCGAGGAGGTCTCATCCCTTGGGGACGACGATTGCGAGGAGGTCATCTTCGTCTGCATCTTCGAGAAAGCCTTCTACGAGAAAAGGCTGGGGGAGTTGAAAAGGCGGGCTTTCGGCCCGAACGCCCTGAAGTTCCTCTCCAGGACGTGCTACGCCAATAAGGGCTGAGCGCTGACGAAAAAGAGGGTGTTTTGGGATCAAAAAAAGGAAATTGATCCCAATTTTGGTGTCTTTTTTGCTCGAGTCGGAAACGAGGATTCCGACCGGCTCTGCCTATGCGCCGCGCTTTTTCATATAGTAATTCGACGGATCCAAGGGACTCACATCTCGCGCATTAGGGCCGCGATGAGCAACGACTCGTCATTGTCCCAAACTACGTTGTCTAATCTCCATCCCTCGCTCCCAAGCTGGTTGAGTTTGACTCAAGGGTTCTAGGGTTGCTTTCATTGAGGACTTTGTACTCGTATTTCATCTTTGCGTTGCCTCCAGGATTCCATGCGGTCATGGCTGCTCCTCCTTGTCCTTGGCTCGGTAACACTCGTCCACTGCTTCCTTTCTTGCTTTCACTGCTTCCTCCAATGGCTCGAAGTAGCCGAGGAAGTGTTTCCTTTGTTTGAAAGTTATCTCCGCCCTCCACTTCTTCCTCTTGGAATCATAGTAAACCCCGGCGGCACCGCTTCTGTTTCTGGCGTTCATTTTGGCGCCTTTACAGTCGATGCGGCCCTTCGGATTCTTCTCGCGTCCGCAGGAATAGGGGCGCTTGATTATCTCATCCCCACTGAAGATGATTTCTTTTCCGCAGCCGCATCGGCATAGGTAGTAGACGTTGTTCCTGCCTTTCTGCCCTATTCTCTTCGCGCAGGGATATCTCTCTAGCACCGTCAGCTTGCCCATCCTGTAGGGCTTGAAGTTTGGATCCATTTGTTTGACCTCCTTTGTATCGGAGGGCTTAAAATAGCCTCCGACATCCTATTCCTAGGAGCGTCAGAGGCCGTTACATTCAGATGGTGCGGGCGACAGGAATCGAACATGCACGGAATTACCCAATAGATCCTAATTCATGAGCGGGGTCGTTTCGCCCTTGTTCTTTCAAGGGACTTTTTTGGTCAGAATTGCCCCCGTAATCGGCATTTTCCCAAGTTGTCCCAAGACTGCCTTGGACTGGCGATACCCTTAGATTGACTCTGATTTGCGGACATTTTTTCTAATTTTCTGTCCGCACCTTTCCTTTAGAGCCTAGGAGAAGCGTGTCAAACTGCACGGAGTGCACGCAGGGGAAGCGAAGGTCATGTCATCTAGGAACGGCCTACGCTCCCTTCTTCAATTCTTGCATAAGATTGCAAATTGCAAAATGCAGCTTAAAAGACATACATATGATACTGTCTTGATATTCAATGAATCATGTTCTATAATAGTCACATAAGGAGGCTAGGATATGGAGCAGACAGCATTCACAATCAGAATGGACAAAGACGTGAAGAGGGACATGGACAGGGTCTGCGATTCCTTGGGAATCACTACCTCGGCGGCCATCAACATGTTCGCAAGGCAGCTCATCCGGGAGGGCGGGATGCCCTTCAAGCCCACCACCAAGGTAGATGGCGGCGATTCGGAGATGATGAGGGCCCTGGAGAGAGCGAGGATTCGGGCAATCGCCAACGGGACAGCAGACATGAGCCTGGACGAGATCAACGCCGAAATCGACTCATACCGGAGGGAAAGGGCCGCGAAGAAAGAGGAAAAATGACGGTGCTTGCCATCATCGACACCAACGTCATCGTGTCATCGTTCCTTTCGAAGGACCCCGAGTCTCCGGTGAAGCAGATCATGCGCTTCTTGGACATGGGGGCTTTCACCGTACTCTACAGCCGGGAAATCTTCGAGGAATACGAAGAGGTTCTGCATCGGGCCAAATTCAGGCTCGGGGAGGCGGACATCGCCCCAGTCCTGAGCGCCATAAAAGAGCACGGCATTGAGGTGGAGCCAGACAAAATGGATGCCTCGGAGCTCCCCGACCCCAAGGATGCACCGTTCCTTGAGGTAACGCTTAGCGAGGACGGATCCTTTCTTGTCACCGGGAACCTCAAGCACTTCCCGTCCTCGCCGAAGATAGTAAGCCCCAGGGAATTCCTATCGATTCTCATTGGCGGGCAGGCTTGATGGCTTTGCAGGCAGTGGCTTGAACAGCCGCTGCCTTTTGTTCTACACGAACATCTGGTCGGGCATGACAGCGATCGCCCCTGCAAGAGGCAGAACTCCCCATAAGAACGATTTACCATTACTGTCTTATGAATCCAGCATGCCTTGAAGCTGGGATCCATATAGGAAAAGCCTCCTTCCTCGTTTCAAGGAACCGGAGGCTGATTTTCCTTTTGGTGCGACTAGGCAGGGCTTGAACCTGCACGGATCGCTCCACGTGATCCTAAGTCTAGTAGTGCCTGATGAAGCAAGAGTTGTTTTCAGGAAAGAAATGCCCATTCTATCGAGAAATCTTACCTTCGGGACGGAATGTGTTTCCTTCTTTAAGAAGCGTTAGGAACGCCAAATGCGGACGGATTGCGAACGAATTTTCGGGAAAACCGAAGACACATACGGGAGTGGCGGACCGGGGTTTGAGCGGTCTTCTCTCCCACTGCTATTCTATAATAGGAGAGTGCAGAGAAAAAGCATAAAATATCGATGAAATCGGCACTTTTTCATGCTCGTCCGCGATTATTTCGTTCGCACTTTTCGGATAAATTCCGACCGCTAAGGCTATTTCCCCTGGGCTCTTTCCCTGGACTTTGCAGGATATCAGGCCTAAAAGACAGACGATGTTTTTTCCGTTGTCTATTTGACAGAGTAAATCATCATTCCCGATAGAATCCAGGACACAGGTAATTCAAAGACGCCAAAATGGGTCCCGGGCAAAACCGTGTTCTGATACTTCCTCTATCAAACCTGACGGAATCGGTAGAACTGAAAAGACATTTATCCGAGTCAATGATTCTGAGCTCTTTCCGGAGGGAGAGCGGGTTTCCGCTCAACGCGCATCGAAATCGGGGTTTAAGGGGAGAGCCGATAGACAGGATCGTCGGGAAATGCCGTCCGATGATTCTCTCCATCTTCCCCATCAAAACGCTATTCGGTAAAGGTGATTTTCATCCCGTGGTCGTCTTCTTCGGAGAAAGCCACGGAATAACCGAATTGCTCGGTATGGCTGTTGTCCTCGCCATAGAGAAGATAATCGCGATTCGGGTTGAAGGTCACACCGTCCTTGAACAGGGAGACTGTGGTCAGAAGCCATTCCCCACTGCTTTCCTTCTTGGCAATATAATCGTAATCTGAGGCATCGTTATAGAGAATCGATTGCTGCGGATGGTTAGTAAGCCCTTCGATTTTTACTTCCCGATGATTCGTGAAGGCCCAGCTCACATTCTTGGATGGAGAAGAAGCAAAACAATGATTCTCTTTGTCATATAGCCTTCCATCCACATGGGTGATATAAACACCGATTTCATCCCCATAATTAATAAAACCGGGCATGAAGGGATTCCTTGAATCGTAATAGGAGAAGACAAGATATTCTCCGTATGGATTGCCTGTGTTACCGGTAACTGGATAAAAGAGACAGGGATGATCCTCAGAAAGGGTATAGGTAAGTTCCTTTTCCGCAAAGAAATTCGGCTCTTCCCAGGAGAGAACCCATTTCTCAAAGTCAGTGAAAGCTGTTTTAGCGCCGTCCATCACAAAGACGGATCCTAAGGGAAGATGATGCACTTTCCCGTATCCTTCCTCGACGAAGGACTCATAGGTGTCCGGAAGTCCTAAGGCATGGCCGATCTCATGGGCAATCACACCCGAGGAGGAATCATCAATCAGAATCAGCCCATCCACCTTATCGATGTTAGGCGGATAGAAACCGTTGACATCGATGGAATGGGTCTTTGATACGTCCTCTAAGATGATGCAGTCATAGCCTCCGCTATCATCGGAATCGAATTTCTCCATCGGATAAAGAACTTCGTTCTCTTCCAGCCACCGAGGAAGGAAATCAGAGGGAAAGGCATAGGGATCGAATGTATCGGGTCTTTTTTCCACTGCGGTGTCGGCGATAGCAAAACGGAGCAGACATTTTCCGTTTGAATTGCTTTTGAAAATATCTGTTACGGATTGATCATAGTCAACCGGCCCGTTGTAGCAGTATTCCAGTTCCTCCTTCGAGAGGTTTCCTCCATCGAAAGAAACAGGGATGACAAGGATATTGAGATAGTTCAGATTACTGGACTCATCCTCCTTGTGCAGAGAAGGAAGAGGTGGCTTGAGACTGGAGTCGTTAAGGGAAAAGGTATAGGGACTGAAAACGCCTTTCCCTTCATAGCGATCGAAAGGCACCTTAGAGAGTGTAGGGGCCGAACTACAGGAGGCCAACGATAAAACGACAAGATTAAAGATGGTATTTTGCCATATTTTTCCAGTCTGAAACAGTTTGTGTGAGGTACGCTTCATAATAGTATTTTGCTTTTTTCTTATCACCGCTTTTCCTTTTTGATGAAGAAGATGATAAGAGAGGTGACAAGCGAAGCGAAAGATACGATCTCCTGTGGATAGAACAGCGTATGGGTCACAATGGCTTCGCCCATCCCTCCTGAACTATCCCGTGCGTGAAGGATGGCTCTGAAGATGCATGGATAGATGTAATTGTATTCCCAAACCCTGTCTCCCGTATCGGCAGCGAAAGCATACATGGAGGTCTCAATCAAAGAGACGAGCAAAGAAACGAATAGGACTCCGAGGACGATGTAGTCGAGCGTTCTCCTTTTTCTATGGGTGCAGATTCCGTAGATCAGCCACCCCAACGCGAAGAGAAACTCGATGAGGACGTAACGAAGCATCGGAGAGACCATCGATGAACTGACATTGGCGATGATGAGTTCCCCGAACGTCAGAAGGAAGAAGAAAAGCGAAATCAGAATAGCGAAGGCATATTTCCTGCCAGGCTTAGCGGGCAATTCTTCCATTGACGACATCAGCGACCTTTTGGCCTCCTCTCTCGCCTCGTCTTCGCTCACTCCCTCTTCCTTAAGCGAAGACAGTTCATCCTCATACGAGGCATAAAGCTCATTCGAAAGAGACTTTGTGTATCTTCCCTTTTGCCTGAGCTCATCGTCGATTTCCGTCTTGATTTCCTTGTTTTTCATAATCATTCCCCCAATAGCGAATCGATTTTGCCTAATGCAGTCCGGCAGACGGGCAGTTCTTTCTCTAGAAGCTCGCATCCCTTTTCGGTGATGAAGTATCTTTTCCTGTTGACGCCTCTTTCGTTGAGCTCGTTCTTGTAGCTGACGCAGCCGGCCTCGGACAACTTTCTCATGGTGAGCAGGAGCGAGGGGTTTGTCACGGTGAAGAAGCCTCCGCTTCTTTCCCGTATCTTCTTGGCGATGTTGTAGATATAATCGCCGCCCTTTTTCAGGAACTTCAGGACAATCACTTCCACATAGCCTCTCAGAAACTCAGAATTATTATCATTCATATGAAGCCTCCATAACTATTAAAATATGCTCTTTTGTCTACTGTCAAGTCTTGGCCAACACTTTTGCCAGGCATAAACCCAAATATCGCAAAAAAAGAGGAACCCTTGAAGTCCCTCTCTTTTCTTCTGCTTTTTCTTGCTTTTCAGCAACTAAACTTTATCTAACGGACTATCATCCTTCCCTCTACCGAGAAGAAGTCCGAACTGAATCGGTTTGGTGGAGCAGAAATACATTTTCTTTCCGTGGTCCAATGGAAGAGGTGCATCTCGTTATCGGAAGAGGTAGAGAATATCGGGGAAGAGAGACGATACCTTCGAAAAGAACCCCTATCTGAAGATCTCTACATCGGTTTCGGAAGATGCCTTTGCGTCTGCCCGCAACAGTGTATCGAATTATCTTCGATCCCTGCGGAGATCGGTCAGAACCGCTGTCTTCGCTGCGGAAACTGGGTTCCGGTCTGTCCGACGAAGGCGATTTCCTTCCTGGGATAGCTCCTTTTGATTTACTTGATGTGAGGGTTGGTGTAATGTCATTTTCCGTGGCACTCTCCGTGTAGCGGTTCGCATTGACAGGGCTGTGGTGGAGACAACCGTAAGCGTGAAATAGGACGCTTACATATTTGAAATGAATTCCAATGATAAATAGACGGCTTAAGTGTATTTGCCAAGAATGAGCTCAGGCACAGGGAAGTATCCAGCGTCGATTCCCCAGAATCAGATTTTGAAAAGTTTGTCGTTTTGAGAGAGAACCAGGACCTGCTTTCCGTCCAAAGTGCCTAGGTCCCTTGCCCTGTCTTTCAAAATGGGGATGACGTATTGGCAATGGGCGCTTACGGATTCTATTTCCAGTTGGGACAGGCTTTTCAGGGAAACGCCTTCCATTTGGTCCTGAACGAAGAACGAAGGCATATCCCGGTCGTCCGTGCCGTATAGCTTCATCAGGGAAAAAACAAAACAAGCGGCGACGGTTTTGCGGTCTCCCGCCCCTTTATTCCCGCCAGAGCTGGTTATCGGAAACTCATCGGCTCCTGATGAAAACTCTAGTTCAAACGGCTTGTCGAACACTCTCTTCGTAACTGCTTTAAAAATCGTGTTCAGCGCTTCTTGCTTCTGCTGGAGGTTCTTCTTCTCCGCCAGAATGGCATCTAGCTCGCCTTCTTTTCCGGCGATATCATTTTCGTTCGTTTCATAACGGGTCTTATCGGCCAGCAGACTCTTTAACCGTGAAGCCACCTCAACGACCTCCGAAAGTTGCTCGTTCTCCTTGCCGTTAAGGTCGAATTTGTAATCGACGAATTTTTCAGAATAGGCCCTGCGGGCTTCGTCGAGGTCTTCTTTTTCTTTTGCAAGGCGCTTCTTCAGAATTTCAATTCTGGCCTGAAAGCCCTCCAGCCTCTTCCTTGTCATCTGCTCGTGGAAGTCCACGAACTGGCGGAAATCCTTGCCCAAATCTCTGATGAACACCCGCCCGTCTTCATAAAGGTTTTTCAACGATTCTTCGTCTATCTTCTCTATGTTCGCCTTCTCTTGGACGATTTTGTCTTCCATGAAAGATATCTCGCCCTCGGTGTCGGTTACCTTCTGCGTTTTGGACTCAAGATCCGACTGTAATGCGGAATTGCTCTTGTCGTGGAGGAAATTAAGAACGACGTCATCGGATTTCAGTTCTTTTTCCTTCGCATCGGCTTCCTGTTTCGCCTTGCCGATCAAAGCGTCTATCTGCGATATTTTCCTGATTCCGTTTCGGCGGAGGATACGCGCATTCTCCTCTTTTTTCTTCTTTATCTCTTTGAATAAGTCCACCAATTCTGATGTAGAATTCGCGCCGATGAGGTAATCGTAGAACTGCCGGTATTCTATGGGCTTATGGTAGGTCCCCAGGTATTCGAAAAGGAAGTTCTGCGTGTTTTCCAGTCTCAGGAAAAAGGGCATTATCTGCCTGAGGGTAATCGCCTTAGACGCATCAGGGAAGGCAATGGATTTTATCCTGCCTCGGTACTCGTCCTTCTTCTCAATGGGCGATCCGTCAAAGGCGTATTTTCCGCCTTCCCAAAGGTCCCTTCTAAGCCTGTGTGTTTTTCCGGAAGCTTCCTCAACCGTAAGGACCGCATAGATTTTGGCCTCATTCAGGTGGCCCTTGATGAGCGCGTCGTCCTTCGTCTCGACGTCATGGTAGAGCATCTTTACGTTATCCGCGCCGAGGCAGAGGTCGATGATCTTCGCAAACGTCGATTTCCCGATGTTGTTCCCCGATTTTCCCTCTTCCGAGTCGAGGTCAACAATGAGGGACAACCCTTCAGGGTTGAAGTCTACGCTTCGTATCTGTTCTGCGGGGTTCTCAGAGACAATGAGCAGGTTTTTCAGGCGCATACTACTTTTCCTCCTTCCATTCGGATCTTCCCAAGCAGGTAAAGCCAATCCAGCGAATAGTAAAAGAGGAGGGAATTATCGCTCACCTCATTGAGAAAATAATCGTAGGCCTCGTCATAATCGAAGCCGGCGCTCTTCAAATGCCCATAAAGCAGAGCGGAAGTATAGAAAATGGAATCCTGGGGTTTCCCGTCGTAATCAATGATCATGCTCTGCCTCCATGGGTATCAGAATCCTGCATTTATAGAAGGCGTAAGCGGTCAGTGCCGAGGAATAAGCAGAAAGCTCTTCCTTAAAGCAATTCGCACCATTCTCTTCTTCCATGCTCTCCACGACTTTGGCCTCGACCCAAAGAAGAAGGTCCGGGGCCGCCTTCTTAATGGATTCCGAATCCTGGCGGCTTAGTCCTTTTCGGATCAAATACTCCGAATAGAAACCGCCCATTACCGTTAAGAATTTCGTCTTGATTGAAATGTTGAATTGAGACAGGAGTCCAAAAGCCGACTCGATTACGTCGAAGGAACGGTAGAAATTGTCGCTTATCCTTTCCTTAAGCTCGCCTTCAATGCCATTCAGGGCCATTTTGTCCTCAAGGGAATATGGCTTTTCGTGTTTCACGACGACGCCTTCGCTAGCATTCAGCTTTATCACGCCGTTGATGATTGAAACGAACAAAGAGCGGTCAAGCAAAGACGTTTTGCTAAGCTGGAAATCATAGGCCGCCTTCGCCTGCTTGAAAAGCCGAGACACACAAGCCTTCAGAACATCTTCAACGCTTTTACAATCTAAGTCCTCCTTCTCCGATGAATCTCTTTCGAAGATGACGATAAGTTTTTCTTTTAGGGGATCCAGTTCAAGCTGCGGACCATATTGTTGGAAAAAAGATGTGGCCATCGAATCCAAGCAGTCGCCAAAATCATCAAGCCCAACCGCCTTCACGATTGCTTGAGGGATTTTGTTGCTGGCCATAATCTCGCTAGTCCGGTTCGAAACCCATTTGAAATCCTGCTTCTTTTGGTTTTTCAATCCGTAATAGTCAGCTATGTATCCGACCAATGCCGCCATTATGTCGGGCTTTTCGAGATCCGATGAATAGGTCTGTAAGGCTTCGATGATGTCCTTGATCTGCATATTGCCTCCATTTCCGGTTTCAAAACCGGAAACGAACCGGAAAAACCGTTTTTCAGCCTGCTGTAGTCTAATGCTGATGGATGACAACATTCTACCGCACTGGACGGAAAAGGAGGAAATTATGAAATCAAAATCCGAGAACTTATTCGAGCTTATCGGCAGCCTTATCGAATGGGAAAAAACTAGAGGCGTAGTCTTCAAAGAAACTGGTCTTCCTATCTTTGAAACATGGATGTTCGCATCCGAAGCCCCCAATGAGATGCTCCCCTATCGCCACCGAAACGCGGCATTGGAGAAAAAGACGGCTTCCATCTGCTTTTACGAACCGGATGTGGACCTTTATCGAAGATTAGAAGAAGGGAAGCTCGAACTGGCAAGCAGTGAACTGAAAAAGTTCGGAAGTTTTGTCGGGTTCGACTTGTCAATCTTCACTGACTTTATCACTCCATTCCAGGAATTTTACGTCTTGGCAAATCTCGTCATTGACCTGTTCTTCATCCTGAACGGCAAGAGGATGATTCCGAATCTAAGAGCAGACGAGACCGGAGGCGCAAGCTACTTCGGTCTATTTGAAAAGGCACCCGTGGTCTGCTGCGGAACGTTAGGGTGCTCACTCCGAAAAAGGGTGCGTGATAAAAATACGTTGCTTATCTCGCGATACGCGGAAAAGCATCAAGACCAACTGATCATTCAGTATGGGCCGAATCTCGTGAAGGCGGATAACACGACAGCTTTTCCCGCTTTCGGATGGAGGATGAACCATGGGCAAAGATGAAAGCGGAACCAACAGTTACAAAGGCGAACAGAACCCCAATCCGTCGCCAAGCGATAACCCGCCCTCCGTCTCGGGAGAAGCTCTAAGTCATTCTGATGGTGGCGAATACACCTCGACGCATCGCCCCAGTGGCGGTGGCCATGGGCAGGATGCCATAGATTACATGGACAGCCATGGAATCCCCTATGAAATCAACATCGAATATAATAATGGCGTGAGGCGCGGGAACCTTCCCACTTCTAAGGAGAAGATGAAACGAACGGGAAACCGGCAGAGTTGGTTCCCAAAAAGCTGGACAGCCAACGACATCAAGGATGCTGGGATTGCTGTCGCCAAAACTTTCAGAGGA
>Ga0256404_1009657_pt1 | contig 13721 bp, 14 predicted proteins | sample RumenRJG_01DNA_FD_185990 | JGI IMG/M metagenome (GOLD analysis project Ga0256404, IMG submission 185990) | Bovine rumen microbial communities from Lethbridge, Alberta, Canada - RJG_01 | ecosystem: Host-associated > Mammals > Digestive system > Stomach > Rumen | place: Canada: Alberta | collected...
TAGCTGATCGTACAGGCGTCTTTTCCAGGGCCGGAAGCGTGGCTTTCCAGCCCTGTTCTCTTGTGAAGGGGTGTTTTCACCATAGAATACCGAGTATTGGGACGTTCCGGCCTCAAGGTGTCCCGCCTGTGCTTCGGCACGCTGACCATGTCGCCCCTGCAGCGGGGCATGACCCCGGAGGAGGGCGCGGCGCTGCTGATCCACGCCTACGAGCGGGGCGTGCGGTTCCTGGACACCGCGGACCTGTACGGCACCTATCCCCACATACGGCTGGCGCTGAAGGACGCCCCGGACTACGTCGTCAGCACCAAGGCCTACGTCTGGGACGAGGCCACGGCCGCCGCGGCGCTGGAGCGGGCCTTCCGGGGGATTGGCCGGGATTACATCGACCTGTTCATGCTGCACGAGCAGGAGTCGCTCTACACCCTTCGCGGCCACGAGGAGGCGCTTAAATACCTCCGGCGGCAGAAGGAGCTGGGCCACATCGGCGCGGTGGGCGTCTCCACCCACTTCTCGGGCTGCGTCCGGGCGGCCACCCGCTTCCCGATGATCGAGGTCATCCATCCCCTCATCAATCGGGCTGGCATCGGCATACAGGACGGCACCCGCGAGGACATGGAGGACGCCATACGCATGGCCCGGGATTTCGGCATCGGCATATTCGCCATGAAGCCCTTAGGCGGCGGGCACCTCATATCGGACAACGCGGCGGCGCTTCGATACGCCATCGAAAGCCCCCTGCTGGACAGCGTCGCCATGGGCATGCAGACGTTTGCCGAGATCGACGCCAACGTCGCCGCCTTCGAGGGCGACTTCTCGAAGATGGAGCGGCTGAAGGACCGCCCCCGCAAAATCATGGTCCACGACTGGTGCGAGGGCTGCGGCAGGTGCGCCGAGCGCTGCCGCCAGAAGGCCATCGCCGTGGTGGACGGCAGGGCCGTGGTGGATGCCTCGAAGTGCGTGTTCTGCGGCTACTGCGCCCGGGCGTGTCCCCAATTCTGCATCAAGGTGGTGTGAGCATGCGCGTGATCTGTCTGGACGTGGGCGAGCGACGCATCGGCGTGGCGGTCTCCGACGCGCTGGACCTGACCGCCCAGGGCGTGGAGACCATCTGGACCAAGGGCTTCGACCGGGACGCGGCGCGGGTGATCGAGCTGTGCAAACAGTATGAGACGGACCGGGTGCTCTGCGGCCTGCCCAAGAACATGGACGGCACGGAGGGCTTCCAGGCCGAGCGCGTCAGGACCTTCGCCCGGCGGCTTCAGCAGGAAGGGCTCAACGTCCGCTTCGAGGACGAGCGCCTCACCACAAAGCTGGCCACCAGCCTGCTGATCCAGGGCGACGTGCGGCGCGAACGGCGCAAGGACGTGGTGGACAAGCTGGCAGCGACCTACATCCTGCAATCCTTCCTGGACAGGGGCGGCTGGCGGGATGACGCACATAAAACCTATTTAAGGAGTGTATATCACATGAGCGAGAACAATCATGAGCTGGACATGGAGCGCGAGGACATCGTGCAGCTGGTGGACGAGGACGGCAACGAGGTGGACTTCGAGCATCTGATGACCCTGGAGCACAAGGGCAACGCCTACATCTGCCTGGTGCCCGTGGAGCCCATGGAGGACGTGGGCGAGGACGAGCTGGTGATCCTGCGCATCGAGACCGACGAGGAGGGCAACGACTACTACGCCACCGTCGAGGACGACGACGAGCTGGACGAGGTGTTTGAGAAGTACCTCGAGATCGCGGAGGCGGATGAGGAGGAATAATCCCGTCTGGGGTTAGCCGAGGGGAGGCCGTGCGTGCACGGCCTCCCCTCGGCTCATTCAAATGCTGGATTGAGCGCGCGTCAGTTCACGGTTCCCTCGTCTCCGTCTCCTGTCTCCCTTTTCGCCCGCTTCCAGGCCTTGATCTGTTCCAAGCGCTCGGCGTAGCGGGCCTCCACGCCCTGGTTGGTGGGGCGGTAGTATTCCCGATCCAGCAGGGAATCGGGGAGGCACTGCATGTCGGTGAGCTTCTCGTCGGTGTCGTGGGCGTACTGGTAGCCCTTGCCGTAGCCCTCCCGGCGCATCAGCTCGGTGACGCCGTTGCGGATGTTCAGCGGCACGGGCTCGCTGAGCTGCTTGAGGGCGTCTTTTCTGGCGGACTCGTAGGCCATGTACAGCGCGTTGGACTTGGGGGCCAGCGACATGTAAACCACGGCCTGGGTCAGGTGGACGGAGCACTCGGGCATGCCGATGAAATGACAGGCCTGATAGGCGGCCACGGCGATCTGGAGCGCCCGGGGATCGGCCAGGCCCACGTCCTCGCTGGCAAAGCGTGTGACGCGCCGGGCCACGTACAGCGGATCCTCCCCCGCCTCCAGCATCCGGGCCAGCCAGTAGACGGCGGCGTCGGGATCGGAATTGCGCATGGACTTGTGCAGCGCCGAGATGATGTTGTAGTGCTCCTCGCCGTTGCGGTCGTACATCAGCGACTTGCGCTGGGTGCACTGCTCCACCGTCTCCTGCGTGACCGTCGTGCGCTCGCCGTCGAAGTCGCCGTTGAGCACCGCCATCTCCAGTATGGACAGCGCCGTGCGGGCGTCGCCGTTGGAAAACCGGGCGATCAGCTCGAGCGCGTCGTCGCCGATGGCCACCTCCTGGTTCCCGAAGCCCTCCGGACTCTTGAGGGCGCGGCGCAGCAGGAGCAGTATGTCCTCCGTCTCCAGCCCCTTCAGCACGAACACCCGGCAGCGGGACAAAAGCGCGCTGTTGACCTCGAAGGAGGGATTCTCGGTGGTCGCGCCGATGAGGATGATGCTCCCCTTCTCCACAAAGGGCAGAAAGGCGTCCTGCTGAGCCTTGTTGAAGCGATGGATCTCGTCCACGAACACAATGGTGCGCTCCCCCAGGGCGCGATTGCGCTCCGCCTGCTCCATCACCTGCCGAATCTCCCGGATGCCAGAGGTCACCGCCGAGAACTCGATGAAGCCCGATTTCGTGGCCCGCGCGATGACGTGGGCCAGCGTGGTCTTCCCCACCCCCGGCGGTCCCCAGAAGATCATCGAAGACACGCCGTCCGACTCGATCATCCGCCGCAGCAGCTTCCCCGGTCCGATCAGGTGCCGCTGCCCCACCACCTCGTCCAGCGTCTGCGGCCGCAGCCGCGCCGCGAGGGGTTGGAAGGTGGGCGCAGCGTCGAAGAAGGTGAGCTGTTCGTTCATGGGAAGTGATCCTTTCTTGTTCAGACAAAAGGGAACAGGGAAAAGGGAACAGGAATGGCCTGGTCACGCAGGAATCTTATTGCGCTGTCTGCCTGGCAAACCCCAGTGCATTCCGATTGGGCGCGCGGCAGCAGCTATTCCTTTTCCCTTTTTCCTGTTCCCTTTTCCCTTTTTACCGGTACGCGACAGGCGCGTTACGCTTTATTTCTCTTCAATCGGCGAAAACGGCAGCTGGTTGGAGCCGTCCTGCCACAGGCGTTCGATGTTGTAATACTGGCGCTCCTCGGGGTGGAAGATGTGGACGATGACGTGGGCATAGTCCAGGACCACCCACTTGGCGTTGTTGCCGCCCTCCTTGCGGCGGGGCAGCACGTCCAGCTCGGCCAGCTGGTCCTCCAGGTCCTCGGCCAGGGTGTGGACGGCCTGCACGTTGCGCCCGCTGCACACCACGAAGAAATCCGTGATGGAGGTCAGGTGACCCACCTCGAGGATCTGAATGTCGATCGCGCCCTTCTTGTCCAGCACCTCAGCGATCTTGTCGGCCAATGCCTTGGGTTCCATCATTGCGCTTCGCCTCCTTGATATATTTGTAGTGTTTATGCTATTTATCCTCCGCCAGCGCGGCGGTTTTGGGGTGCGGAGTCTGGCCCCGCGAAATGAGATAATCGTTGGAGAGCCTCGCTGACAGCCGCATGGCGGCGAAGATGTCCGTCTGGGCCAGCGCCCGGGCCTGCTCCAGTCCGGGGAAGGGGCGGCGTCCCGGCTCGATAAAGTCCGAAACGTAGATCAGCGCGTCCATGGCGGTCATGTCCGGCCCGCCCAGGGTGTGACGCCGGATGGCCTGGAGGATGGCCTTGTCCCGCACGCCGTAGTCCCGCCGCGCCAGCACCATGCCCGCGGGGGCGTGGAGCACCGGCTCGGCGTCCAGCTCCTGCGCGTCGGTGTCGGGCACGTTCTCCTCGACCAGCCGCCGCATCTCGCCGTAGGGCATGGACTTGGCGCAGTCGTGGAGCAGGCCCGCCAGCCGCGCCCGCCTGGGGTCCACCCCGAAGCGCTCCGCAAGGGTTTCGGCGGTGTCGGCCACTCCCAGGGTGTGGTGATAGCGGTGCACCGTCAGGGTCTTTTGCAGCTTCTCCAGCAGCTCGGGCTCCGTGTATGCGCACAGGTAGAGGCCCTGCTGTCGGATGTATTCGGCCACGGGTCCGCCCACCAGGCCGGTCACGTCCTCCCCCGCCGCCACGCGCTCCCGCACGGTGGTGGAGGCGGTGGGCAGGCCCTCGATGCCGGTGACCTCGATCTTCAGGCCCAGCCGCCCGCCCAGCAGCCTCGCGCGCGCCTCCGCGGCCTGACGGTCCCAGCCGGGACGCCCGATCACCGCGAAGTCGGTCATTTTGGCGATAGCGGCGATGCCCTTCCATTGGCCCAGGCCGTCCAGCGCGTCCATGCCGATGATGTAGACAAGCTCGTCATTGGGATAGCGCTCCCGGAGGGTCCGCAGCGTATCCAGCGTGTAGGTGCCGCCGGGGCGGGCGACCTCCGCGTCGCAGGGCACCAGCGCCGCTTTATCCGCGCAGGCCAACTCGACCATGCGCATGCGCGCCTTGCGGTCGGCGTGGCAGTGCTTGTAGGGCGGGTCTCCCGAGGGCAAAATCAGCACCCGGTCCAGCGAGAGCCGCTTCAGCGCCGACTCCGCTGCGGCGATGTGCCCCCCGTGAATGGGGTCGAACGTTCCCCCGAGTATCCCGGTCCTCATCGCGGATCATACCTCCATTCAAGGGACAAGCGCCGCCCCCGCTCTCATTATAACACATTTCCCTTTAACAATCTACCATAAATTTTAATTTTGTTCTCTTAAACAAATCCAGGTTTGTCGTTACCGCGAAGGATAGTAGCCCTCCCTTCCCCGCGCGCCCCACGGCGAACGCATGAGTTAACAGGACATCAAATATATTACAAAAGTATTACCAAAAGGATTATTCACCCCTGATGTCGAAAAGGACATAGAGGTGAAAAGAGATGAGCGAATACTTTGAAGGGATATCTTGAAGCGCATGCGCATGCCCGAGCTGGATGGCCTCGAGGCCACCCGCGCCATCCGGGCGCTGGACCGCCCCGACGCGAAGTCCATCCCCATCATCGCCCTCACCGCCAATGCCTTCGACGAGGACGTGCAGCGCAGCATGCAGGCCGGGCTCAACGCTCACCTCTCCAAGCTCGTGGAACCCGACGCGCTGTTTGAGACGCTGGAGGAGCTGCTGCGGGAATAGGACCCTTCACTTCTCCCCCGTGACCTGATAATCCTTCTTCATGCCGTGCGCGCCGAAGATCTGCCATTGGCCCGCGCCCAGCCGCTGCATGACGGCGCGGCGCTCCTGGGCGCACAGCTTGGGATCGGTATCCACCGAGGTCATCAGCACCGGCGCGTACTGGTTGTAGGTCGACTGCTCCCGTGTCATGCCGTGGATGTTCACGTAGATGTCGCCGGTGAACGCCACGTGGTGCTCAAAGTCGATCAGCACCGTCTCGCCCTTCAAATGACCCCCTGCCCCCTGGTAGACCTCAAAGCACAGCTCGCCAAAGCGGAAAAAGCCCATCTGTGCAAGCGGCGCCTCCTGTTCGCCCGGCACATCCCACATCCCCTTCACCTTCTCCGGCTCCGGCGGCGCGTAGCGCGTCAGGGTCTTGCAGATGTTGATGTAGGGCTGGTGCACCGGATTTTGCTCCCGGAAGCCGGGCTTTCCCTCGTGCTCGAGCCGGAGGCATTCCTTCGACTGCGCGCTGGCCAGCACCTCGTCGAACAGGGGCAGCAGGCCGCAGTGGTCCACATCCGCGTGGGTAATGAATATGCGCCGCTTCATGCCGTCCCATTCGGGCAGCAGCCTGCGGAAGATGGCCTCCATCTCCTGCCGGTACAGCGCGTAGCCACAGTCGATGAACAGCACCTCCCGGCCGCTTTGCAGTATGGCGGTGTTGCTGCCGCAGGGCGGCTCGATCAGCGTGATGCAGGTGTTCTCCGTGATCGGATGCCGGGATATCCTCGGCGAAAAGGCGCTGCCCAGGCACGCGGCCAGCAGCTCGGCGAAGCGGCTGATGCTCTCAAAGGTCTTATAGGGCGAGAGCCCCTTTTCGTCCAGCAACTGCATGATCAGGTTTGAATTGACCAGCAGCCCCTCCCTGCGCGCCTCGGGCAGCTCCAGCGTCTGCATCAGTCCGGAGACAAAGGAGCGATAGAAGATGCTGTTGTCGTAGACCTTCTCCGAATGATTGTAGTCGATCACCCGCACCGGGCAGAGGGCCTCCACCCGCGTCAGGAAGGCCTTGAGCACGGCCTCGTCCTCCACAAACAGACCCATCTTGAATGCCTGGTAGGCGCTGCCGTTCTCCTGGGAGCTGATGTAGGAGATGTTCAGCCGGTATTCGCTGATGAGGCGCAGCACCTCCGTAACGCTGCCCGGCACGTCCTTCAGGTGGAACTCCACCAGCACGATGCCCTTGTCGTTGTCCGGGGGCTGGAGGTAGCCGATTAGCGCCAGCTGCTCGTCCGCGGCCTTGAGCTGCGCCTCACTCCCCTCCGCGTCGATGAACAGCGTGTGGGAATCCACCGCCTTGTTGTAGCTCACCCGCGTGATGTTGACCCCCAGCGCCGCAAAGCACTCGCTGGCCTTCAAAAACGCGCCGATATGGTTGGGCATGGTCGTGATATAGGTCTTTTTCATAGCGCTCCTGATCTCCTGCGTGTATTTCGGATGATGCCCCCGCCGTCCTATATGAATCCCGTTTATCCGGGACGTGGCTGAAAAAAGCTGTATCCATTGTAACAGATGGCACTTTATTGTCAAGGGTCTTTTATGCCCGGGCGTGCTGTCGCGCTTTCAATTCATATGAATCCGGTTTACGCCTCCTCTAAAGCCTCCTGTTCTGCGTGCCGTTTGTCAGCCCGGTTTCGATCGACTCGGCCACGAGCCTGAGCCCGTCTCTGACCTGCTCGATCGCGTCCTCCACGGGTTCGGTCATTCCGGATAGATCATGCCGTTTCGCAGCGGAATGCAGTAAGGAAAAGCTCACCGTGACCACGGAGGAGGGCAGACAGTTCTCGGTCGGCGTTCACGTTGTCAACGACTGACGACTGATTCAGGATCGCGCGGCACACAAGCCGCGCGTTCTGTTTTATGGGATTGCGCGGGTATGGACACGGGCGGCGGTGCTGTGATAAAATAGAGGATGAACAGTTTACGGATTCAAGCCCTCACGGATGTGCTGTTCAATGAGGAGGAAAAGCGGAATGGAATATTATGTGGATATCGCCGATATCGAAAAGGTCCGGGCTGTCAACGAATACTTCCCGATTGACGGCTTTACCACCAACCCGAACATACTGACAAAGACGGACAGGCCCCTCGAGGCGCTCTTTGCGGAATACAAGGCGTACATCGAGGAGACGGGACAGCGGATATTTGTCCAGGTGACGGCGCAGCGCGCGGAGGAGATGGTCGAGCAGGCGCAGAAGCTCTACGCCTACTTTGGCGATCGGCTGGTGGTGAAGCTGCCCGCGGTCCGGGAGGGCTACCGGGCTTGCAGGCTCTGCAAGGGCCTCGGCATGGCGGTGTGCATCACCGTCGTCCATTCCACGATGCAGGCCCTGATGGCCGCGAAGGCCGGCGCGGATTACACAGCGCCCTACATCAGCCACATCGACAACATTGGAGCCGACGGCATCCATTGCGTGGATGAGATCGTGAAGGCGTTCAATCGCTCCGGCTATGCCTGCAAGGTCCTGGGCGCGAGCTTCCGGACCGTCGAGCAGGTGGACAAGCTGGCCATCGTGGGCTGCCACGCGGTCACGATCACGCCGGAGACCTTCGACATGCTGATCGCGCATCCCTCCACGGACGTGTCCATGACGGGATTCACCAAGGCTTGGGAGGACAAATACGGAAGCGCGCAGGTCACGGATTTCCTGCCCCGCGCGTAAGGATCTGTGCAGAAATTATTCATACATTATGCTTGTCTGAATCCGCCATTGCGGCGTTGTCGTCGGTCAACGTGCCCCGGCACGCCTCCCTCCTCCGCCTTGCACTGACGAATTCATCCTTCGCATTCTGTATGAATAATTTCTGCACGGCTCCTAAGGCAAAAACCCATACATGTGGAAATAATGATCGAAAGAAATAAACGCTTATGAAAACGATGCTCGAGAACAACCGCCTCGTCCTTTGCCCGGAGGGCCGCATAGATTCGACCAACGCGCCTACGATGGAGGCCGAGATGCTCGCCGCCCTGAAGGCCAATCCCGGGGCGGAGGTGTCCATCGATGCCGGGGAGCTTACCTACATCTCCTCCGCGGGCCTGCGCGTGTTCATGAAGCTGCTGAAGCAGCGCGAGGGCAGGCTGCCCGTCGTCAACGTCTCGCCGGAGGTCTATGACATCCTCGAGGTCACCGGCTTTACGGAGCTCTTCGACGTGAAGAAGCGCCGGCGGGAGATCTCCGTGGAGGGCTGCGAGCTGATCGGCTCGGGCGCCTACGGCAAGGTCTACCGCCTGGACAGGGAGACCATCGCCAAGATCTACGCGCCGACCATCAGCCTGGAATTCGTGGAGCAGGAGCGCGCGATCTCCCGCAAGGTCTTTCTGATGCGCGTGCCCACGGCGATCGCCTACGATGTGGTGAAGTGCGGCGACTGCTACGGCGTGGTGTATGAGCTGCTGGACGCCCGGACCATGGCGCAGCTCATCGACCAGGACCCCGGCTGCATTCCCGCAATCGGCAAAAGCAGCGCCGAGCTGCTCCGTCGGCTCCATCAGATCGTGCCGGGCGAAGACTCCGGTCTGCCCAGGCGCAAGGACAAGCTGCTCGAGTGGGTCGATACCCTCACGGAGCTCATCACGCCGGCGGAGGCCGAAAAGCTCAGGGGCTTTATCCGCGGCATTCCCGACAGGGACACCTTCCTGCACGGGGATTTCAATTCCAAGAACATCATGGCGCGGGCGATTTCGTCAAAGCCCGATCCCGAGGGACCGGCGACCACGGAATACGAATTCCAGCTGATCGACATCGGGGACGCCGCCACCGGCCATCCCGTGTTCGACATCGCCATGCTGATGAACGTCTACATCAATGTGCCGGGCGACGCGGGCAAGGGGCTGACCGAGGAGCGGGCCCGGCATCTGCTGGGCTTTGACATCCCCGGCGCGCGCAAGCTGTGGGACGTGATGTGCGGCGCGTATTTCGGATTGTCTGACCCGGATGAGATCGAGGCGCTGACCCGAAGGCTGTCTCCCTACAGCCTGCTGATCATGTCCTTCCACGCGACCACCATCAGTGAGGACCGGGCGATGCTCGAGGCGCGCGTCAACCATCTGGTGCGCGGACGCCTCCTCCCGGCCATCGACGAGGCCCAGCCGCTGGATTTCTGAGCGTAAAAAACTCAGAACTCCGGCTCGTAGCGCTCCGCGACCTCGCTCCAGACGGCTCTCCTGACCCTGAAATCGGTCACGGCCACCCTTGTGCAGTAGGCTTCAAAGCCGACTCGCCCATACCTCGCCTGATCGATGGGGTCAGGGTCCGTCGCCTCGATGCAGAGCTGTCCGTCGACGACCACAAACACATGACCGCCGACGGAACCGCACTGCATGTGGTATGTCTTCCCGGGCTGGAAGTCCAGCAGCTTCGTCCCGCAGTTCAGTTTGTATTCCGGAGATTTTTCAAAGCCCACCTTGCCGTCCCACCATCCGCCGATCCCGGCGACATAGGCCAGGGCGCGCGTGTTGGTCCGCTCGTCCCAGGAGCCCGACCACATGCAGTTGATGTCATGGGTGCAGGGCGGGAGGACGCGCGCCCGGAAATCCAGGCACACGGGGCCGAAGAAGCTCTCGCGCATGATGGCCATGGACGCGAAGTTGCGCCTGCTCTCGCCGATCAGCCAGCCGTCCTCGACGCGCCAGTCCCCGTCGCGGACCTCAAAGTCGGCGGCAAAGGAGGCCGGCGTAAAGGGCGTGTCGTAGAGGATCGGCATGGCGTCCGGGTCGATCGTCTTATGCATCAGATGAATCATGTTATATCCTCCTGTTTACAAACACAATATCCGTTCTCCGCAACCATTTTATACCATGTCACGGGATAAAGCAACCCTGGCACGATATATCATCTTTTCTTCGCTTCTAAAACAGCAGCAGTCACCTCGGTTATCATATATGCGTATAAACGGGGATTGACGAAGAGAATTAGGAATTAGGAATGAAAACAGCTTGGCTGCCCTGCGGCACGCGCGGCAGCAGCCATTCCTTTTCCCTTTTCCCTGTTCCCTGTTGCCTGTTCCATGATTACCAGCACATCACGGCACATACCGTGCTGTTTTTTTGCCTGTCCGGGTATGGACAGATGCAATGGTACTATGGTAAAATATGATAGAAGGGGTGTGCCTGATCAGACACAGTTTACAGAATGCACTTATACTATATTCACCTTTCTCTCACGAAAGCGAATACAAACAAGCATAAATGAGACACACATGAAGGAAATCAATGTCAACGGTTGTGAAATCATCGGCAGGGGCGGTCAGGGGACGATCTAACGGCTGGACGAGGAGACCATCGTCAAGCTGTACAATCCCGGCTAATGCCTCGAGGCCATCGAAAAGGAGCGCGCCGCGTCAAAGGCCGCGCTGAAGCTGGGCATCCCCACGGCATTTTCCTTCGGCACCGTGAAGTGCGGCGACGCCTACGGCTTGGTTTTGAAATGATGAACGCCGGGACGCTGTCGCAGGCCATGAAGGCCGAGCCCGAAAGGCTGCCGGAATACGTAAAGCTGTACTGCGATCTGTTCAACGAGCTGCACGCCATCCACGACCCGGACGGCGTCTATCCGAAGCTGAAGGATACACTGCGCGTCCAGGCGGACCGCCTTGCGCGCTGGGGGCTGAGCGCGGAGGAGATCGCCACGGTCCACGCGCTCGTGGATGCGGTCCGGGATGCGGACACCATCATCCACGGCGATTTCCACCCGGGCAACCTGATGCTGCACAACGGCGAGCTGCTGATCATCGACGTGCCGGATCTGCGGTCAGGCACGCCGCTCTACGACCTGTACACGGTGTTCCGCGACATGATCACCGGCCCCCAGAGCGCGCCGCAGCAGTGCGAGATCTCCCAGGGCATGCCGGCGGAGCTGTGCACCCGGGTGGGCCAGATGTTCTTCTCCATGTACTATCAGACCCGGGACCCTGAGGTCCTCGGCCAGCGGATGCAGGCCCTTGGGCTAGTGTACGCCTTCTTCCTGACCCTCTTCCTCGGGGAAGAAAACCTGCATCCCGAGACGGTGAAGCACGCGCCGGGCATCGTTGAAAGGGCGTTCCGCGGCGCGGTGCTGCCGAATGTTCAGGTATTGAATGCGCTGCTGGCGCAGTAACACGGAGGCAATCAAATGATTAAAACAACTGTAAAAGACAATGTGCTGACCCTTTTTCTGGAGGGCAGGATCGACTCGACCAACGCCGCGGACATCGAGCGGGACGTCATGGCCGCCGCAAACGACAACCCCGGCGCAGAAATCATCATCGATGTTGAAAACCTGGAGTACATCTCCTCCGCGGGCCTTCGGGTGCTGATGAAGCTGCGCAGGCAGGCGAAGAAGGCGCTGCCGGTGATAAACGCCTCGAGCGAGGTCTACGACATCTTTGAGGTGACCGGCTTTACCGAGCTGCTTGACGTGCACCGGCGCATGCGGGAGGTGTCCGTGGAGGGCTGCCAGGAGATGGGCTCCGGCGCGAACGGCACGGTGTACCGCTACACGCCCGACGAGATGATCAAGGTGTTCCGCGCGGGCCTGACGCTTGCGGAGATCGAGGTCGAGCGCGAGGCGGCGAAAAAGGCCTTCCTGCTGGGCGTGCCCTGCGCCATCGCCTTCGACACCGTGAAGGTGGGCGACCGCTACGGCACCATGTGCGAGCTGTTAAAGGCCGGCACGCTGGAGGAGCGCGTCCGTGAAAAGCCGGAGCGGCTGGAGGAGCTGGCGGAGAAGTCCACGCGGCTGCTCAAGGAGCTGCACGCCATCGAGGTGCCCGAAGGGCGCATGCCCCCGGCGGACCGGTCGCTGCACGCCGGCATCGACAAGCTCACGGCGGACTTTACCCCTGAGGAGCTCGACAGGCTGCACGCGCTGTACCGGTCCATTCCCCCGATGAACCGCTTCGTCCACACCGATTATCACGTCAAGAACATCATGGAGACCGGCGACGGCGAGCTGCTGCTGATCGACATGGGCGACGCCGGGGCGGGCAATCCCCTGATCGACCTGATCCACTGCTACCTGATCTACAACATCATGGGCGTGGGCACGGGGGCGAAAAAGGACGAGGACATGAGCTTCGTCGGCCTGACCTACGGGGAGCTCCATCGTTTCTGGCGGGTGTTTGGCGAGACCTACTTTGGCAACGCCCAGAAGGCAAAAGCCATGGACGCGCTGCTCGACCCATACGGCCACCTGATGTACTACGCCTCCTCCATGTCCAATCCGCGCCTGCCCGCGCAGTATCATCCGGTCTACGCCGGGTTCATGCGCGAGAAGGTGCTGTCCAGATACGACGAGCTGCTGGGCAGTCTCGACGGGGTATGGGAGGCATGACATACATGATGGAACAGGCAATCGCGCTCAACGGCGTGGGCAATGCCCGCGAGCTGGGCGGCTACAGGATCGGCAATCGACGAATCAAACGCGGCGTGCTGCTGAGGACGGCGGGACTGGACCACATCGCGCCGGAGGCAAAGGCGGCGCTTCAATCCTGTTATCATCTGCAGACCGTGGTCGACCTGCGCATGACCTCGGAGCGCACCCTGCTTCCCGACCCGGACATCCCCGGCGCGCAAAACCTGCATCTGCCCGTGATCGAGATGGAGGATATGCTGACGGCCATACCGGGCGGCGTCGATCCGAAGCTAATGAAGCTGTTCACGGACCCCAAGGGGGACCGCATGGCGCTGTTCAACATGGCCTATGATAACGGATTTATGAACGACCGGCTCTACGAGGGCTTCCTGCTCGACGCGCGGGGAAGGGCGGCCTATCGCGCCTTCTTTGAGGCGCTGCTGGCGCTGGAGGACAGCCGCGCCATCCTCTGGCACTGCACCGACGGCAAGGACCGCACCGGCTGCGCGGCCATGCTGACCCTCTTCGCACTCGGCGCGGACAGGGAGACCGTGTATCACGACTACATGCTGACCAATGTATACAACGCCCGGACGATAGAGGCCGTTCGCCAGCGGGTCGCGCCCCATGACTTCCCGGAGGACAAGCTGAACGCGCTTCTGATCATGTGCGGCGCGGTGGCGGAGGTCTACATGGACAACGCCCTCGAGGCACTGGACCGGGAATTCGGCGGCGCGCAGGGCTATCTCTCCGAAGCGCTGGGCGTAAAGGAAAAGGAGACGGCGTGCCTGCGTCAAAAGCTCCTGACGGAATGACCGCGCGAGAGAGGATCAGGGCAGCCGGTGGACTGGTGATCTACAGACGGGGGTTATCGCA
>Ga0256404_1009658_pt1 | contig 13720 bp, 9 predicted proteins | sample RumenRJG_01DNA_FD_185990 | JGI IMG/M metagenome (GOLD analysis project Ga0256404, IMG submission 185990) | Bovine rumen microbial communities from Lethbridge, Alberta, Canada - RJG_01 | ecosystem: Host-associated > Mammals > Digestive system > Stomach > Rumen | place: Canada: Alberta | collected...
CAATCAGAAATTTCTACTCACACGCCCCATGCGGGGCGTGACAATTGCCGCAACTAGATCCGGAATGGTGTTAATCATTTCTACTCACACGCCCCATGCGGGGCGTGACACGCGCCGAGGCAGGCACCTACTACGTCTGCACAATTTCTACTCACACGCCCCATGCGGGGCGTGACGCTGCCGTTCCTTTACACAATCGACGACATCCAGATTTCTACTCACACGCCCCATGCGGGGCGTGACATTCTGCATGTCATCCACAGGAATGTTGTCTTCAGATTTCTACTCACACGCCCCATGCGGGGCGTGACCGCGCCGAGGCAGGCACCTACTACGTCTGCACAATTTCTACTCACACGCCCCATGCGGGGCGTGACGACCGGCGTGGGTCACCACGGAATAACATAAAACATTTCTACTCACACGCCCCATGCGGGGCGTGACCGGCGGCAACGCTGGCCGCGACAGCGACAGCGCATGATTTCTACTCACACGCCCCATGCGGGGCGTGACAACATGGGCGGCTACGCGGAGAGCGATCTGCGGGATTTCTACTCACACGCCCCATGCGGGGCGTGACACGTGGCCTGATATATCATTTCCGCAAAACTCTGATTTCTACTCACACGCCCCATGCGGGGCGTGACGCCATGCTGTGCACAGTATCGAGACATCCTATAATTTCTACTCACACGCCCCATGCGGGGCGTGACCTACGTGCCTTCACAGCAGGTACAGGATACGTATATTTCTACTCACACGCCCCATGCGGGGCGTGACGGCAGGCAAGGGCTTGATCGGCGTACTGAGGATTAATTTCTACTCACACGCCCCATGCGGGGCGTGACTTGCTGTGATACGAAGATGCAGATTGCTGAGCAATTTCTACTCACACGCCCCATGCGGGGCGTGACAGCGTGCTCTCTGACAAGTATTCCGAGCTTCAATTTCTACTCACACGCCCCATGCGGGGCGTGACTCTTGCTGAGTGCCATACTGATAGCATTGGATGCATTTCTACTCACACGCCCCATGCGGGGCGTGACATCGGGCTTAATCTCGATCCCTGTCTCCTCGTCATTTCTACTCACACGCCCCATGCGGGGCGTGACGTTGAACAATGGGATACATGAGAGACAGGATCGATTTCTACTCACACGCCCCATGCGGGGCGTGACGGCAGGATCACCGTGCCGGGGAAGTTGTCCATAATTTCTACTCACACGCCCCATGCGGGGCGTGACTTGACTGGATCAGTGTTATGTCGTTCCTGACCGATTTCTACTCACACGCCCCATGCGGGGCGTGACAATGCTACCCTCCGGGCCAACGTGGTGTCGGCAATTTCTACTCACACGCCCCATGCGGGGCGTGACGCTGGATGTCAGTGATCCCTGGCTCCCAGAACAATTTCTACTCACACGCCCCATGCGGGGCGTGACCTGCGCAAGGTGTTCTCCTATGCCAAGACGCACATTTCTACTCACACGCCCCATGCGGGGCGTGACGGCAACATTTATGGCAATAGATTGCATCAACCACAACATATTGATTATCTGCCCGTCTATTACGCATAGAATGTGCCTAAATATTGCAAAATTACGTATTTTTGGCTGCGAAAGTACCCGTGTCCTGGGTCATACCGCATTTTCGCCGTCAACCTTTTATTAGATAATTATGCTTCCCTCTGGATCATATCCGACTTTAGTACCAATATGTTCTACTTTATGCTGCCAATGATTCCCCAAATAATAAAACCTCAAACTGTCTGCAGACGGATCCATTATGTGTATTAGCTGATCTTTTAATCGTATAAATGATGAATAGTCTAAATCCGCTTCAAAGACTGAGTTCTGAACCCGCTGGGCATGTTTTTCACATGCCTTAGCAACCTTGCGCAATCGCTTTTTCCCTTCCGCCGTTTGCGTTGATACATCATAACTTATAATAACCATCATGATGGCCACTTTTACTCCTTATTCAGATATAATTAAGTTTGATGCCAAATGTAATTATCATTGATACTATTGCAATTAAGTTTGAAATTTGTTCTTTAACCACTGCTCTCCCTCGAGGCGCATTATAATTAACGCATGAAAAAGCGGCGTCTGTTTACATATATCGTGCTTCATTTGATCATGAAATCCGCCTAGTTTGTCCAATAGGCAGGAACAATTGACTTGAAAACTGTATATAACTTAATTACACATATTTCAATAGTATCAGTGATAATTACAATGAATAAATTAATATGCCAATAGTATCAGACATAAATAATATGATGTCCTAAATCGGTTTCGTGTATACATCTTAATTACTAATTATCTATCTTAATTTTAACTGGTCACTCCTGAAGATAAGGAATATATTCTTCTATTTCTCCACGAATATATTTTGCCAATAAGTTGCTCTGCACATATGGAAGTAAGCCAAGCGGGATTTTTTCTTTGATTACTTTATGATAAATAATGCTCCGCTTTTTCTCCTGCCACTGCTGCAATGCTTTCTTTTTACCATCACCATTTAGCCAAACTGCGCCTGAAACCTGGTGATCAAAATCTTCCTCTCCTATAATACGCAAATTAACCAGTGTAATTACAAAGCGCTCAACAATACCTCGCATTTCTTCTACCATGTCACAAGCTAAAGATACTCGTCCGCTGCGTAGTTCATGATAAAATCCGATATAACTGTCCAGTCCTACCGTTTCTAATGCTGCTGCACAATCCGCCGTTGCAAGAGTATAAAAGAAAGATAACAAGGCGTTTACGGGATCTAACGGCGGACGCTTGTTTCGGCATTGAAATGTATCAGCTAGTGATCTATTCAATAACATTTTGGGTAAACAGCTAAAGTAGGCACTTGCACAATTACCCTCTATACCAAGTAACGTTTCCTTTGATGTACAACCTTCAGCTTTTACAATGCCATCCTGTAAGGTATCAATGGCTTTAATAACTTCCGTGTCGCTCTTTAGAGCCGGATAATCATGCATCGAACGTCGATATACGCGAATATGATTACTGAATTTGGCCTGCATTTCCCTTACTGCAAGCTCTACACCTTTCTTGCGGAATTGATCAATTTGTGCCATTCGCAAATATACATTTCCCTTTGTTTCGCCACATATTTTCGCCCAATATTTGCCTGTGGGGGAGATGAAATTGATAGGGATTTTATCCTCCACGCATTTGCCCATCAAAGCTGGCGAACACCCCATATAGCTGAAGCAGACAATATTCTCAATATTATCAAATGGCATTTTTAGTGCTACTTGTCCTTCAACATTACAGACCAAATTGTTATTGTCTAAGGTTAAATATGCTTGATCGTTTGTCACATATACGGTATTCAACAGCTTTCTCATATTTCACCATCCCCTGCTTGTTCATGTTCCACCAGCAATCTGTGAAATGTTACTTTTCTGTTTTTGGATAATTGCGGAATGCACATTTCAGAGAATGAACAGCCGCTACACTTCTGTCCCTCTCGAATAGAGGGAATAGTACCAGATGTCGTATCTGCACGAATTTGTTCCATTAATGACAATAGTATTGCGTAATATTGATCATAATGTTCTCGAAGAGGTAGTTCTTTTCGCTTTTTGGTGTTTCCATAATACAACACGCCTTGGCAATCGCACATAAAAATAGAATCGACGCAAACCTTCTGAGCAAATACCTGCATTAAATCATCCAGGTTATAGTCGATGTCTTCTGGTTCACTTGGCTTATATTCCACAATGGTTAAATTATATTTACCCGGATATCCTTCAATTGAGACACCCTTACTGTCTTTTCTCAATTCAATACAATCAGTGACACCGTATAAGTTCAATTTGTCATTATATACTGGAACAGATGTAAGGACTCTCTTTCGTGATGAAATATACGTGTGATCTGGGTCATGGACATTTTTATGCATCAGATTTGATTTTGTTACATAGTAATTTTCCGCCCAGTCACAGTCGATATTAATTAATCCCCAGCGGTGTGGACAATATAAATAATGTTGCAGGTTCCGAATGCTAATAGAAATATCATCAGCCATAGCCAATTGATTTCCTCATCTCATCGATTTTTATCTTGCTTAATATTAACAATTATAATTAACACGCCCCTTTCGGGGCGTGTCCTACATAATAGCAAGTGACTGAAAAGGTCCTATTCAACTCATATTGCTTTGTTGGGCGTGACATTAGCCTGATGGAAACACATATAGCTTCGAGCCAATTCTGCAATTATTGGATAATCAGTTGCACACCATCTGGCATATTTTCATTTACGTGTACTTCATAATCGTCGAACCGTCTCGGCACAGATACACCATCTTTTAATGAAATCTTGATTTTACTCTCCAAATCGGAAAATTTTGCATTTCCGTACACACTGTCATGTCTGAAAATGTATAATCCTCTGGCTTCCATGTCAGCTCTTGCAGCACTGCGATCTTCATCAAACATGTACAACAACGAATTCCAAAGCAGGTTCAAATCGTCTTCCGAAATTTTCGTCGTATTGTTAGCCAATGCCGCCGAAATATGTCCGTGCATCACATACAGTCCATATGGAATGATCTGCTTTGCCCCCATCTCGGTTTCGCCCTTCTTTGCCCGCTCCTGATCCGTTTTTGCCTGACGCGTAATAGAAACATGGTTAATAAAGATCGGAGACACACTGTTTGCAAAACTAAACTGCACCGGGCCTCTGACAACACCGCAGGAATTTGTGCCTGTTGACATCACCGCGCCAAACATTCGTACATCATAATAATTTCTGCACATGAACTGCCGCGCCAGCTGTTCAGCTGTAGGATTTGTTCCCTTTTTGGTCACATCGACCGGAAGGTTTTCATGCTCATATGCGGCTCTGAACTTGTCATTAAGGGGCATATCCGACTTGATCAGAATGTTATAGCCCTCTGCGCTATTCTTTACGGTGTCCACATAATTGCGGACTTTCCTTTTCAGGCACACGTCGGTCACATATCCGTAACCGGTCTCTGGATCCATACGCGGCGCATTGTCCGCATCGGGATCACCATTGGGATTTCCGTTGGTGATATCAAAGAGGTAAATAAAATCATATCTGTGATTAATCATTTGTTCTCCTTCTCCACTTATTCTGTGGTTGCTGTTTCTGCTGTATCTGTGCCATTATCCCCGCAAGCAGGCTTCTCATTTTTTTTATAGAAATCTTCCCGCTGCTGGTAGTAGCCAATGACAAACCTGCCCTGATCATAGATATTCAGGGTTCTTGGAAATGCATCCTTCATCTTGCTGATAATTTCTTCCTGCAGTTTCCTGTCTGCAGCAGCCTTCCATGAAGCGTCCGATTTTTCGATCTTCGCCAAATGATGCTTTGCAAGTACCATCATTTCCGGAAATACAACGGCCGGCGTCGTCATTGCAGACGAGAAGTAGGAATCAGCAATCGTCCGATTCAGTTTTGTTGTAGATGCATCCTTCTGTGTTTTTTCCAGACATGCGAACAGCCGTCCACATAAATACGCTGGATTTGTGTTATCAAGGTCAAGTGCCATAGCTATTTCCTCCCTGGTGTGGCGTATGATACAGGCTTTTACCAAACCTGCACGGACATCATTCACCCGTATGAATTTGTTGTCCTCCGTATCTCTGTCCGTTCGGATACGTGTTAAAACGGTGTTCAGACACCAATAGGGGTATTCTGTCCCATTGATAATCGACTGAAACATCGAATTAATCGGCGTCATGGCATGCGCTTCTTGATTTGTAATCTTCGGCGAGGTCAGCTCTTCCTTAATGGTATTAATTGATACGGGACGCGAATCTGTTCGAATTTTCATATCGCGCTGATGCTTTGCAACATTTTCCAACAGTTTTCCGAATGTCTGCCTGTATTCGAATTTGATCTGAATTCTGCTGACATTCGGCTCCAGCCCAACGATATAAAACTGCGTATCAGGAGTAATATTCTGTTTTGTTTTCTTCAAATATTCTTCTGTAACAGTTCCTCTGTATACTGACCGCATCAGAGAAGCTACATCGCTGTCAAGAATTTCTGTAATGTCAACAGGATGCGGATTTGCAAATATATCCCATACTGTCTGCTCTTTGATATCATTCCCATCGGATGACCAGAAAAAGACCGTCATATCATCTAATGAGGAATGGTTTTTGGGACTTTTAAGCATCCAATTCAAAGCTGTTGTATAATGCTGCATTGCCATAACCGAAATGCAGCCATTTTCCCCCTGCTTATGTCCATACGACATAAAGGATTCTGGCTTGAAGTTAACAATAGTTGGATTAATTCCAGCGTTTGGTACCTGTACTACTTCATGCGTCATTGCAACCGGGAGCATTTCGCCAGTTATCGCACACTGGCAAATTGGCGCATCGGTACCAGCCTGTTGTGTAGAAAACTGTTCGTCCCATTTTTGTTTAACGATAGGATCATCCTGCAGCATAATTTCCGGATGTCCATCAAGGCAGAACACAAACTTTGCACTGTTCAAGTCCGCCTTTAAATTCAACAGATACTCATTCTGTACTTGTTCATATGGCTTCCATGTCTTTGCGAAATTGACATATGCTTGTGCAATGGGCGACTGAATATCCCCGAAATCTCTCTCTACTTCCTGTACGAAACTTTCATGCTGTTTTCTTACTTTAGCTTTTTGCTGCTCAGTAGCTACTTTTCCAGCCGGGCCCTCGCTTTCCGTAGTCAAGAAGCCAGACTTGCTTTTCTTGTCGGATCTGTATTCCAGTCCAAAAATATATCCAGCCCTTACCTCAACGAAATTAGCATCGATTGTCGTCTTTTTGGGCCTTGCAGGGAGAACCATCTCTTTGGGTTTCATCGTCTCTTTCCCAGTTTTAGCATTTGACACTTTTACACGGCAATCTATAATTTCCGCCAATTGTCCATCCGCTGTCAGACTGATCAGGTATGAAATTCCATAACCTGCATATCCATCTGTTCCGATTTCGCCTTTATTTTTTAATGTATAGTAATAATCATTTAACGCTTGAATCAGCATTTGATCTGTCCTCTGTATTTTTCTACGTCAATCACTCCGTCAACTATAGAAGGTCTGTAGAATACACTGTCAGCCTCGTCGGAGTAGATATTCTTATCCCAATCGTCATTGATAGGGTGCCCATGATCCCGGAATTCAACTTTATAAAGCATAAATCCAAGGTCGTGTGTCCCCATGTTGGAAGAATCTATCATTTCTTGTGAAAAATGATCGGTGAGTGTAACATCCGCAGGAAACTCGGAGCATCCCAGACATGGCTGTCTGAAATATTGTCCCTTTTGACATCTTTTGATAAATTTGTCCTCATGCTTAATCTGCGTATCGCACTCCTGCAATTCCCGTGAATTCTTCAGACCGGTGAGCTCAACATGGAATTCCACGCCGTAGCACACGTCACGAAGAATCATTGATGATCTCTGCGTTCTGTCTTTATCTGTATAGATACATGCATCTGCTGTGACTGCATCCATTTTGCCGGAGGCCACATCTTTTGCTTCCTGCATCTGTTTCTTAATCTTCGACATCTGGATTTTTGACTTCACTTCATTTCTCGTGAATGTTTCAAATCTGATGGGATTGAATACCACAATTTTATCGATGACATAGCGCATTGCAGGTTTCCAGTAAATGCTTTTCAATATTCCCTCAAGTGCTCCAGGAGTAGGCACATCGTAGCTGACACGTTCTGCCTTCATTTCCGGTCTGGTAAAACACGCTCGGTCACCTTTGATAATTACCCGAATTGTTCTCATATAAATATGTCCTTTCCTTCGCATTGAATCCCTGTGTGCAAGTTGTAGTAATCGTTATTTGACAAAACAAAAACCCCTTTTGAATTTTTTGCTCCGGACAGTTCTTCAATAACGCCCTGCTGCATCAATTGGTCCATCATATTGCGGGGAACTGTGCAGGTATATTTTTGGATCTTGCGCATCAAGGAACGGCTTATTCCATGATATCTCAGCTGGTTGACCCACGCTGTGGCTTCACCGTTCTCTGTCACTATTACTGATTCATCTGTTGAATCGATGATTCTTACATCGTAGCTTCGGAACGGAATACACGATATGCTCAGCGGCAGTCCTGCCTGCTTCTCCATGAAACAATGCATGGTATTCTGCTCCATCTCCTCCGTATTGCATTTATAAACGCGATCAAAATACTCAAGGATGCAGTCTGGGTCTGATACATCCCGCCCTTCTTTCAGTAGTGCTTTTGTGACCGTTGTTTTAATGTCGTCTGCTTTCCTGCGAGGCTGCTCAAGCTCAAAGATACAGACATCGCCGGATGCTCTGCGTCCTTCTCTGTTGCATCTTCCGCCCGTCTGAAGAATACTGTCCAGCCCGGTGCATTCCCGGAAAGCCGTCTGAAAATCCAGATCCACGCCTGCCTCGATGAGCGATGTAGAGACCACAATCAGCGGATTCGCAGATGATTCATCTTCTTTTATTATGAGTCTTTTCTTGATTTCATCTATGCTCTTCTGAAGATCATATTTTGTCATGTATGTGGACAGGTGATATAGATCAGGCCGATTCTCACCTCCAAGGAATTCATAAAATTCCCGCGCAGTCTTCCGGCTGTTTACCACAATCAGCGAGGATGTAGTCTGATCTACCCTTGCGGCAAGCTGCTCGTAAGAAATTTTCCCGAGATTGCAATATCTGCATTTCTTAAACATCGGGAAGTCTGCGTGATCAGGGACAAGCGATGCTATCTTTAGATCTCTGAAAGCGTAGCTATTGAAAAGATCCCGATAAGACGGCATTGTTGCCGTCAGCAGAATCGCTTTGCTGTCAAACATCTTCGTCAGATAGGCGATGGACTCCAGACAAGGCTGCATGTAATTTACAGGCATCAGATGCGCTTCGTCGAAGATCAGTACGCTGTCTGCCATGTTGTGCATTTTTCGAAGTTTTGACCGCCTGTTGGAGAACACGGTCTCAAAAAACTGTACCACCGTCGTAATGATAATATCCGCGTCCCAGTTTTCCGTTGCCTGGTTTACACGAATCTTGTAGACATCATCCGCGTTTTCCACATCGTCAATTGAGTAGCTGGACTGATGCCGCAGAATATGTGCTGCTTCCTGCTCCCCCGACGGATTAAAGATCTTTTCCAGTTCCTGTGCTGTCTGCGAAATAATGCTGTTGTAAGGGATGATGTAAATAATGTGTCTTTTCTTCTCCTCAATGGCCTTCATCAGGGCACACTTGGCACTGCATAGCGTTTTTCCGCTTCCCGTGGGCATATTCATCAGATAAATATCTGCATCCTGTTTGATGTTCTCGTATGCCTGAGCCTGCAGCCGTGTTCTGGCTTTCTGCAGAGGAGTCTGTTCCGGTCTGCCCGAAAACGATGTAAGAATTCTATTCAGCCGATCAAGGCAGAGCACATAGTCGCTGCTTAATGTCAATCTTGTCACATCGTTGCAAAAATGTTCAGTATCCAGAGAATCCGCATCTACAAGGCACGAAAAGCAATAACGTACAATAAAAGCAAATTCATCAATTGCTTCTTCCTGTCTTTTCTTCTCCGTCTCAGTTTTCTGGATATACTCTGCTAAATAGGAAATCAACTGTTCCATTTCCGTCTTGGAAATCGAATGTGGTTTTACCTCATCTGCATAGACCCTTACCGATGCGGGCAGTTCCTGACTTACCCGTGCTGACAGACTTGCTTCGTCTGCACCGTTAGGCGTTCCGCCATCTGGGATTCCGACATGGTGACCTGCGATAATGTACTGCATAATGATGGCGGCAGGCTGTTCGAATAACTTACCGGCTTCAATCGCGCCGCAGGTAGAATGGTCTACAAAAATACCTGCTCCCCGGATTCTCTTCTGAAATTCGGCCTGGTATTTCCCGATGTCATGCAGAATTGCACTGTCATATGCAATTGTTTTCAGTTGCGGAATGGCAAAACTCTCGGCAAGAGCAGCCGTGCCCTCTAGATGTTCCTTCACTGTCTGTATCGACTGGAGGTCCTCCGCGTTCTGCCCGTCCTGCAGGATATTCTCTTTTAAATGTGCAATGTATTGCAATGTTCTCTCCACTCTGATACTCCAATTTGGCCCAAAGGCATGCCTCTTTCTTAATGATGCCTTCATAACCGACGTTTTGATGCCTGTCCGCAGAATGATTTCATATATAAACGGTCTTTTGGCTTTTGGAGCATTTCATATGTTTCTGAAATTATCACATCTAAAAATGTAATAGTTATTCGCAAATCAGTAGATTATCATCATTGTTTGTTAATCTATTCAATATTGCCATCTCCCAATACATTCAATTACACGAATTAATAATCCTTGTATTTGATACCTAATTCAGTTTTGATAAAACGCATTTTGCAAAATGCCTTATTCTTTTTTGGCGTTTCATGTTGTATCCAGCCGAATATCGTGATTTATATGTTATTTGCGATATTAGCAGCAAGTTATCGTTCTCGTGGGAGTCATAAACAAGATCGCTTTTTACATTCTCATGCATCGGGCACAGCAAATGCTCGCCTTGTCATCGCATGATAGCCGTCCAGTGCCTTCTGTGGGCCGGTAATCCGGATATCTCCCCGGAATCCGAAGATCCATCGGTAAAATGTGGGACTTAAATTTACATACACACGCGCGGAGAAGTTTTCTTCGTCAATCTTTGTGGTCTCCACGGACTCCCCAAACTTGTCAATCAAGAACTTCATCATCTCCCTCTTACAGATGAGATCAACATACATGGACCTGTCAGCACTGAACATCTGAAAAGTCTGTTTCATGTAGTCAGACAGTTTGAAGTCATCCGGTACTGCAGAGCTCTCCTCCTCGAGCATGACGCAGTGTTTCCATATGCGGTCCACGCGAAAATTCTCTACAGCCATTTTGTCCTCGTTGAAACCGATGACATAGTAATAGTCTCCATCCCAGACCAGTGTATAGGGGCTTACAAAGTAGAATTGTCCATCGTGCCTGAGAACCCTTTTCTTATCCGTGTTGTAATCAGAATACTGGAAGCTGATCTGGCGCTTTTCTTCAATTGCCTGGTTAATCACTTCTGCGTTTTCTAAAGCACAATAATTCTGCGATTTTACTCTTCCCACAACGCAGACATGGCTACACAGCTTTCTGGATTCTTCCGGGCCTGTCATCCCTGCCAGCCGTGTAATGAGTGATCTGCTCTCTTCCTCCGGGATGAACTTGGAAGAGGCAACAGCATCTATCAGAATCTTCAGTTCTGCATCTTCAAAAACTCTTCCTGTGTAGTAGTACAGGTTTTTTGCCTCGCGCTTAATTTCTATCGGATAACTCGCATCAACTAAGGTATTAAAATCCCTGGCCAGAGCATTTCTATCTGTTTTGATCCCGTATTGCTTTTCCAGAATACTGATCAATTCCGAGACAGGTAGCGGGTGCTTTTCATCAGTGCATTCTTTAAGGATTCTGTACAGATATAAGAGTCTTAACCGAGTTACATTTTCCATTTGTGTATTTCACATTAAAAGTAGAAATTCCACTTTATCCTGTGCCGTATTTGTTGCTATAATCTAATACAGTAAAGTGTTTCAAATAATAATGACAATTTACCACCTCTTATTGTCTTCTTTCTTGTGCGTAATGTCAAACATATGCTGCTTCAAATTTAAAGCAATAACAAAATTTTCTTAAATTTGTGTGTCTTTCGTTGCGAAATAACAGGAAATGATACAAATTGCAACAGGTGCACAGACTTACCTACGTAACGGTTTCCTGTGCACCTGCTGCTTCCTCAAATGTTCTTCAGATAATTTTCAAATGATCTCGATGAATGTCTGATAATAGTCGTAGGTGTCCTCTCCTTCTGCGGCGCAGAGGAGGAAGCGGCTGAGGATGTCTCCGGTCTGGTGGGTCTTTTGCACCGTTTGAAGCAGAGAGGGGAGGTTGTTGGGAAAGCCTTCTGTGATCTTTTCCTTCATGAGGCAGGTCACATATCTGCTGCCATGGGCCCGCCAGAGGACGGAGGGACCGGAAAGGATATCTTCTGAAAAGGCGTCAAGGTTTTCCTTCGTGATGGCAAGCCCCCTGTGTTCCTCCTTCGGGTTCCGGGAGTGCTGCACCCTGGAGTAGAGATACGGATCTTCTATGTACTGCAGGAGCTTCTCCTTCTCGACAAGTTCAAAGGAGACCATGCACACCGCGCCGGGATCCGCCTCCTGGAAAGGATGTTTCTGCAGCTCCTCCAGAGTATCCAGCGCCTGCATGTGCCGCGAAAGTTTTGCCATCTGCCGCTCCAGGAGGGCACGCTGTCTTTCAATCTCCTCCATCCGCTCTGCAAAGAGCTTCCGGTGCTCTCCTGCAGAAGTTTGCTCCATTCCTCCGATCTCGGAGAGGGAGAGGCCGAGGTTCTTGTAAAAAACGATATCGGAGATCGTCATCAGATCCTCAACAGAGTACATCCGGTAGCCGTTCTCTGCCTTACCGGGATTTAGGATCTTCTTGTCCTCCCAGTACCGGAGTGTTGACTCCGGGATGTGGAAAAATCTTGAGATCTCTCTGATTGCAAACCGCTCTGCCATCTTTTGCCCGTTCCCTTCTCTCTGCTTTGTGCTGTATCTATGTCCGCTCCAGCTTGTTATATACTGCATCTTCCCGGTGCAGCACCTGATTCCTGTCCATACCGTCTGATACCTCACCTGCATCATATACAATGAGGTCTTGACCTTCAAGCTGCTTGAAGGTTTAGGATTTCTGCAGGAGGTTCCAAATCATGAAAAGAAATACAGCAAATCAGAACGCACAGGGCAGCATCCGTATGCCGGAGTCCTTCGGGGCAGTGCTCCTCTTTGCCCTGCCGACCTGGCTCACTTCGCTCTTTAATACGCTCTACACAATTGTCGACGGCATCTTCGTGTCGCGCTATGCAGGGACGGATGCCCTTGCCGCCATCAATACGGTCTATCCCCTTGTCAACATCCTGACCGCGGCAGCGCTTCTCTTTGCAACCGGAGGCAGTGCCATTGCAGCGATCGCGCTGGGATCCGGGGATCAGAAGAGAGCGGATCGGGCATTCTCCGTGAGCATGACCGTTCCCATCGTCCTCGGCATCTGCTTTTCTGCAGCGGTCCTTGCCTTCTTTCCCTCTGTTCTTGCCTTCCTCGGTGCGACGGACAGGACAATGGCGGACTGCAGGATCTATGCGCTCTGCTGGCTGATCGGGTGTCCTGCCGCCATAGGGAAGGAGCTCTTAGCCTGCTTCATCCGGGTGGATGGCTCCCCCGCATACAGCTTCGCTACAGCCCTCTCCGGCGGCATTGCAAACATCGTTCACGACTGGCTCTTTATCGGCGTCTTTGGCATGGGCGTTCTGGGTGCGGGGCTTGCCACTGTGCTGGGGCTTGTCCTCTCCTGCGTGATGGGGATCATCTGGTTTATGCTGCCCGGCAGAAAGCTTCACTTTCATCTCTCCGGCTTTTCGCTCTCCTTCACGCTCCGCCTTGCCGCAAACGGCCTCTCGGAGTGCGTGGACCAGATCGCAACCGCTGTAACCACCATTGTCTTCAACCGGGCGGCGCTCTCCCTTGCAGGGGAGGACGGGATCGCCGCCGTCTCCATCATCATGTACCTGCAGTTTCTCGTCATCGGGGTGTACTTTGGCTACTCTCAGGGGATCTCTCCGCTTCTTGGGTATGGTCTCGGGAGCGGCGATATCACCTACTGCAGAACTCTGGAGCC
>Ga0256404_1009659_pt1 | contig 13720 bp, 9 predicted proteins | sample RumenRJG_01DNA_FD_185990 | JGI IMG/M metagenome (GOLD analysis project Ga0256404, IMG submission 185990) | Bovine rumen microbial communities from Lethbridge, Alberta, Canada - RJG_01 | ecosystem: Host-associated > Mammals > Digestive system > Stomach > Rumen | place: Canada: Alberta | collected...
GCCGATACGTGAGGATAATCATCGTCCGGCCATCTGTTGATGCTGTATCCGCAATCGTTGAATACGCTGTAGACGAATCCCGAGCAGTCGCAACCGTTTGTAAGACTGATTCCGCCCCATACATATGGATTTCCTACGAACTGCATTGCGTAATCCACAACTGCCTGTCCTGCCCCTGATGAAGTACTTGTTACTTCTACGGTGTTTTCTGCTACAGAATCATCAAAGGTTTCATCATGGTTGTCATTTGCAGATTTTGGTCCATCAGATGAACTATCATCTGAATCATCTGTGGAATCTGTAGCTTCTTCTGAATCGTTGGAAGAACTATCTTCTGAATCCTCATCAGATGATGAATCTCTATCTGTGGGTCCGTAATAGTATTTCCACTCAGCTGCTTCTGCATCGTAGTAGATTGCTTCACCGTCTTCATTGTAGGTGTATTCGATTCCGGACCAGTCTATCTCTTCTCCTTCAGAACCCTCTGCTTCTTCGGATGCTTCTTCATCCACTTCTTCGGATTCTCTCTCCAATGTTCCGTAAACGATTACTTCATTTACAGGAGCCTTGGTTACCTTGGAAGAAACTTCTTCTTTGCTGTCCGTAACGCCATTCACCTGAACGACTCTTACTACGACTTCCTTTTCTCCGTCCTGACCTTCTGTCTTAACGTACTCCTCTTCATCGGCGTACATTTCCGGATCCTCTTCATAAACGGTTTCGTATGATACGGTTTCTTTGGCTACCTCTTCATACTCTACGGAGACATTTACCATACACTCAACTTCGTTTGTAATGGTGAGCTCGTCTCCTACCGCAAGAGTTTCCATATCTATGTCAGGGTTAATAGCCTCTAAATCCTCGACACTCATGTTCTGGGATACTGCGATGTCCCATGGAGTGTCCCCTTCTTGAACCTTATAAGTTGTTTTGCTCCCGGTATTTTCTATTATCTTCTCCAAAACTGCGGAGATGTTTGTCTCAACTCTTGGTTGCTGTTGCTCTCCCTTGAGAACTGTTATCTTCTCTACTGACAGAGCCGGAGTGATTTTAACGTCCACTACGTTAGCATTCTCATCAACATAGTTGTCTCTAACCTGCTTGATGATTTCATCTGCGCTGCTCTTGTCTTTAAATGTAGCAACCTTCTCGCCGCCAACCCTCAGTTCATAATAGTCAACTGTCTCGGCATAAACCTCATATGTCTCCATGGTGCGTCCTATACTTATCATGGAGATGAGTATGGCTAGAACCACAGCCAGTGCAAGTATTGATATGAACCGCGGAGCGGCTTTTCTTCTAAAAATCATAGCTAGTCATTCCTTTCTCTTTCACCCACACCATGATAGGCTATATGCATAACCATGTCAACAGAAAACGCAATATTTCACGTAGTTTTCACAAAGTAAAAACGGCATAAACGTTGATATTCCAACGTTTATGCCGTTTTATTTTCTCTTAAGATTTCTTAAGAATGTTACTATTTTGCTGAATATATATTCATTGCACCTCTCTATACGCGTATATGTATGCTATTTTTATGCGCGATTTTATCTTTTTTGGCAAAAAAGAGCCTTTTCCTTAAGACTCTTAAGGAATTCAAACTGTCTCATTAAGATTCTTAAGAGATGCCTTTGTTACTTGGTATCTTTCCAGACTTTGTTCACAAAGATTCCGAGAATCAAGACCCATGACACGAAGTAGAACCAGAACATCAAGGCCGCGATACTGGCCATTGACCCGTATAGAATATTGTTGGTTACCGCACTTGTGGTGTAGTAAGAATAGATGCTTGTTACGATTAACATTCCAAGGGCACAGAAGATGCTTCCCGGAAGGACGTCCCTTATCCTTCCCCTATCCCTTGGGAGCACATAATAGTTAAATGTAATAAGAAGAAAATAGAGACCGCCTGCAATCGGCCACCTCAGGTATTTCCAAGCGTCCTTAACAAGCGTACTTATCGCGAGTTTCTCATGGAAGAAATGGATTGCGATTTGACCGTATATCAAGAAGACTATCATGAGGACGATGATTATTACCGTCAGCATAATTGTAACGATAGATCTAACCCTATCCCTAACAAAGGTACCTGCGTCCCTTCCGTTGGTCAGAGTATAGTTTGCAACCCTGAGCAGTGTGAACTGCAATCTGGACGCCGCCCATACAGCCGCAAGGATGAGCACGATGTTGGTCGACGCCTGGGACTCAAACCTTAGGAGCCCCTGCAAGCTGTTGAATATATCCGGGGCAAGTTCAATCTCAAAGAACTCTGTCAGATTATCCAGTGATAGATTAACAAAACCCAATAGATGCGAAAGCAGAATCAACGTAGGCACAATTGAGAGCATAAAAAAGAAAGCCACCTGGGCTGCTACCCCCTGATAGTATGGATCCTGGAGCTGTTTCAGCACCATAAAGAACATTGTGCGAAATCGATTCTTCTTCATTGCTATAATTGCTAAGCCTCGCCGGCAATGTGCATTTCCTTAAGCTTCGCCGGCAATGTGCATTTCCTTAAGTTTCTCTGAAAGTATGTTGAGCGCTTTCGATCTGTGCCCGATATGGTTCTTCACATCCGTGCCGAGCTGAGCAAAGGTTTCCTCGTATCCATCGGGAACGAAAACCGGATCGTAGCCGAAGCCTTGATCTCCAACCGGGCGCTCTGCGATATGGCCGTGGCACTCACCTCTGGCCACGATTTCCCTTCCGTCAGGATAGACCAGGGTTATAACCGTGACAAACTTAGCCTTGCGCTCGTCCCAAGGCACACCTTCTAATAGAGAGAGAAGCTTCTCATAGTTCTTAACATCGTTATGTTCTTCCCCTGCAAATCTTGCAGAGTGAATTCCCGGATTGCCATTCAAATAATCCACCTGAAGACCGGAGTCGTCCGCCAACGTGGGCTTATTGCAGAGCTTCATGATCTCCACAGCCTTCTTTCGCGAATTCTCTTCAAAGGTCTCTCCGTCTTCAACCACGTCAACATCTGCGAAGCCAAGTTCATCCTTGGAAACTACGGCAATCCCCAGCTCCCGGGTTATGGCTCCTATCTCTTTAATCTTATTCTTGTTTCCTGTTGCTACTACTATTGTTTCCATGTCTAGATATTCTACCACATCAGTTTGAATTGTGATATACTTTATTACGTTGTGGCAAGGAGCAATGGGCTTTAGCACACCATTTACGGGCTATGAACAGAACTTCTCGAACGCCAATGAAAGGTTATCTATGTTAACGGTATTTTCCAAGGTAATTGTAATATTTGCCATTGTTGCAGTAGGTTTCTTCTGCAAAAGAAAAGGCATCCTTACAGATGCCGTAGAAGGTCCTCTTGTTGACCTTCTTCTTTTGGTTACCTGCCCTCTTATGGTGCTTTCATCTCTGGCCTCCAGAACCTTGGAACCCGGAACCCTTCCCAAGACACTTATGGTCCTTGGCATCTCGATGGGTTATTTTATTATAGCCATGGCTGTATCCTTTGGTCTCAAAGGCCTGCTTAAGAATACTCCCAAAGAAGACCTCGGGGTCATGATGGCAATTATGACTTCTCTCAACTCAGGATTCATGGGATTCCCGGTGACAAAAGCCATCTTTGGTGACGACATGTTCTTCCTTATAGTTATACATAACATCTCACTCAACATCTATTTCTATTCGATGGCCATAATACAGATAAACTATGGGCACGAGGAATCCAGCAATCTGAAGTCTGCACTAAAATCCGCCATAAACCCAAATATTATTGCGGCCTTTGTTGGACTAATTATTCTTTTCACGCAGATCAAACTTCCGGAGCCTGCGCTTGAATTCACCAAGATGCTGGGAGATGTAACCACGCCTCTCTCCATGATTATTGTCGGTATGAGATTGGCAAAGAGCAACATCATGTCTATCATCAAGAATCGCGATCTTGTTTTAACCTCTTGCATCAGCATGTTTCTAATGCCGTGTCTGGTGTTCCTACTCGTCAACTGGCTACCGGTTCCAAACGATGTCAAGATGATTGCAGTATGGGCGTCATGCTTCCCATGCGCAGTCGTTGTTGTTACTCTTGCTGCCAAATATAAAAGAAACGCCACCCTTGCAGCTGAAGGAATGGCGCTTACTACTTCTATGTCTTTGGTCTTGCTTCCCATAGCCGCGACGATTTTGTCGTCTATCTATGGGGCATAAATCCAGACACCCATGTTACACTCTTAAAGAATCTCTACTTCAGAAGGTTGAACTCAACCCAAGGGCTCTGCTTTGAATTCTTTGCTATTTTCTTTGCATTTGCATCGCTTACGGCTAATGGACCACCAAACACCGTAACAGAGTGAACAACCTTGAGAGACTTTATATACGCATCTATTTTCGGGTTACTGTTTCCAACAAGCAGAATTGGTCCGTGAGCGAGCGGACCTGCACATAGACCATCTGCAAAATCTGTCGCTTTGGTTTTTCCTACACCTGCCTTGGCTATGAAGAAATCCTTTGGATAATAATAGTAGGACTTCGCAAAGTTAACGGATAATTCATCCGCATTATTCCCCTTAATTCTCGAGATTTGATATTTAGGTATCTTCAGGCCGGTTAAATTCGAATACGCCTTATTGAGGGATGCTTCTTTACCCAAAAGTATATAATTCCAATTCTTTTTGTTTTTCAAATATTGCTTCTGACCGGATGTCAAGCCATTCGGACCAACAAGCATAATCGCTGCTCCTGTTCCTGAAGCTATCATTGCACTTTCCCAATTATTCCAATCAACCAAAATGCATTCACCCCACTCAAGGGAGTTTCCTCCCATACGTTGCTTATAGTAATCTTCATAATGTTTTAGAATAGCTTCATTTGTGCCAAATCTGTCATTGCCTTTGAGTCGAACAAATTTATAATTTCCCATATTCTTGGATATCTCATTTCCAACCGCTAACGGTCCACCGAGAACATATACCGTGCCACCCTTTTTAACGTTTGCTTTAATAAAATCTTGAACTTGTTTATTCTTTGCCTTACTCCAATTTAGGATAGGCGAACGATGCAATTTCGCTATCGATCCTCCGGAAAGTCCATCAGGAAACTTTTCTCCCGATGTCACAAAAATATCATCAAATTTCTGGTCCCCGTTATAGAGCATTCGCATGCACTTGGCAATAGTTGTCGATGTTTCATATCTTGTGTTGCCATAAAACCTTCTGATAGATGCATCCCACTTCTTAACAATCTTAACGTTGATAGTTTTATTAAGCTTACTGTGCTTTCCTTTACCTTTGACGGTAATCTTATGTGTACCCACCTTGGTTAGGTTACCGTATGTGACAGTATAGTCGCTGGAACTCAATTTCGTAAAGTCATTCCCTTTACTCATAAATACATTCATCTCAAGTTTCATCTTCTGACCCGAATACAGGTATACGTACGTTTCCGTGTCAGTTTTTGGATCCCATTCCGTTCGGATATAATGATCCGCCATAGTTTTGGTTGTAGCATAATCGCCCCACACTTCATAGTAGGTTTCTGCTGCTTCTACAGGTTCGAGGGGCACAAAAGAAAACAATAGCGCGACAATAATGACTGACAGAAGTAATCGTTTCATAGAAAACCGTCCTTTCATAAGCGTTCATCGCAATACGCATTAACTTGCTTCTATCTTACCCTCCCAAAACGCGCTTCGTCAATCATCTAAACGTCCAAAAAGCAAAAAAAATGATGTCGGCCATCTCAACTTTTGCGTTCCTAACGCCTTGCTCGTTCCGCTGCAACTCTTGGGCAGCCGATTCATGAGCTCTCTAATTCGCCGACATCATCTTTTGTAATTTCTCTCTGTCACTGTTTTCGGAACCACCTCTTTCTTCGGTCTCCACTTCTCAGGGTCGAGACTTATTTCTTACGGCCTGGCGCCGTCATCGACGATCTAATAATCGTCACTCTTAGGAAATTGCTAGGCGAACCTTCTTCGTCGCCCTTACTTCATTCCTTTACTGTAATTGAAGTATAACACATTGATAACATAATGTAAAGATAATTTTTTGATTTTTCAGAAAATTCGCATGGAATTCTCCAAAAAAAGAGCCCCGAACTTAGCGGGGCTCCTCCAATAAATATTCACCTTACAAACTGTTGATATATCGCCTTAACAGCATTCTCATAGTCCGACTCATCTACACCCAGAAGGATATTCATATTTCCGGAGCCATGGTCTATGAAGCCTATGTTTATGTGCATTGCAGCAAGAGCCGATAGAATCTTAATCGCCACATTGGGGGAAGTTCCTATGTCCCTTCCTACTATTCCTATAAGGGCAAGATTCTCCACAAGGCTCACCTCTGCTCCGCCAAGTGCATCCTTTAGGCTTTGTTGCAGATTGTCCATGCCACCCTTAGCTTCTATCTCCTCGTTCTTCACAACCAAAGTCAAGGTATCCACACCTGCCACGATATTCCCCGCTTTGATGCCATAATCGCTAAAGACCTTAAGTACCTTTTCCCTGAGAGCGTAGTCCTCGTTTACATTTGGCTTCTGAACGGTAATACCAACATAGCCTCTGTTTCCGCTTATTCCGGATACCTCCGACTGATCGTCATAGTATCTGGCATTCTTAACTATGAGGGTTCCCTGTTTGTCAGGCTCATTGGTGTTGCAAATTCTAAGAGGAATCCCCTTGGACACCACCGGAAGAATTGCATCAGGGTGAATCACCTCTGCACCGAGATAGGCCATTTCCCTAAGTTCCCTGTATGTGATTACAGGAACGTTAACTGGGCTTGGGACCAAATCGGGATCCGCCATTAGAAGACCGGTAACATCAGTCCAGTTTTCGTAGATGTCTGCATTTACTGCGTTTGCTACTACTGCTCCTGTTATGTCAGAACCGCCTCGTGTAAAGGTTTCAACCTGTCCATTGGGGAGGCTTCCGTAATAGCCCGGAAGCACTGCTCTATCATGCTTCAGAAGTTCCTCTTGAACCAAGGCTATGGATTCTTCCTCAATGAATTTTCCACTAGCGTCAAACTTGATCAGGTCCTTTGGGTCAACAAAGTCATATCCGATATAATCAGCCAAAATCTTGCCTGATAGATATTCCCCTCTGCTGGACACATAGTCATGGAGCTCTGTCCTATCCCCGGATGAAAGTTTGTTTTTAATCTCTTTGAACTCGTTTTCCATGTTGACTTGAATTGGGGATTTACCCTCTTTCTCATTTTCATTATTTAGTCCTTCAATAATCTCCCGGAATCTAATCTTGATTTTTTCCAGGTTGTTCTCTCTTACGGCCTCATCCTCCGTTTCAGCTGTTTCAAGAAGAAGGTCCGTAATCTTATCCTCACCTGCAAGTCTTCCTGGAGCGGATACCACGATAAATTTTCTTCTGGAATCAGCCTCTATAATGGATCTAACCTTGCTGAACATCTCGCTGGATGCCAAAGAAGTTCCTCCAAACTTTGCTGCAATAAGATCGAACTCCTCCGTAACCAGCGCATGTGCAGGAGTTTCCTTCTTGCTTATAGCATTTAGATCAAAGGGCGTAGACTGATAAACGAAATAATTTAGCCAATTGGAATATAGAAGATTCGCGCATGATCGCCACGTGACAACAGGCCCCTTACCGGGATCGTCATCCTTATAGTAATTTGCCGGTATTTCAGGATTGATTCCTGCTGCGAGATCCCTCTCGTATTCTTTGTTCAATGTGTCTCCATCGTATTCCGAATGGCCCATTATGAATATGTGCTTATCGTCGTTGGACTTGCAGGCAAAAATCCCAGCCTCTTCGGAAGTTGCAATAACCCTGAGATCGGGATGGTTATATACAGCCTCTTCATCAACCGTAGTGTTTCTGGAATGAGGAACCAGGAATTCATCGTCGAATCCTCTAAAGAGCATGCCGGTTGTATACTCCAGCTTGTGCTTGTACACGCCGGAAAGCTTCTTGGGGAGTGTGGTCTTCTTGATACCGTAATGATGGTAAAGCCCTGCCTGTGCACCCCAGCAAATATAGAAAATGCTGTGAACGTGATCTACTGCCCAGTCCATTATTTCACAGAGCTCATCCCAGTATTCCACTTCTTCAAACTCCATGAGTTCCACAGGAGCTCCTGTAATAATCATGCCGTCGTAATATCTGGAGCTGATTTTGTCAAATGTCTTATAGAAGGCAATCATATGCTCCTCTGATACATTGCTGGCCTTATGGGAACTGGTCTGAAGAAGCTCAAGCTCCACCTGAAGCGGTGTGTTTCCCAAAAGCCTTGTAAGCTGGGTCTCTGTCTCCACTTTGGTGGGCATCAAATTCAATATCAAAATCTGCAGCGGCCTTATGTCTTGCGTCACTGCACGAGTATCTGTCATTACGAATACGTTTTCTTTGGTAAGTATATCTACCGCAGGTAGATTATTTGGTACCTTGATTGGCATAAATTCCTCCGTCAAAAGGCCAGAGCCTTTCTGTTTAAATCGTATATTGTAGTATAACACAAAACCAATTATTGAAAATGCCTTCTATATAAAAGAGTCCCGGAATTACCCCGGGACTCTTTGGACATGTTTAGGCTGGTTACTTTTTATATACTACTGTCCATTTGGCAGTACTTCCTTTGGCAAGTTTCTTGACTGTGGCATCACTTACCAGCATCGTCCCGCCTAGTACGGTGGCCCTTGTAAGCGATGGCAGGCTCTTAGTATATGCCAAAGTCGATGCATACTTTTTATTATTCACCAGAAGAATCGGCCCTTTATTGGCTATTGCCAGGGGACCACCTGCCAATCCATCGGGCCAGTTGTCACTTATTGCAATGGTAATCTGAGAGGCCTTCTTGAAATACTTCCCTGCCACCTTTGCGGACACAGCATCAGCTGTACCGGCAGATAGTCTACTAACTGAACCATAGGCCTTAAGGGCGTTTTCTGTGGTAGTATCAACAGAGGACGTGTTTCCTATTATGGTTATCTTGCTTATCTTAGTTTTATTCTTATTCAGCCATGACTTTTGTTCCTTGGTAAGTCCTCCTTTTTGCACAAGAAGTATGGGCTTCCCCGTCCCTGAAGCAATTAGAGCATTCTCAAACTTGAATCCGTCACACACAAGCAGTTCTTCGTTCTTAACTCCTACCGTTTTTAGAACTTCTATGTTTGTCCCAAATCTGTCCTGTCCGTATTTTCTGGTGAAATTATGAGCCATTCCCTTCTTGACTGCATTCCCTACGACGCTGGGTCCACCCAGTAGATATACAGTTCCTGTTGTCTTAACATTTTTCTTAATAAAACCCTGTACCTGCTTATTTTTATCCGGAGTCCAAAGAATAACCGGTGCTTTCTTTGCTTTTGCTAGATAACTTGCAGAAAGAGCATCAGGGAAGTTGTCTCCTCGTGCCACAATGATACTTGTTAACTTGGCCTGTCCTGTGTCCTTCATATATTGCTCTGCTATTCCGAAGGCAGTTTCATACCTGGTTTGACCATATACTCTTCTGAGTTTTGCGGAAACGGGCTTAGCTTCAGCTTTGCGTACAGTAAAGTTATATCCCTTCCCTGAGATAGGATATACCTTAACATAATAAACACCAGTGGATAATTTAGCCTTGGATGAAACGCTTTTTCCTCCGTCACCTACATAATTGGATATAACGCTTGTCTTACCATCGGATTTATAAACCGTTACACTCCGAGCTCCATTACTCTCTACTTCTATCTCTTCTTTTTTACTTAGTGTAAACTTGAAATAGTCATCATAGGGATAATGTCCAGGGCTACCGGATCCATAGTATTTAGTGCCTAACTTGATTGGGTCTGCAGTAGCGATCGTATTGTTTTCTTCTGTTTCCCAAAGGGTCGACTCTTTATAGTTCAATTTGAAATTATAGACCTTATTATTTATGTCACCCCAACCGTCTATCTTAAGATAATACGTACCTGCTGGAAGACCGATGGAAACCCCTGTTGTCAGGGTTTTAGTTTTGCCCGCAAAGGTGTCATCATATAATTCGGTGGTTTTGTCACTACCTATTAGCGAAACATAATATGATCCGCTTTCTGCATAGGGATGCTGAAGGGACACGGATACATACCCTTGCTTGTTTATCTTGAATTTATAATAATCATCATTTCCGCTTATAATCGTACCGTAATAGGTTGTATCGGTTTTTATGGAATCTGCAGTTCCAAAGTTATCGTTAAATTCTGTTTCCCAATAATTGGAGGCTTTATAATTTAGTTTGAAATTATACCCCTCTTTATGTGTCCCATCTATTCTTACATAATAGGTGCCTTTGGGTACTCCAATTCTGGGAGTAGTCTGTAATGTATCATCCTTTGCCGAAAACGTTCCGCTGTAGTATTCCGTATCAGTATTAACACCATAGATTTTCACCCTATGGGAACTGGTGTCTTTGTTGATATATTTATGTTGAAAGCTAATGGAAATGTATCCAGGAGAATCCAAAGTAACCTTATACCAATCATAGTCGGTGTAATCTCTACTTCCACCATAATACATGGTATTTGTTGATATGGTATTGGCTGTGGCCTGGGTGTCGTTTAATTCTTTCTCCCAAACCGATGATGCGGTAAAGTTTGCTCTAAAGGTGTACTTGCTGGCTTTAGAGCCCGTCAAATAAACGTAGTATGTTCCCTTAGGAAGTCCTATAGCATCTGTTGTTTGTTTTTTATCTGTATTCCAATAGAACTCTCTAAGTGGCTGAAGTTCTGTTGTAGTATCGCTTTTATATAGCCTAAAAAGAGGTCCACTAACACCATCACTCTTAGGATTCTGATAAGTAAAAGAAACATATCCATCTGAAGGTGTTGTAATCTTATAATAGTCACCTTCGTATGTACTGAATGAGCAACTGTAATCAACATTAAGTGTCAGAGCATTAGCCTGAGCAAAGCTATTATTTGGCTCCTTCTCCACATATGATGCTGCCTGGACATTAACTCCCGCCATTGAAGAAAAAACTAAAACAAAAACCAGAATCACAACGCTCAGTCTAATTATTGCCTGCCTCATTCTCGATACTAAAAACACGGAATTCATTATCCCCCATCCTTTCTTTATATTTCCAGTTCCTATATATACTAATAAAACCACCCCCCGTTCCACTTCTGTTAATCCACTCTAAAGTAATGTTTGCATTTACAAGGAAGTTAGAGTATAATGCTCTTTGCGCGTAAGCATAGGGCTTATGTGTTTGCAGATTTAGTTGAAGATGCTATATATCAGATAGTGGGGTGAAGAAAATGGCAAATATTAAATCAGCAAAGAAAAGAATCAGAGTAATCGACAAGAAAACTGCAAGAAACAGACGTGTTAAGGATCACGTTAAGCAGGCTCTCAGAGAGTTTGACGATGCTATGGCTACTGAAGACTTTGAAGCTGCAGGCACCAAATTGGTACAGGCAGAGAAGAAGCTCATGCAGGCTGCATCCAAGGGATCCATCAACAAGCACGCTGCTTCTCGTAAGGTATCCCGTCTGACGAAAAGATTCAACGCTGCCAAGGCAGCAAAGTAAGTCTCACCCGTCCCCACCAGTGTATAAGTTAAATACACATGCGATTGAGCGCTAAGGGCAGCTTTCGAAACTGCCCTTAAAAAATCCCGGAAGTGTCTCCCGGGATTTTTCTTTAGTCATCTGCCTTGATTGGACCATCGTACATATAACACGGAAGTGGCTCAAGCTTAAACTTGCTCCACCTGCGCTTATTGTCTATGCGCTTCTTGGTCTCTGCGTCCTCGCATATGCCTGTTCTAATATACTTATCCAGAGCTGCGTAGGTGAAGCCAAGATTGTCTTCGTCCGTCTTGTCCGTAAGACCATCGATTGGAACCTTCTCAACCAAAACCTCTGGAAGTCCAAGCACATGTCCAACAGCCTTAACCTCTGCAACCGTAAGCTTTGACAAGGGGCTAAAGTCCCCAGCCATATCTCCGTATCTTGTAGCAAAGCCAACCCAGTCCTCGGAAAGGTTACTGGTATTTGCCACTCTACCGTTTAGAGATTGGGAAACAGCATACGTAACAGCCATTCTTATTCTCGGCGGAAGATTGATTCTTGTTTGATCGCTCACCTCACCAAGAGCCTCACCAACGGAAGCCATGATGCTATTGAACGACTCCTCTATGTTAATCACTGCATGTCGAATACCAAGATGTTCGACAAGAAGTTTAGACATATCTATATCGTGCTGCGTCCCATTCGGAAGAAGAACTCCAAACACTCTCTCCTTCCCAAGAGCCTCCACACATAATGCTGCAGTGACGGAACTGTCCTTCCCCCCGCTTATTGCAACAACAGCATTGCAGTCAGGGCCATTAACCTGAAACCAATCCTGAATCCAGGTTACTATTTCGTCTTTGGTTTTTCTGGCATCGAATTCGTACATAATTCGTCCTTTCAATACTGTTATCGGGGAATATCTCCACCGGACAGATGCTCGTCATACACCGCTCTCTCCCCTCCGATAAACTTAGGACGAGTGCGAGCGCAGACTACATGAGCGTGACCTATTGCCTTTGTTGAAATTCTCACAGGAACAGCCACAGGTTTAAGATGCATTCCTATCAATGTGTCACCTATGTCCATTCCTCCTGCAGCCCTAACAGTCTCGACTGCCACCGGGTTTTTGGCATTCTCGTATACGGTGACAGCAAAGGAACCACCCGCATGAAGCTTGGGAACAACGTTAACAATATCCTGCCCCGGCATCAAAGCATCCTTCTCAAGAATCACTGCTCTGTTTAGATGCTCACAACACTGAGCTGCAAGATGGATTCCTCTTTCGTCAAGCAAAGGCTTGATTCCATCATATACTGCCTTAGCGGCATTGATGTCGGAACCTTTTCCAATATTCTCTCCCATGACCTCACTTGAAGAACACCCAACAATGAAGATATCCCCCTTTTCCAGGTGGGATTTCTCGAGTAGTTCTTTAAGAGCCTCATGAGCCTGCATTTTTATTTCTTCATATGTCATATCTACACCTGCCAACTGTCAAGGTAAGCCTTTTGTTCCTCTGTAAGTGTGTCTATTGAGATACCGAGAGCCACAAGTTCCCTCTCTGCAACAACCTTGTCTATTTCCTCGCTTACATCGATGACCCTGTTTCCAAGATCAGCGTTTTCATGATTCAAAACATACAAGGCTGATAGGAACTGCACCGCAAAGCTCATATCCATAATCTCCACGGGATGTCCGTCAGCTGCGGCAATATTAACAAGCCTGCCTTCTCCAATGACATTTACGGTAACCTCTTTACCTTCCTTGTCATCCTTCAAAGTGTAGGCCATAATATTATTTCTCGCCTCGGTCTTGGAAACAGCTTTCTCCTCAAGCTCCGCCATATCCACCTCACAGTTGAAGTGTCCGGCGTTAGCCAGGATTGCACCCTCTTTCATGGTGAGCATATGCTTCACCGTAATGGTCTTGTTACAACCCGTAGCGCTAACAAAGATATCCCCAAGACGTGCCGCCTCATCCATAGGCATAACATCGTGTCCATCCATCTTGGCTTCTATCGCCTTAACAGGATCGACTTCACAAACTATTACATTTGCTCCGAGAGATGCCGCTCTCATGGCGATTCCGCGGCCGCACCAGCCATATCCAACCACAACTGCAGTTTTTCCTGCAACAATCAGGTTGGTATTCCTCATGATGCTGTCCCAGGTTGACTGACCCGTTCCATATCTATTATCAAAGAGATGCTTGCACTTGGCATCATTCACAGCAACCATCGGAA
>Ga0256404_1009660_pt1 | contig 13718 bp, 15 predicted proteins | sample RumenRJG_01DNA_FD_185990 | JGI IMG/M metagenome (GOLD analysis project Ga0256404, IMG submission 185990) | Bovine rumen microbial communities from Lethbridge, Alberta, Canada - RJG_01 | ecosystem: Host-associated > Mammals > Digestive system > Stomach > Rumen | place: Canada: Alberta | collected...
ACGAAGAATCAAAACGCGTTGCGTTATTAAGACCTCAAATCATCAAAGAAATGAAAAGATATTTTGATGACTTAGGTTTTGTCGAAGTAGAGACAAGTGTTCTTCAACCAATTCTTGGTGGTGCAAATGCAAAACCATTTATTACTCACCACAACTCACTTGATAAAGACTTCTATTTAAGAATTGCTACTGAGCTTTCTTTAAAGAAATTAATTGTTGGTGGTTTAGAAAAAGTATACGAGTTTGGTAGACTTTTTAGAAACGAAGGCATGGATGCAAAGCATAATCCTGAGTTTACTACTGTTGAACTTTATGAAGCTTATGGTGATTTAAGAAGCATGAGAGATTTAACAGAAGGCGTTATTAGAACTGTCGCAAAGAAAGTTTTGGGAACAACAAAAATCACATATTGTGGACACGAAATTGATTTTGAACCTGAATTTAGATGGGTTTCAATGAGCGACTTAGTAAAAGAAAAAACAGGATTAGATTTTACAGGCGACATTAGTTTTGAAGAAGCATGCGCTTATGCTAAATCAAAGGGAATTAAAATTGAACCACATTGGACAAGCAATGGATATATTTTAAATGCATTATTTGAAGAACTTTGTGAAGAAGAACTTGTTCAACCTACATTTGTTTATGGACACCCAATCGAAATCTCACCATTAACAAAGAAAGGCAAAGATCCTAGATTTACTGAAAGATTTGAATTTTATGTAAATGGAACAGAATATGCCAATGCATATAGCGAGCTTAATGACCCAATTGATCAAAAAGAAAGATTTATTGCTCAACTTAAAGCAAAAGAAATGGGCGATGATGAAGCCAATGAAATGGATTTAGATTTCCTTGAAGCTCTCGAATATGGTATGCCACCAACAGGCGGTATCGGCATCGGAATTGATAGACTTGTAATGTTACTTCTTGGACAAGAGAACATTAGAGAAGTCATTCTCTTCCCTTGTATGAAAGATGAAAAATAAAGAACACAAACAATGTAAGGAACCTCATTAAATAAGAGGTTCCTTTTTTTCTGAAACTTTCATGAAAATTTACAATATATTTTCATAAATTTTCATTTTTACAATAAATTTTTACATTTTTTGCTATTTTTGAAATTTTGTCGCCTTCTATATAGTGAGAGGTTCATTTCCTACAAAATTTCGACACTTTACATATGGGTGGGAATCTAATAAAATACTATAGCACTTTATAAGTGCTCTTCTCTGCTTAAGCAAATATTGTGACTTAAGCCAGATGACCATAGGGAGGTAGATGTATGAAAAAGTACGAAGTTATGTACATTCTTAAAGCCGGCCTTGATGATGCAGCAAGAAATGCAGAAATCGAAAAATTACACGCTATTTTCACTAAAAACGGTGGAAGTGTTAAAAAAGTCGATACCTGGGGATTAAGAGATCTTGCTTATCCAATCAACGATGAAACAAAAGGATTCTACGTTGTTATCAAAGTCGAAGCAGACAATGTTTGTCTCAAAGAATTTGAACGTCTCACAAAGTTCGATCGTAACATGCTTAGACATTTAGTTACAATCGATAAAGATTAATTAAAAGGAGATATTCATGATTAACAAAGTTATTTTAGTTGGGAGACTTACAAGAGCGCCTGAACTAAGAAGCACACCTAATGGTGTTTCCGTTTGTTCCTTCTCACTTGCATTTGATAATAAGAACAAAGCAGCCGATGGCAGCAGAACTTCAAGTTTTATCAATTGTACAGCCTGGAGACAAAACGCAGAATTTATCTGCAATTATTGTACAAAAGGAACTCAAGTTGGTATTGAAGGTAATTTACAAGAAAGAAAATATACCAGAAAAGACAATACACAAGCTTCTGTTATTGAAATTATTGTAGAAGGCGTTACATTGTTTGGATCAAGAAATAACAATGCAAACAACAACATTTCAAGTAACTCTGTTGAATCCAACTCAGGTTACGAGAGAGACAATGACATTGATGCTACATTCGGTGATGAATTTGATGACATCGCTGATGATGACGCACCATTTCATTAATTCATAAAGGAAGGAGTTAAGTATGGCTTACATGAAAAAGAAACCAAAGAAAAAGGTATGTTATTTCACTAAGAACAAAGTTAAATATATCGATTATAAAGATGTCGAATTATTAAAGAAATTTATTGCTCCTAGTGGAAAAATTAGCGCACGCAGAATGACAGGAACAAGTGCAAAATATCAAAGAGAACTTGCAAAAGCTATCAAAAATGCACGTTTCATGGCATTATTACCTTACATTCAAGACTAATTGAGTGTATTGTAGCAGGACAAAGCCAATTCTCTTCAATGAGGCAATAGGCACTCTCCTAGCACGACAATTAGTCGACACATATGACAGGGCCTGAATTAAGGCTAAAATCAATGTAAATTAAGTCGTCCATTACGGACGACTTTTTCTATTAGTGTGATTTTTATTGTTGAGGATTATCAGTAACGATTACCTTAATATTTGAAACACCCTTAACTGGGATAATGGTGAATTTGAATTCTCCTTCAACTTCAGTTACTTGAGCTTCTTTACCATTATATGTAACGGTAATCTTTTTACCAGATAACCAGTATTGAGCGTCATCAGTGACTCCTAATGTAAGGAGGATAGATTGCCCGCAATTAACAGGTACAGCTGGTAAATCTTTGATTTTATATCCAGTGGTGGATGTTTGATCTAACGCTAAAGTGACAACTTGAGGTTTAGTTTGAATGAAGAAGTCACACTTCTTAGCGTTAGCGTTAAAGGTGTAAGTAATAGAACCGTCTTCTTGATTAAGAGTATAGTTAGTGTCTATTAATCTCTTATCATTAACTTCGATAGAGTGAATCTCTTTAAATTCGTTTGGTGTAACTTTTACTGTGACACTGCTCTTACCATTAACTTCTAAAGTGTTTTCTTCATTTAATTCTTGTTCATTAACCGTAATTTTATAAGCGCCTCTATTGAACACTAATGTTGATTTATAAGAATCGAATTCAGCAACTGTAGCGTTGCTAAATAATGCTGCTCTTTCTGATGCAGGAGTGTTCTTGTATTTTATTGCTTGTTCTGAATTTAATGTAAAGAAGTATACATTTTCTTCTCCGTCTTCTTTAGGAGCAACTTGTCTAGTTAAAGAAGTTCCATCAAATGAAAGAGTATTTAGATAAGCGGTTGGATGATCTTCACTTGCTAAGAGCGAAATGTACATTATTCCATTGTCTTCAGCACATAAGATAACACCTTTATCCTTATCTTCACCTGTTAATTCGATAACATCCTTTCCTTGTCTTTCTTCATCGCCTTCTTCAGCACTAAAAGCAATAGTAAGTGGTTTTACACGTGGAATACTGAATTTATAATCATTGCTATCTTCTTCTTTTTCAATTGCGACACCATTAACGATGACCTTTAAATTCATGTATCCATTTTTAGCGCGTAGATTAATGGTCGTGTTGGAGCCATAGAAGAGATTGGTTAAACCTAAAGAGGTAAGTGGATCAGTTTCCATGAAGTGCTTAACGTATTTATTTGCGGAAGTGATATCCACTTGTAAATCTTTTTCTTCAACAGCTTTATCTGCCCACTCTAAATCTAAAGTGTTAGTTTTACTTTCTTCCTTAACCGGAGTAAGTAAATAAGTGACAATCTCCACTTGTGGTAAACCTGAGTCAGGATCTGGATAGAATTTAAAGACTCTTGCAGGTTGACCCTTATATTTCACTGCGAGATCAGAGAAGAAATCTTTGTGATATTGATTCCATGTAAAATAGAGATAGTATGCTTGTCCAGCAATAAATTCACTATCAGCGGTTACTTCTTGTTTCTTCTGAAAGTCTAGATATGTTGGTCCATCAAGGAAATAAGCCTTATCGCCTTCCATTAAGTTATTAAATCTTAATTTAATTTTAAATGGGACATATGGAACGGTGGTAACAACGATTTTCGAGATGACAACATCTCCCTTTGTTAAGAATAATAAGTCAGCGCGGTCTTCATCGTAACTAGTTTCACTATATTTCCAAACGCCATCTTCATATGAATCTTTTGCTGTAGGAGTGTATGTAAGGTTTTCTTTGCCACTTACAAAAGTAAATACGATCTTATTAAGAAGCACTCTCTTACCATAAGCTGAATCATTATATAAGAAGGCAAGTTTTAGATTATTTTTGAGCGATAGATTGCCATTTTTAACTAATTCATCATAACCGGCATTTTGGTTATCAATATTAAGTCTAACTCCCTTTTTAGTTAACTCATCTCTATATTTTTGTGGAGTTAATTTATCAAAAGTGAAGATAACGATACTTTCGTTTTCTATAGTTGAGACTTTTAATGTATATTCTTTTTCTTCGGTTGGGGTGAATGTATATTTATCACTTTCAGCATTCGCTGGCGGTAATTCGGTGTCATCCATTTTTACTGAGGTGACACTATATTCTTCATTAAGTGCACTGACAGTGAATTCAATCGCTTTATTGAGTTCGTATTCTCCTTTTTGTAAAGAAGTTGTCATAAATTGATTGGTTTCAATCTTAATTGACGCTTTTTTAGGAGCAGCAGGAGTGAAACTACAGCTTGATAAAAACATCCCAAATAAAATAAAAAATAGTAAGGCTTTCATCTTCTTCATCGATATGTCCTCCGTGTATATACACCTTTATTATAACAAAGTGTGTGCACAAAAGTGCTACAATTTTGAAAAATGAGCGAATTGTTTCCAAGGTGAAAAGAATAACAAAATTGCACTTTGAAATTACAGATAAATTTGTTCCTGCATAAATTGATTATTATTTGTTCGTTCTTATTTTGGTTGCTTTAGTAGTGGCGATTCATTTTGAAATTCTATCTATTAGAACCGCGAACTTAGTAAATGGGTATTCCAGCATTTGATGACATGAATCAAGATGAAGAATCCAATGATAACAAGAACCTTGATAGCATCGAGATTACTGATGACAATCTCCCATTCTAGAAAGGAAGACATTAAAACGGCATTTAAGAAAGTTAGACCACGCAAAAAAGTTTGTGACTTTAAGAAAAATAACACTGCCCACATTGATTACAAAGATGTTGAATTATTAAAGAAGTTCACTACCCCAACTGGTAAGATTTGCTTCGCGTCACTCAACTGGTACATCCGCGAAATATCAACGAGAACTCGCTACCGCTATCAAGAATACAAGATTAATGACGTTATTACCATTTATCAAAGACTAATTAATATGTGTTGTCGCAGGACGAAGCCAATTCTCTTCAATGAGACAAAAGGCACTCTCCTAGCACAACAATTAGTCGACGCATATGACATAGCCTGAATTAAGGCTAAGACCAATGTAAATTAAGTCGTCCATAACGGATGGCTTTTTTTGTCGTCATCGGAAGCTCTTATATACGTGTATATAACGCGTTCTGGCTAACCTCGTTCAGTCCACGTCGTGCGATACACGATAAGATGAGCGAAATGAGGTTTTCTTACAAGCCTTAATTGATGAGATTACTTGCAAAGGCATCATTAAAAAAAGCCACACAAGTGGCTTAAATTATCAACGATAGATATGTGTTTGGCTTAATCCAACAATAAAAATATTACCAACTTTTTTTGTTTGTGACTTTACCGTTATTGTAGTCTTTGCTAAACCCGTGTGAACCATCGTGATGGGTGGATGTAACATTTGTTAATCTACCTGATTGATCACGCGTAGTGGAATATGATCCTGATGAATTAGTCCAAGTTCTTGAACCGTCGCTATTTGTTTTGAATGGCATAATTTTTCTCCTTACTAATAATATTATACACTTTTATAGCGCTTCTCCCCTACGTTGTTGAATAATTGACATTTTTGTGCCAAGACGAGAGCAATTCTCTCCTAGATACGAAGCGAAACGCGAATTAGACCGTCCTTCGTGGGTGGTTTTTCTATTAAAAATGTAGGTGAATATATTTAAAACATATGATAGCATATGTATGAAGGGAACTAATATGGCATTTAATCAGAAACAATATATTAATGATTTTAATAAAGAGACATATCAGATGTTTCCACTTCGAATCAGAAAAGATAACTCTATCGTTATCCAAAAGCTGAAAAATACGAGAAACAAAAATCGTTACATAGTCACACTTATTGAAAAAGATGTTAATCCTGATGTTTTGACAATCAAGCTAATCAAGGAACGCACTTTTCCGGTTTTTAAAAAGTACCATATAAATGAAATTTATTTATTTGGTAGTTATGCAAGAGGAGAAGCTAATAATAATAGCGATGTCGACATTTATTGTGAGCATGGTGACGCCCATTCTTTCTTTGATCAAGACAATTTGAAAGAAGAACTCGTGCAAGCACTGGGAAAGGATGTTGACCTAGTTTTTATTGACTCTCAGATGGATGAATATTTTGAAGAACAATTAAGGAAGGATCTTATTAAATTATGCTAACAGTAAAAGAAAAGGGCTTATTGCTTAGCATTATTAAGTATTGTGAAAGAATCGACGAAACGGTAGATGGATTATCAAAACAAAAATTCGATTCAAGCGAAATGATTAAAGACGTCCTATGCTTTAATCTTTTATAGTTATGGTCGCTGAATTAATAAAAATAAAAGATTTGCAGCCTTCCCAACTATATATTTCCAAAGAAAAGCTGGATGCCGTCATGAGTTGGTTTGATCCGAATGATTTTACTAACTTTGAACCAGTGCCAATTAAACTTTTAGACGGCGAACTCATCATAACAGATGGGCATACACGCTTGGTCGCCGCCTTGCTTTTAGGGCTAGAGACCGTGCCACTAATATGGGACGAAGACGAATTGAATTGGGATATGTATAGAGCGTGTTTAAAAGAGTGCAAAAAGCAGGGTCTTCTCTCCCCTATCAATCTCTTAAAACGAATCGTCTCCAAAGAGGAATACGATATCAAGTGGAATAAATGGTGTGATGATATGCAAGCAAAAGTGTTAGGAAAATAAATCCCCAAAATGCGAATCAGACCGTCTATTGTTGGAAGGGTTTTTTCATACCCTTTTTATCATGGTCCACTGCGTTTGAAGATAAACGCTAATATCATAATTATTACCACCTATGGTGTTGTTTCTTTTATAACATATTCAATGTGTTTGACATTATTTCATCTTTAACAAATGGTTTTTGTTATAATTATTCGGGAGTAAATCTATGTTTAACAAAAAATCACAACAAAGAAATAGATGCCAATTATATGCTGGGCAAGGGAAGAAAGGCTATGATTGGTGGTGGCATTCTTTTACGGCTTATAACGCAAAAACAGGCGAACCACGACCATTCTTTTTAGAATTCTTTTTAATCAATCCAAAAAGAGGTGGAGAAGAACCAATATTTGGTCAATTAAAAGAAAATCAAGAAGCCGGTATCAAACCATCATACCTTATGGTCAAAATTGGCTACTGGGGGAAAGGTGCTAAGCAACTCCATCGTTTCTTTGGCTGGAAAAAGATAAAAGTTAATTATAAAGCACCATTTTCAATAAGCGCGGATGATTGTTATTTAGATGAATATCAAAGTAGAGGAAATGTCTCCGTTTCTAAAGAAGAAGTGGAAAAACATCCTGAATATATGTGCGATTATGGTTCCATTTCATGGGATTTAAAAATAGAAAAAGATATCGCTTTTAATGTTGGTTATGGAGCGGGGTGGTTGTTTAGACATCTTCAACTTTTTGAAATGTTTTGGCACGCTGAAGGAATGAAATCTAGATTCTCAGGTAGAATAATCGCGGACGGTGAAGAATACATTGTTAGAAAAGAAGATAGCTATGGCTATTCCGATAAGAACTGGGGCAAAGATTTTACATCTCCTTGGGTTTGGTTATCTAGCAACAATATGGTAAGTAATATCACTAATAAAAAACTAGAAAACAGTGTCTTTGATATTGGTGGTGGCCGTCCTAAAGTTGGATTTATTGCCTTAGAAGGCAAATTACTAAGTGCTTTATACTATGAAGGCAAATGCTATGAATTTAATTTCTCTAAATTCTGGACAAATACTAGAACAAAATTTGATTGTTATGAAACAGATACACACATAGTGTGGCATGTCGAACAGAAGACTTGGAATAATAAAATGATTACTGATATAACTTGTTTAAAAGAGGATATGCTTCTTGTTAATTATGAAGCCCCAAATGGAAAGAAACTACATAACCGTTTATTTAATGGTGGTAATGGTGTGGGGCGTATTCAACTATTTCATAAAGGCAAACTTATCGATGATATTAATGTCTATAATGTTGGTTGCGAATATGGAGAATATGGACCATCGACTATCTCTTATAAAAAATAATAAGCAAGATGCATTTAGGCTGAATTAAGTCGTCACTTCAGAAGGGCGACTTTTTTTGTCGTCATTGGAGAGCGGAGTTTGTTCTTTTTCGGAGAATTGGCGTCGTCACGCGACAATATAATCTTGATGGGTTCACAATGACCTAGTCTTATCAAGATGGAGGGCTTCTTGTTATATTTAGTAAAAAAGGGAATAGCAAAGCTAATCCCTTTTAGTATTCATATTAGCGGTCTTTAACGATTATTTTTCAAACCAATCGAAACCGCAATGTTTACAAATGAAATGATATTTACCATCACCTGGGGTGGTTTCTATGAATTCACCTTGCGTTTGTTCGCCACATCGTGGGCACGCTGTAGTGCGGAATTGTTCATGTGGACCACAACGACCACCAGAAACAGCCGCGAGTTGCTCGCTGGTTAATTCCACGCCTTCTTCTTGGGCAAGAGCAAGTAATTCAGCTTCATTATGGCAGTGACTAGCTTTTTCGATTTGTTCATCCGTTAAACCTTTTAATAATTCTTTTCTCATGCCTTAGTCTCCTTTTCGCTTTTTATTTATAAGTATATGTAATTTTTCATATTATATCTTATAAAACTGTTTTTAACCAAACATTAACTTCTGATATCATCTCTTCTTTGCTGACGTTATATTTGCTTTGAAGAGTGGGTACTACAATAGGCGAGTTTAACTCTTTATCATCAAGAATTTGCTTAGGAAGAACTTGTTCTTTGACATTAATACTCTTTCTAAATTCATTTTCTTGTGAATTAATTAGTGACACATATCTTTTAATTTCTTTTTTATCTAAGAGAGATTGATCAATCTTAGTAAAGGAATAGATGTCCACTAAATGTTTGTATGGACGAGATAGTTCATTTAATAAGGAAACAAGTTTTTCCGCAATAATAAATTCGACACAAACACCTTTAAAGGTGATTCCTTCGTATGAATATAATTCTGTTTTAATCTCAGAAAGAAAGTTAATCTTCTTTCCTTCGACTTGTCCTCTTAAACTATCAACCTTTGTAAAGCAAACGAAGTATGGTTCATAGAAACTACCTGTTCCGTTAGAGTAGAAGAAGTCAATTGTGCCGAACTCTTGTTTTAATTTTTCTTCAACGACTTTTTCTTCTACGTTATACAAGATATCAACATCTTTTGTATATCTAGCGTGTTCTTTTAAATAATATTGGCAAAGTAAACCACCATCTACACAAAAGTCTAAATTAACATTAACTAATTTCTTTAAAACTTTTTTAATTGAGGGATCAATTTTACCAACATTAATTTCTTTTATCATGGTTACACTGGCTCCTTTTGCTTATATATTATTATGATATATGCCACAAATGTAACACATATGAAAAAGTTTTTGTATTTTTATGAATAAAAATTAGATAAGCAAAATCAAGCATTATTTTAGAAATATTTATTTATTGATGTTTACACGACAAAAAGAATCGATGAAACTCGATTTTTCGTTTTTAAAGATGTATTATGATTAAGTTATTGAAAGATAACACCAGTTTTACACATTGAATAAATTATTCTTAGTAACTTATTCATGCATGCAACTTTCGCGACTTTGGATGCTAGACCTGTCGCGATTTTTTTATGATAATAATTTGAGATAACATTATTTCCTTGAATTGTATTATGAATTGCTAAATATAATAAGCATCTTAATTCCTTATTCCCTTTTTTAGTAATTCTTAAATGAAGCCCATCATTTTCTCCAGATTGATATACAGTTGGATCAATACCTGCATATGCTACTAGGGATTTTGCTCTTGGGAAACGAGAGATATCTCCTATTTCTGCCAAGATTCGTGCTGCTAAATTATTGGAAATCCCTGGGATTGTTAATAATAATTCATAATTAGGCAATTCTTTTGCTAAATCAATTATCTTTTGAAGATATAATTCTTGCTCTTCTACCTTTCTTTTAATTTGTTCTATAACTTCACCAAATAATCTACAATCAATGGATTCCTTACTACATCCAGATTGACATTCATTGCAATATTTGATTATACTAATCGCTTCTTTAAGACAGTAATTATAATGATGACATGTCTTCGCTTCAAGATACTTTGCTAACGATTCAGGATGCTTATTTTTGATCTCATCTGGGTGATGATATTTAGAAAATAACGCCATTGGTATTTCAGAATAATCTGTCACATATAAATCAAACTTTGGGAATACAATATCCAATAAAAGTTTAAATTGAACCTTGCATTTCCTTAATTGCTCTGTTAGATAATGATAATATCTGCTCATTTCACGTAGATTATCATAGATTTCATCGCTTTTTTCATGAAGAGGAAACTCTTTTTCAAAATACGTTCTCGCGATTGTCTTACAATCTCTTTTATCATTTTTTGTAGATCTGATATTGCTCTTTCTTACTTTCGCACTTGCTAACGGAGACATGATAATAAAATCAATTTCATTATCTTCTAAGTACTGTTGTAAACTTCGATGATAGACTCCAGTAGCTTCAAATACTACCACAGGTTTTTCATTAGTTATTCCTTCTAATTCTTTGAGCTTATCTGATATTTCTTTAAATCCTATTTTGCTATGTTCAATACATTTTGCATTTCCACATTTTTTATCAATGTTAATCCATCCTTGATAATGTGATTTGGATTTTGAAACATCAACCGCTACACATGGTCGTTTCATAACCTTCCTTCCTTTCTAGATGACTTACTGCTTTACTTCTTATTTTATATTCTTCTTAGTTTCTTGATTGATACGTGATATTAAACAAATAATTCGCAATTAGATATAAACAAGTTCTGAATAAAAATAGAAGTTTGGACATTTTTTATTACGAGATACTTAATAGTTCTCAAAAACAGGCACGTCCTTTATTTCTAAAGCTAATTACTCCTTATGCCTAAGTAGTAAAAAAGCTAAGAGGCCATTCATAATCTCTTAGCTAGTATTAAATATAGTTGTATCAATGGTTCTTATAAAACAGTCTAGCTGCAAAGATTTTTGCGAGGTCGAAATCGCCTCAATGGTTAACCATCGATACATATGTATTGTAACATATTGTTATATAGAATAATAACTAAGAAGTATTTATGATACCTCTTAGTTTTATCATAAGAAAATATGAGCTAGTTTGGATGAATGGAACAATTGAGGAAGTGTTTTTGGGAAAGAAGGTCAGTAATAAGCAAAAAACAAAAGAGGCAAACAAATATCTTGAGCATTATTTGAAGATTCTTCCATCACTAAATAATTTGGAAAATTCATCCGCATTAACCTCAAGCAGGAGTTCAAACATCATCTTGGTGCTTGATAAAATATTAGATAGAAAATAAACAAAATTATTACATTTTTGCAATTTTTTTGTTGAATTAAACCTCGTCTGATAAAAGCAAGAAATTTTTGCCACTAATGAGACCAATATTCTGATAAATCCCTTCTCCTATAACTTTTACCATTAATAGTTAATATTTGAACATGATGTAAGAATCTATCGAGCATTGCATCAAGTTCATTATAGTGATGAACCTAAAATCACTTCATAAAGAAGCTAAAAAGAGTGTATTAATTTAGTGTTAAAAGTATGAAAAAAATGCTATTTTGCAGGGTTTTTTATGAAAAGCGGCATTTTTATGCTCGCATAAAACAAGAAATATTTCATTTAATAGGCTATAAATAAATTGTAAAAAAAGTTACGCTTCCAATCAACTCCCGTTTGCACCGTTCCCACCATTTTTAAAAAATAAAAAGATATTAACTAAAGATTATTTTACGAAGGATAGTTTTGCAACTTCTGCGCCAAATTTTGATATCCATGCAACAATTATTTTATGCGTTAGAAGCAATGAAAATGTAAAATGAAATCTTTATCTTTTTTTGTAAAAAAATTATTTTTTTGCAAAAAATGGCACTTGCAAAAAAATTTAAAATATCGTACTGCACTATAATTTGGAGCACTAGTTTTATTGTATAGTTTGCTTTAGCTACATAGACACCATTTAATGATATTTACGCAAAAATTGCTATTTTTATATCTAATTTTGATATATAACGCAATTTTTATTATCGGAAATTGATATAGACATAAATTTTGAAAAGTTCATCAAATTCACAAAAGTATACTTTTTGTAAGCATATGTCAAAACCTCAAAATCTTTGAGAAAACGAACAAAATACATATTAAATGTCGATTATCTTGTGTCATTTTTACCGTTTATAAATGTATACAATTATAAATAGGTTGATCATGAAGAAATCTCATGTTTTTGTTTTAATTTGGATGATGCTTTTAGGAGCAGCAATTATAGGCTTTAGCATCTATTTTGCTTCCCTTTATTTTAATCGTGAACAAAATCAAAGGTTTAAGGCAGCTTACATTTATGACGAAGGCAAAACTGAGGTTGTTGAAGTGGATCTTGGAACCTTCTATCCAGGTGACAAAAAGGAATTAGATATCCCTGTATATAATAGGATTAGTAAAGACATTCAAGTGGAATTCACTTTTAAAGGAGATGTTGCCCCTTTAGGTGATTACATTAATGTCTATCTTTTTGATTACGAACCTAAAACTATCAATTCTTACATTGAAAGTGAAGAATCTTTCAAATTTAGAATTGCTAAAAAAAAGGATTCCAAAGTGAAACTTACTTATGAGCTTTTAGATAAGCCTGGTTTACCTACAATGACTGATTTTAGTTTTACCGTTAATTTTGTTGCAACAGATGTTCCTTATTTAGATTTTGGTGGCTAAGATGGAAAAAACAAAAACAATCAAAATTCTTAAGAAAGTTGGAAGCGTAGCAAGTTATGTTTTAATTGCGCTTTTGCTTTTAATTGATATCTTTGCCTTATATAGCAAATTCTCAATGCAAGGCAAGGAAGGTGGAATGAATTTTTTTGGAAGAGAAGTTCGTCTAGTTCTTACAGGTTCTATGGATGGAAGCGATGAATTCTATGAAATGGAAGAAAATAAGAATTTAGAAATTAAACGAATCGAACAAAATGATGCAGTATTTGTTGAAACTGTGCCTTATCAAGACGAGGCAAAATCAAATGAATTTTATTCCTCATTAAAAGTTGGTGACATCTTAACATTCTATTTTCAACTAGGAACCAATATCCCAGTTACTCATAGAATCATTAAGATCACAAGTCATGAAACTTATTACACCTATGAACTTAGAGGAGATAACCCAAGTGGCGATCAACAAGTTAGTAAATATTCGCCAACTCAAGTTGTTAATAGTGATTCAGGACTTGTTATAGGTAAAGTCACAGGAAAATCAAGTTTCTTAGGAAGAGTTCTTTATGCTTTTGTTGAACATAAAGTGGTACTTGCTCTAGTAGTAATTGTACCTAGTGCAATCTTTATGTGTTAT
>Ga0256404_1009662_pt1 | contig 13713 bp, 10 predicted proteins | sample RumenRJG_01DNA_FD_185990 | JGI IMG/M metagenome (GOLD analysis project Ga0256404, IMG submission 185990) | Bovine rumen microbial communities from Lethbridge, Alberta, Canada - RJG_01 | ecosystem: Host-associated > Mammals > Digestive system > Stomach > Rumen | place: Canada: Alberta | collected...
GGTACAATCCTTTCGTTGGTTTTAATGTTTTTTTTGCAATTATATTATACCACAAAAAGAAGAGCTTTGCACTACCTTTTCGGTGTGCGAAGCTCTCTTTTTTGCTCTAGGGCTGCAACAGCCCCTTGTCATATATCATCGTTTTGGTTTTCACGGAATGCCTTTAGTGTTTCGTGCAAGGTAAAATCATCATCGTCATAGGTGTCGTCAAAATCGTAATCAGCGAGCTGCTGCATAACTTCAAGCTGCTGCTTTTGCACCTGCACCTGTTCGCTTTGGAGCATTTCCATTTTGGTAAAATGCTCGTGCAGGTCAAAGAGGTGATACGCCTCGCCAAGCTTGCTTGCCTGGTAAGTGCGCAAAAGCCCGATAAGGTAATCAAGCGTGTGACTGTCGCGGTAGCCCTCGGCGATAAAACCGATGTCAAAGCCGCGCTGGAAGTCATCAAGCTGTGCGCGTGCAGATGTCAGCTCCTCAAGCTTGCTGCGCAGATCACTCTTGACCTGTTCAGCGCTGCGGGTGAGCTGCTTTTTTTTGATATCCACAGATATGAGCCAGAAAGTCACCGCCGCAAAGATAACTCCGCCCAGCACCATCGGCAGCTTGCTGTCATGCCTTATGCCGATAAAAAGCATTATAAGCAAAAACACAGCGGAAGCGATCTGTATGGGCATTCTCAATACAAACCACAGCGGCAGTTCTGTCGGCGTTTGTGAGAGCCTTGTCACCTCGTCTGCGAGGGCAAGCTCGCTTGATCTCAGCGCGTTGTACGTCATCAGGTCTGACTTGTACTTTTCAGTTTTGTCTGCAAGCTCGTCAGCCGCGTGCCGCTGCTGCTCGTCAAGCACAGCCGTGCGGTCGTACACGCTGCCGCAGAATGCGCACTTTATCACCTTTTCGTCATTTGTCGGGTCTAAATTTGCGCCGCAGCTTTTGCATATGTATTTAAAAAGCTCTGCCATTGTGCCACCCCATTTTGTCTATAATTCTTTATCTCAAAAAAGCCCGCGTATGCGAGCTTTTCTGCATTTTAAATATCAAGTGTTTTTGCCCACTTTGCAAGCTCGTTCTCGCTCACGCCTGCGGCAAAGCGCTTGCCCTCAAGCACAGTCGCACCCTTGCCGACCACGCTCTGCATATGCTTACCGCTATCGCCTATGCTGCTGCTGCCCGATGTTGCAAACGGCACGATAGTTTTGCCCTTGAGATCAAACGTATCAAGGAAAGTATCTATCACCGACGGCTCTCTGTACCACCATACAGGGAAGCCCACGAACACGGTGTCTGCATCTGCGAGGGGCAGCTCCATCGCCTCGATAGCGGGGCGGCAGCTTTCATCATTCATCTCGACCGAGCTGCGCGACAGTTTATCACGCCAGTCAAGGTCAGCCGATGTGTACGGCTTTTGCGGCTTTATTTCGTAAGCCTGTGTACCAAGTGCGTCAGCAAGCTTTTGTGCGACCTTTGCGGTCACGCCGCTTGCGCTGAAAAATACGACCAATGCGTTCATATCAATACCTCCTTAAAACTTTCAAGATCTTCTCGCCCATAGTATAACACAATCCGCGTGATTTTTCAACAGTTTTTTTGTTTATTGGGACAATGATTTTACTTTTTGCGCAAAAAAGGAAGCCTCGCAGGGAAGCTTCCTTTCGCCGATCATTTTATGATTATGCCGACTTTGGCAAATGCCTTTGACACCGTGAGCTTATCGACCTCGAACAGCTTGCTCGATGACACGAGCTTGTCGCCGCAGTACCTGAAAAACTCCACATAGCTGCGCTCAAAGTCCTTGCTCGAATAGACCTTTGCCATAATGTATTTTTCCTTGACCGCGTAGTAGTTGACAGGGGAGAGCATAAGCATCGCCGCAGGCTCGCTTTGCATCTTTGCGATGACCTCGTCATAGTGCTCGTCGGCAAAATGTATCTGCCTGCATTTGAGGTCCCTGACCGCCTGCCGCAGCGGATCCTTGTCCTTTTTCAGAAACCAAAGCATTACATCACCTTATTTCAGCAGCCTTGCGAAAAGCACCTCGCGGCACTCCTCCTCAAGCTTGTCGTTGATAGGCGAGGCTGTATATTTTTCACCTGTCTTGCGCGTCATAACGTAGTTTATGATGTGATCGCAAAGCTTTGGATTTTTAGAGAGCAGCGGTCCGTGCAGATAGGTCGCCACCACGTTCTTCTCTATGTACCCCTCCGTGTCGCTTGAAAAGCAGTTGCCGTTGCCCGCAAGCACCTTTCCGAAAGGCGAGGTGACATTCTGCGTCTGACCGCCGTGGTTTTCAAAGCCGATGATCTTGTACTTCTCGCCGTCAAGCTGTGCCTCTATAACGATGTTTCCGATGCAGCGCCTGCCCTTGTCGGTAGATGCGACCGTGTAGTAGTCAAACAGCGCAAGCCCCGGTATCTTCTCGCCGTTGGAGTCTTTGTAATACTGCCCCATAAGCTGATAGCCGCCGCATATCATCAAAAAGAACGTCCCCTTTTTGTACGCATCATATATTGCATCACGGCACTTGAGCAGGTCGTCTGCAAGTATCTGCTGTTCAAGATCGGCACCGCCGCCGAGGTAGACGATATCATACTGCGAAAAGTCGCTCGTGTCGTCGCCGATAACGTGCGAGGAAACCTCCAGCTCTATCCCGCGCTTGCCGCAGCGGTACTTGATTATCTCCACATTTCCGCTGTCGCCGTACAGGTCGAGCATATTGGGGTACATATGTAAAAGCTTGATCTTATGCATTTTCCGTACCCTCCTTGTAGCGCTTTATAGCAGCTCTTGTCGGCTGTATCGCCGTGTAGTTCGCAATAGCGAATTTGTCCCCGACTGTAGAGAAAAAGCTCTTCATCGCATCGTCAAGGTCGGGCTTGACAACTATCCTGTCGGGGTCATATCCCGAGCATTTTATCCTTATCGCGATATCGTATGCTCTGCTTCCGCTTGTGACGACTCTCGAAACGTCCTTGAAGATCGAGAAATTTATATCCCATATCCACGAAACATCGTGACCGTCCGCAAGGTTGTCGTTGAGTACGAAAAGCAGCTCCTTTTCGCCCGGATGCTCGTTCATCACACGCAGAGTCATATTCGCGCCGACAGGGTTTTTGGCGAGGTTTACAAGCAGCTTGCTTGAGCCGACCTCAAACACCTCAAGTCTGCCGTTGTTGACCTCAAAATGCTCAAACGTGTCGTGCAGAACGTCTTTTTTGATGTTGTAAAGCTTTGATGCCGTGTACACCGCACCGAGATTGTAAATGTAGTAGATGCTGTTGTGGCTCGGCTTGTACTTTTCACCGTCGATAACAAATGACGGCTCCTGCAGGTCAACGTCCTTTACCACGACCTCGGGCTTTGCGCTGCCAAAGCCGCACTTGGGACAGCGGAACCTGCCGATGTGTGAGTACTGATAGTATTCGTACTCCAGCTTTTCATTGCAGAACGGGCAGTATTTGCCCTCGCCGACCTCGTAAGGCTCGTCCGTTGCGCCCGCGTAGCGCTGCACGCTGAAATAGTGTACGTTCTTATTGTTCGGGTTCGCAAGACCCAGCCGCGCAACATTGGGGTCATCGCCGTTGAGTACAAGATTTCCCTCGTATGTTTCAAGAAACTTTTTGACCTTCAGTATCAGCGTCTCGACCTCACCGTTCCTGTCAAGCTGGTCGCGGAAAAAGTTGAGTACCACCAGCGTTTCCAGCTTCAGCTTTGAAAATATCACAGGAACGTGCGACTCGTCTATCTCAAGCACAAGGTAGTCCGCCTTGACGCGCCCGCGGAAGTCGCACTCACCCAGCAGCAGCGAGGTTATGCCCGTATCAAGATTGTTGCCCTGCTTGTTGGTGATTATCTTTAAGTCCTTGTGGTCACCGCTTGTGAATATGTGGTTGAGATAATTCGTTACCGAGGTTTTGCCGTTAGTGCCCGTGACTGCGATTATAGGGCAGTTCACTTTGAAAGCTTTCAGACAGTTCTTGTTGAGTGTCCACAGCACAAGACCCGGCGCGTTGCCCGCGTCCTTGCCGATAAGCTTTAAGCACTTTACCATTATTTTGCCGAAAAATATAGTAAGACCGTTTTTTAATCCCATATCCGTCTTTCCCTTTCGCATTTTGACTTACCAATATATAATAAAACAATCCGGCAAAAAAGTCAAGCCCACCGCCGCCGCGCTCACCCTGTTTTCCCCCACCGAGAAAAAACACAGCTGCTCGACAAGCATACCCCGACAGATACCGATCTGTCATAAACCACAGCCCGTCCGAATACATTTTAATACAAGCTTATTTTGGAGGGGACTTGCATTATGCTTGAACTGCTTGAAAAGGACATCACAAAGCCGCAGACGATAAACGCTGTGGGGTTAAGCACGCAGGAGGCGCACAGCCGCCTTGCACGCAGCGGAGAGAACCGCCTTGCGCAGAAAAAACGGCGATCTGCCTATAAAATATTTGCAAATCAGTTCCACGATATAATGGTGCTGATACTTATGGCGGCAACGGTCATATCCGTGCTGCTGGGAGAGTACGCCGATGCCGTGCCGATACTGCTGATAGTAGTGATAAATGCGTTCCTGGGATTTTTCCAGGAATACCGCTGCGAGAAAACGCTTGAAAAGCTGGAGGGAATGACAGCCCCCACAGCGCGCTGCTACCGTGACGGAGTGCTTGTGCGCATACCTGCCTCGCAGGTCGTGCAGGGCGATGTTATCGCGCTCGAGGCAGGGGATACTGTCGCCGCAGACGGCTACCTTATGAGTGCAAAAGCGCTTGCCTGTGACGAGTCGCTGCTGACGGGTGAGTCTGCCGCCGCGGCAAAGACCGAGCGCAAAAACGAAACGGATTTTTCGTCGCCCGGCAGTGCGTATATGTGCTACATGGGCACGACCGTCACCAAAGGCACGGGCGTTATGTGCTGCACCTCAACGGGCAGACAAACGCAGATGGGCAAGGTCTCAACAATGCTCGAGGAGATATCCGAGCCGCAGACACCCTTGCAGAAAAAGCTCGGCGAGCTTGGCAGGGTACTTGCGCTGATATGTCTTGGCGTGTGCCTGCTCGTGTTTGCCGCAGGCGTGCTGCGCGGCGAGAATGTCCTTGATATGATAATGACGGGCATAACCATCGCCATAGCAGCCATTCCCGAGGGCTTGCCCGCAACGGTCACGATAGCCCTTGCACTTGCCGTTCGCCGAATGCTGCGCCGCAATGCGCTTGTCCACAAGCTGCACTCGGTCGAAACTCTCGGCTGCGCGACTGTTATCTGCACCGATAAAACAGGCACGCTCACCCGCAACGAGATGACCGTCACCGACATTGTGACCTTTACCGACAGCGTGAATAGCTATCGCATCGCAGACAGCAAAAACGGTTCGCGCCTTGTCAATGCACGCGCAGAGAGCGTGAGCGCCGCGCAGGATACTGCTTTGCAAAGGCTGCTTGAATGTGCCGCGCTTTGCACAAATGCCTCGCTTGATGCGCCCGTGCAAAGCCGCAGGAAAAGCTCCGCGCCGCGTTTTACCGCACAGGGCGACCCCACCGAAACAGCTCTTGTGGTCGCCGCCGCAAAGTGCGGAGTTTTCGCCGCAGACCTTGGTACAGAGCGTATCGACGAGATACCCTTTGACAGCATATCGCGCAGTATGACCGTCATCTGCAAGGACGCATCGGGAAAGGTGTTCAGCCTTAAAAAAGGCTCATGCGAGGTCATCGCAGCCGATTGCAGCTTCAGGCTCACCGATTCGGGCGATACCGCGCCGCTGACTGCGGACGAAAGGCTTGACGTGATAAAGCATTGTGATTCTCTCGCCGCACAGGGACTGCGTGTACTCGCCTTTGAGCGTGCCGATGCCGATAAGCGCGTGTTCCTCGGCTTTGCCGCTATGAAAGACCCGCCGCGCCCCGAGGCAAAGCGCGCGGTTGCCGAGTGCGCAAAGGCAGGTATCCGCACGGTGATGATAACGGGCGACCACAAGCTCACCGCGCAGTCGATAGCCGCCGAAACAGGCATCTACACAAAAGGCTCGCTGTGCATAACAGGCGCGGAGCTTGACAGAATGAGCGATGAAAAGCTTTGCTCGGTCATTGAAAACTGCACCGTCTTTGCGCGCGTCACCCCCGAGCATAAGCTGCGCATCGTCCGCGCCCTGCGCAGCAAGGGGCATATCTGCGCGATGACGGGCGACGGGGTGAACGATGCCCCTGCCGTCAAGGAAGCCGACATCGGCGTTTCAATGGGCATATCGGGTACAGAGGTCACCAAGCAGGCTGCCGAGCTTATATTGCTTGACGATAACTTTGCAACGCTGGTAAATGCCGTTGAAGAGGGCAGGACTATTTATCAGAATATCCGCAAATTCGTGCGCTACCTTATCTCGTGCAACATCGGCGAGGTGCTTACGATGCTCGGGGGGATACTTATGGGACTGCCGATGGTACTGCTGCCCGCGCAGATACTTCTTGTAAATCTCGTTACCGATTCGCTGCCTGCGGTCGCACTCGGTCTTGAGCCGCCCGAAAAGTCGTTTATGTCCCGTCCGCCGCGCAAGGCAAGCGAGAGCTTTTTCAGCGGAGGTCTGCTTTGGCGCATACTTATCAGGGGAGTGCTGATAGGTCTTTGCACGCTCGCAAGCTTTACGCTGCTGCTCTCGCTGACCGATTCTCTCGCCATCGCGCGAACAGGCGCACTTTGCACGCTCGTCGTCAGCCAGCTCGTCCACGTCTTTGAGTGCCGCAGCGAGAGCCGTACCCTGATCACAGCAGGCTGCAAGGGCAACCCGTTCCTGCTGTTCTCCGTTGCGCTGTCAGCGTTCGTTCTCTTCGCAGCGATATATCTGCCGACGCTGCAAGGCGTGTTCGCCGCACGCGCCCTGACACGCACACAGCTGTTCATCTCGCTGGGCTGTTCATTCGCCGTCCCGCTTGCCGCAAGCGTGTTCAGAAAGCGCCGATAAATACGCAAAAAAGGGGAGCTCTTTTACAGAGTTCCCCTTTGAAGTTTGTGTGTTTTAATATCACCTGTTGTTCTGTATCTTTGCCAGCAGACGAAGCACCTTGAGGTACAGGTAGATAACACCCGTTACCAGACCGAAGCTTGCTACCCACTCGTACATCTTCGGCAGACCCTGCTGAACAGTCTGTGCAGCGTTGTCAAAGTCGATAGTGAGTATCGCCGATGCAAGAGCCACGCCGAGAACTGCGAACACGATGCCGATAGGACCGTTGTTTATCTCGATTATGGAGCTTACGAATGAAGAGTTTGGTGCGATGAAATAAACGAGCATAAAGATAAGTGATGCAAGCAGCGAAACGATAAGCGTTGTGTAAACAACTTTTCTGAATCTGTTCGTAACGCGGATAACACCCTTTGAGTAAAGCACGGTAAGTACGCCGATGATAAGCAGCGTAAGCCCCAGTGCCTCAAAAACGATGCCCTTGTACTGCTGCGCGTAACCGTAGGATACAAGCGTCACCATATATCCCATACCGACGCAGTAGATAGTGCCGAACAGTGCTGTCATCCTCGGAACGAATGCCGTTACCAGACCTGCTATGAGCGTAAGGATCGACGCGCCTACAAGAATATATATCTCCTGCTGATAGAGAAGTCCCGAACCGTCAACTGCAACACCGCTCTTTGCAAAGGACGAGTGCAGTATAAAGAATGCTGCAAGTCCGAGTGCGAACACAAGTACAAAGTAAAGAGTCTTTGCGGCAATGCCGTTGAATGTCGAAGCGCCCTCCTCGCTGTACTCGCCTGCGTGCTTTGAAAGGCTGCGCAGTCTTGGGTTTGCAAATGAATTCATAAATGAATTCTGTCTGTTTGATGTCTGACCGTTGTTATAGCTGAACTGGTTGAACTGCTGCTGATACTGCGGCTGCTGATACTGGTTGTACTGCGGCTGCTGGTACTGATTGTACTGCGGCTGCTGGTACTGGTTATAACCGTTGTTGTATCCGTTCTGATTACCGAACATATTCTGGTTGAACTGAGAATTGCCGTTGTTATAACCGTTGTTATACCCGTTGCCATACCCGTTGCCGTTGTTATTATTGGTAAAGTTCATAAGCGTTACCCCTTTCCTTGAATGATACTGATATTATACCAATTTACTTGGTAAAAGTCAAGTGACAAGACATATTATGCCCCGATTTTACAAACCTAAACAAAAACCCACGGCGGTGGACCGTGGATTCTTGCTAAAGGAAGTTTAGAAAAATATGAAGAAAAAAATATGAAGATATCACTTCAATGTCTAAATGATATCTTCATATTGTGATAGTTTTATGATAGTTAAGCGAACATCAGCCGAAATTATGCCTGACCGAGTACCTCGTCATTGGCGAGGCAGTCCTCAAGGTTTAGCTCATACAGATTGTTGTATGTAGGCTGCTGAACAGGCTCGCCTGCAAGACGATAGAAATGCTCCGAGCCGTACTTAACGATAAAGTCGGTAGTATGGCAGTTCACCTTCAGCTCGTGTATAAGCATCTTGACCTCGGGGCTTGCTGCGCCGCAGGACAGCTCATAGAACTGGAATATATTCTCAAGACCGTTCATAGCCTGCTCGGTAACGCTCTTTGCAGCAACAAGCAGCTTGTTGAAAGCATTCTGAAGTATCTGTGTGCACTTCTTCTTGTTGTCGTTGCCCTCGTTTGTACACTTGTCGATATAAGCGTACAGGTTGTGCAGTATCCAGTGCTGTATCTTCTTGTTTGAAGGCGAGATGTTTCTTGCACGGATAGCCTTTTCAAGGTTCTTGTCCGTGTTCATTATATGCTCGGTAAGTATCTGTCTTGAAGAAAGACCGCTGTTTATCTTGATGATAACGTCCTCAAGCATCGGATGCATCTGTCTTATCATCTTTTCCATCTGTATGCAGCTTCTCATAGTGTAGGTAACGCTGTCTATCATCAGCAGCATAACAGCGAGCTTTTCGTCGCCCTCAGCGGCGTTGTAGTTGTTAACGTCCTCCTGAGTGTACTGACCCTCGAGAATAGCGTCGATGTCGTACTTCTCACGGTAGGTGTTGAAGTAATCATAGTAAGCGGAGAAACCTGCGTGAACGTCGTCCTTTTGCAGATACTGCGCGATAAGAGTGTCATCAACAGCGATGCCGATCTCTTCGTACAGCTGCATCATTTCCGAAAGGTCCTCCCATGCACGCGATGTAACGATCTCCTTCTCGTCCGGGTGAACAAGATAGTAATGCTCCGGGTGCAGCTTCAGATAAGTCATGATGCACGGATGCACGCCTGCATAGTAAGCATACTCCATCCAGATAGGCAGTACAGCTTCGCAGTCAACTCTCTTGAAACGGTCCCAGGTAGCCATATCGAACTCAACAACCGAGCGGTTGTACTCGGGCGGGTTACCTGCTGTAACGATTACCCATCCGGGCGGTATCTGGTGCAGACCGAAGATCTTGTACTGCAAAAATTGCAGCATGATCGGTGCAAGTGATGTAGATACGCAGTTGATTTCATCGAGGAACAAAATACCCTCACGGATACCTGTATCTTCCATAGTGTTGTAGATGTTTGCGATGATCTCACTCATCGTGTACTCCGAAACCTGCTCGTCCTTACCGATGTAGTTCCTTGTAACGATGTTTGGCAGACCCATCGCAGACTCTCTTGTCTGGTGTGCCATAGAGTAGGAGATAAGGTTAAGACCCGTCTCCTGAGCGATCTGCTCCATGATAGCAGTTTTACCGATACCCGGAGCGCCCAGCAGGAAGATAGGACGCTGGTGCTCGATGCTTATCTTGTAATCGCCGAACTCGTCTTTGATAAGGTAAGCAGTTATGGCATTCTTGATCTGTTCTTTTGCTTCTTTTATGTTCATAAACATACCCCTTCGTCCATATGCGTGCGCCGCCACTGCATTGCCGCCGGGGGCAGCGCAGAGTGTTACGGTTTACTGCATAAGTTTTAACAAAAATATTATACACTAACAACAAAAATATGTCAACCGCCTTTTTTATCTTTGTATCTATGCACAATGCGCGCATCTGTCTTTTGTGAATTTGACAACAAAACCGCCTTCTGCGATTTGCGCGCTTTTGGGGGATTTTTTTTAGTTACCGGGTGCAACAAAAAAACAGCCGATTTACCAGAATGTCAAATTGCACAAAAAAGACCGCAAAATTTCGTCATAATACTATCTTGAAAAATCGCACTTTATAGGAGTTGCTGAAACAGAACGTTTAATTTTTGTATATGATTTTGGCTTGAAATCATTTGTGCAATGTGGTAAAATATTAACACCGGATAGTATAGAGAATTTGTTAAAGTGTTCCAAGGAGGATATAGATTTGAAAAACAAAGCTAACGATGCGCACGATGCATTCGTGCAAAGCCTTAACGCAGGCAGAAGACGGCGTAAGCTGAAAATTCTTGCCCTGTTCATAGTTATCGCGATAGCAATAGCCGCATTTTTTGTGGTAAGGGCGATAATACGGCATAAGCGCGAGGTCGATGCCGCCAAAAGATCAATGGTGCAGATAGATATCCATTCCATGTTCAAGGAGGCAGAGTTCCCGCCCGAGGAGGACTGGGACGGCGACGGTCTTAAAAACAAAGACGAGCTTGACGGCGTTGATTTTGAATTCGAGGCAAAGACCGAAACGGTCAAGACCAACGTTCAGAGCGAGGATTCCGACGGCGACGGCATAACAGACGGCGACGAGATAAAGCTGGGACTCAACCCTCTCAACGAGGACACCGACGGCGACGGCATAATCGACGGCTATGAGATAATCGCAGGGCTCAACCCAAAGAGAAAGCGCAGCGACGAGGTCACCGACGATGCCGAGAGAATAATGAAGATAGAGAAAAAGTGCGGCGAGCTCACCCTCACCATGAACGGCAACGCTAACTGTGCCGAGGTCACGGTCGAGGAGATAGGTCTTGTCGGCATCTCAAAGAATACCAGCGTGCTTTCGCGCGTTTACAACATCTATTCGGACAATAAGTTCACAAGCGGAACGGTCAAGTTCAATGTGGATATGGAAAAGGTGCAGAGAATGGGTCTTGACCTTACCGACCTTTCCGTCCTGCGTTTTGATGTCGATAAGAAAAAGTACATCAAGATAGATTCGCGCGTTGATAAGCAGAATAAGACCGTTTCTGCCGATATAAGAATGCTCGGCACCTATGTAATGGGCGTTGAAAAGACAGTCAACCTCAAAGCAACGACAAGAGTGTTCTTCCTTATCGACAATTCAGGCTCGATGTACCCCGAAAAAATGTGCTACGGCTCCACCGAGAACGATGTTGACTTCAAGCGTCTGACCTTCGCACAAAGCCTTATCGGCAGATTCGAGGACGATTATCAGGTCGGCATAAGCAAGTTCACAGGCACATATACCAAAATGACAGGCTTTACGACCGATAAGAAAACGCTTGGCGATATGCTCAGCCGTATCAAGAACGAGAAGGAGACCTTCAACGGCACCCACTCTCAGACCGCGCTTACAAGCTGTATCAACGAGTTCGGCGGCGATTCTGCAAGCACAAAGTATTCAAACATCATCGTTATGCTCACAGACGGCGAGTCAGACGAGCAGGGCGGCGCAAAGGTCGAGGATCTTATCAGGCTTGCAAATGATAAGAATATCCTTATCCTCACCGTAGGCCTCGGGCGCGATGTTGACAGAGAGTGGCTGCAAAAGCTCGCTTCGGGCACAAAGGGCAAGTATTATGCCGCGACCGACGCAAATGCGCTCGATGACGTTTACAAGAGCATCGTTACCTCACTCAACTACGAGATAGTTACCTACAGCGGCAAGGACGAAATAAAGGGATATTCGCTGTACAATACAGGCTTTGACCCCAAAAAGAACGGCTTTGCCTTCAAGAATTTCAGAACAGCTACCACCACCAGCGTTGACTTTGGTATGGCTGTTATGGCAAGAGACTGGTATGTCGGAAAACTCAATACCTCCCTTAAAGGACTCAGCCCCGCCGACCAGAGCGAGCAGAAAGTCCTTGCAGAGGGCTATGACATCAAGGGTACCAAGTTCGGCGATATCTACGAACAGCGCCGCGTGCTTCACGAGGTGGATTCAGCCCTGTTCAGCGGCAAGTATTCAGATGTTACCAAGTATCTTGATTTCTCCAGCACAGGTGATGTCCTCTCGGTAGAGGAGAGCAGCAGGCATGATGCCTTTGACAAGGGCTGGAAGATAACCAATGCACCTATCGAGGGCTCGAACCTCAAGTGGAGCAGCGTTGACCTGCTCTCGCTGGATATCGCAAATTCCTATGATAAGATAGAAAAGGGCTATGATAAGAATTCTGCCGAGTTCGCAAAGGCGCTGTACCGCCTCAATACCTTGCAGTGGGACGACAGCAAGGACGAGTTCAAGCTCACCGATAAGGACAGCTTTGATAAGATAACCAAGCAGTTAAGCCTCGGCGTGCCGATAATCACAACGATAGATGCGTCGCACACCGTCAATGCCATAGGTCTTATCCAGGATTCGCTGTGCCATAGAAAGTTTATCCTTCAGGTCTATGACAATAACTACCCCGATGAAAAGAAGGAGCTTTATATCGAAAAGCGGATGATACTCAGACTTGATATAAATGACGGTATCCCCGAGATAAAAAGCACCGACTTCACCTACTCGGCAAAGTACGAGGGCAAGCAGGTCGGTATAAACTTCTCAAATGTTCAGGAGCATTAGTACCTGTTCGTAACAAAACATAATTAAAGAGCTGCTGCATTTTTTTGCAACAGCTCTTGTTTTTGCACAAATCAGTATTTGTCGGGGAATGTTCGGTGAATAATCGGGCTGGAACTCTTTTGGAGAAGAGTTCCCCCCGTACCCGTATGATAGTCTTAAGGTAGTAAACAAAAACAACCGAATAGGACGAACAAAGCCGGTGATAACTTCTCTGTGTAAGCACCGGCTTTTGTATTGTTACTCTTTTTCTACTCTTTGAAACACCGCAATAACGCCTTCCTCGTAGAACGGCAGGACAAAATCAATATTGAGATAGTCTGCAATGTTGTATTCCTCTGTTGCGTACCGCAAATCAAGGAGATAGTATTCCGTAGTTCGCTTGGTGTTTCAAGGGCATAAACCTCTTTTCGCTGTGAGAGGTTGGCAGCAGAAATATTGAGCTTACCACGCTTGCATCTTTTGGGATAACTTCGAGTGCGGCATCTATTACCTCATGCTCGCAGGCGTTCTTTTCGTACTTTTCACGGTAGTCGAGCCTGTGATAGTAAAGCCCGAAAAAGACTATCACCGAGCAGCAAAGGGCACAGATAAGCAGCTTGGGGCGTTCAAGCTCGGCGTAGTTTATCACCGATAGGTATATCAGCAGTACTACGCTGCCGAAGCTGTACTGAAAGACGATGTCGTATTGGTTATGGTAGCTCGTCATCAGATTTATCAGCAAAAACGGTATCACCAGTATGCTCCTCGTCAGCTTTTTTGTCATAAACGGCATAAACATCAGTGGCAGCAGTATTGGATCAATCAAGTAGCCCTATTCTATGAATCGCAGAAGCACTCTTTTTCATTATCTGTGAAAGAGTGTTTTCTCTTTTTCGATTTCATATTGAAAATATTGACGAGATGAGCTATAATATAAAAAAGGCTCTTTTCCATTTTAGAGACCTGCAAATAAAAGTCAAGCCTGAAAATGAATGATTTACAGTATTTTAACAACTCGAGGAAAAGGCACGACAAAAAGACCG
>Ga0256404_1009664_pt1 | contig 13711 bp, 26 predicted proteins | sample RumenRJG_01DNA_FD_185990 | JGI IMG/M metagenome (GOLD analysis project Ga0256404, IMG submission 185990) | Bovine rumen microbial communities from Lethbridge, Alberta, Canada - RJG_01 | ecosystem: Host-associated > Mammals > Digestive system > Stomach > Rumen | place: Canada: Alberta | collected...
GGAGTAAAATCAGCATGGGGCAAGAATGCAAACAACTACCGGAGCTTATATCCGTGGAATTGCCGTGTTGGTTGTCCATATCAGTCAATCTGCCAAGCGGAGCTTCGTGGGTACGACGCTGATGCCATTAGGGAGAGGGAGTACGTGAAGAGGGCCACAAGAGTTGAAGGAGAAACAACAAAAAACGCACTTATACCTGCAACCTGACTTAGGTATGTCTCCGTGGCCAAGGAGTGGGTCTTCCTTGGCCTCTGGAGCTCTCGGCGTATGTTCGGGCATATTCGAGCTTCGAGGCCAAGGAAAGCCAAAGGAGAAGGCATGGGAAGCACTAAGCACAAACAGAAGAAAAAGAAGAGGCATGGGAGGCAGATTGCCGAAGGTACAAGAGTACCCAGAGAGAAGATTCAAAAGACTCCGTATATCGGATACCGTAGGGTGAAACTGTCCGAAATGAATGTTGAGGATGTAAGGCGCATTATTGAACTAGTTAAGGATATTAAGATATGAAAAACACAACATACCCGTGTAAGGGGTGCACTAACAGATACGTAGGATGTCATTCCGAATGTGGAAAGTACATTGAGGTAAAAAAGAGGGACATGGAGAGAATGGTTACACAGAACAGAGACAAGAAGATAGACGATGCCATATACGATTTGAAGTACAACAGGGTAAAGTCGTTGAAACATGGCCACAAGTGACAAGAGATTACTTGACCGATGTTTGCGGTGCATGGTATAATGGAGGTCGAAAGGAGGTTCATATGGATTCTAAAGAAGAATTTATCAGAATCGCAACACAAAATATTGAAAGAGCAGGGATTGTAGACTTGCTCGAATGGATGGAGAAGACGGACTTTTACACAGCCCCGGCATCCACCAAGTACCACGGCGCGTTTGAGGGTGGACTGGCAGTGCATTCTCTCAATGTGTTTACACAGTTACATTATCTTGCCGGGTTTTACGGTCTCGGTGAGGATGACGGAATTGCCAACCCGGATGAATCTATCGCTATTACAGCTCTGTTCCATGATATATGTAAAGTGGGGTGCTACAAGACTGATATGCGGTGGAGGAAAGACGCCAACAACAGGTGGGAGCAGTACCCGACATGGAAGTTCGAAGAGGACTTTGCCTATGGCGGGCATGGGTCCAAATCAGTATTCTTGATTCAGTCCTTTATGAAGCTGACTCCGGAAGAGGCTTCCGCCATCAACTGCCACATGGGACAGTGGGAGGCCACGCAGTATGGAAACCCGTCAACGGTATTTGAACGCAACAAACTGGCGTGGCTTCTGCACGTAGCGGACGAAGCGGCAACGTACATTGACAAAACCTAAAGGAGGGTAGAACATGGTAAAAGGAATGGCAACATGCAAAGTTTGCGGCAGGGACTTCCCACTTATTGCGGAAGAACACTACGTAGCAAGGAACGTTGAAAAGACGGGTATTATCCCGGCTATAAGCGGACAGGAAGAGGCTACACAGTACGATGCGTTTGACTGCCCGCATTGTGGATGTCAGAATGTAATGCAGGAAAGGAAAGTTACCTGCCCCTGTGACTACGGTATCTGTGACGAGTGCGATCATCCGGGGGAAGAGACCGAAGATCACGATGGTTGTTTTGGTTGTTTATATGAAGATGTAGAAATGGGGGAGTATCCGTGCAATGAATGCATGAGTGGCTATACGGACAAGTGGGAACGGAAGGGAGAAAGCGAAAAATGAGTGATGGATATCTTATTACTCCGCAGATGTTTGTTAACAAGATCAACGCTTTAATATACGGGGACCCCGGTTCCGGAAAAACGCATCTTGCAGGTACTGCACAGGATGTACCGGAGATGGCGGACGTTCACGTGTTTAACATCGATGGTGGTATCATGACGTTGGCTCAGCGTGGAGATATTCACGCGACTGACATTCATTCAGTAGACGATTTGGAGCAGGAACTGTTTAAGATTGTCAACAAGGACCCGAAGTATGCCAAGACCAAGACAGTCGTAATTGATAACATTACCGAACTGCAGACGTTAGCACTGGAGAGCCTGACTACACAGCAGTTCGCTGAGAGACGGAAGAAGAACAAGAATTACAGCGTCGATGAGGTTTATCTGGAGGACTACGGAGTGGCAGGCAAGAGATTAGCCCGCATCCTTCGAGGGTTTAGAGACCTCCCGATTCACGTGCTCTATATTGCGCATAAAAAAGATAAGATGCGGCAGGGCACCAACACTCTGGAAGAATCGAAGCCGAACATGACCGAGAAACTCGGAACTGCCATCATGGGGTACATGGATTATGTTTGGTACCTGTACACAGCGGACGAGATGATTGGGAATGAGGAAACTGGGTATCATACCGAGACCCATAGATACATGCTCACTCAGCCGATGAACAATTATGCGGCCAAGACCAGAGGAGCAGAATTTGCTCGTAATCTGGGGACTGTAGTCAAAGACCCTACGTTCCCTCAGATCATGAAGATATACAAAGACACTTATTTAAAGTAAAAGGAGGAAGTAACAATGCAAACTAACAACCCATTTATGCCACAGCCCCAGATGTCCGGAGCGGCCGCTACTACAGGAGCAAGGCCTATGCCGGGAGCACCCACTGGAGGGTCCATGGCAGACAACTTCGAAGTTGACCTTACCGATGTTCAGTCGAACAGCTTCACCATACCGGACGGTAACTACCGGGTAAAGTGCGTTGACGTCGAGCAGTCAGTTTCCAAGGGTGGCAACCCGATGTTCGTATGGTCCTTTGAAGTATCAGAGGGTCCGCACACCGGATTTCAGCTTAAGGTCTTTACTGCTATTACTCCTGCCGCTATGTGGAAGGTTGCAGAGACTGTCATCGCCCTTGGCGTCGGACAGACAGGTTCTGTAGTCAAATTTAAGAGAACCGACGTGGTGGGGAAAGAATGCGGCGCATTGGTAGAGACAACCGAATACAACGGCAACAACCGGAGCCAGATCTCCAAAGTGATGTCCCTTAAGGAGTTGGCAGAAAGCAGGGCATAATGCTGATTGATACGGTCGAAAAACTGGAGGCAATAAAGCCGTCACTATTAGCCTGTATGGACCCGACTGTTGATACCGAAACTACCGGCCTTTCCATCTTCGGTAGCGCAGAGCGCAATCGGGATGTAATTATTGGGTATGCTATTCATGACGGACAGGAGGCTTACTACCTCCCGTTCCGCCACAAACAGGGGAAGAATCTACCGATGGGGTGCCTACATTTCCTGAGGAAGTACCTGTCGGACCCGAATCGGACCTACGGCGGGTGGAATTATAACTACGACCTGCACATGATGGCGGCATCTGATGGAATTGACATAGCCCCAAATTTTGAAGATGCTATGTTGGCCCTGCATCTAGTCAATGAGAACGAGCCGAACTTCCGACTCAAAGACACGGCAGACAGATATCACATCGGAGACGGTTCTTTACAGGAGTCAATCTTGGAGGACAAGGTTTTCGAAGAATGCCAGAGACTTGGGCTCGAATGTTCGAGGTCGAAAAATGCGGCAAACAACACTAAATCTATGATGTATGTGTTGAGGCCGGAGGATGTCGAGCCTTATGCATGTGATGATGTTAGGCTCACCAGACAGCTTCTGGATCTTCTGAAACCCGCGCTTAAGCAGTCCGGCCTGTACGATCTGTGGAAACAGGTAAACTATTACTCATACATTATATGCAAGATGGAACACGTGGGGATGCATATTGATCCCGGGATCATTTCAAGGTATCAGAAAGAAGCAGAAGAGAAGTTTGCCGATGCTCAGCGCAGACTTAACGAGGCGGCAGGAGTTGAACTCAATCCTAATAGCAGTAAAAAGGTATGCGAATTTCTAGGAGTTTCGTCCTCATCTGCTGAGGTGCTACAGAATGTGATTGATGCGGGTGGCAAAGATGCCGAGAATGCGAAGCTTGTGCAGGAGGCCAGAGGTTGGAAGTCTGTAGATAGCAGGTATTATACACCGTATCTTAACGCCATGGATAAGGATAACTGTCTGCACTGCAATCTGAACCTTATTGGTACATACACTGGCAGACTTTCCTGCTCAAATCCTAACCTGCAGGCGGTAGCTAAATCAACGGAGGTCTTCAAGGTCAAGGACGTGTTCACAGCAAGGCCGGGATACCTTATGATTCAGGCCGATTATAAGCAGGCAGAGATGAGACTGGTGACTCACTACACCAAAGATCCATTGATGAAGGAGTTGATTGAGAATGATGCAGACTTACACTCAGAAACTGCTAATAGACTCGGAATCCCCAGACAGGCCGCTAAACGCCTCAATTTCTCTGTCATATACGGGATCGGGGCCAAGCATTTATCTGAAAGCCTACGAGTCGATCTTCCCGTTGCTAGAGAATACCTTGAAAAGTATCACGGACTCTACCCCGGATTTCGAAAGCTTATGTATCAGTGTGAAGATTTCGCCAAAGAATACGGATACATCGAACTCTGGACCGGACGATTAAGACACTTCAACGTACCGGAGGCGGATCCTCATAAGGCCATGTCCAACTTGATACAGGGTGGGGTTGCTGAAATAGTCAGGGTGGCAATTTCGAGGCTCTTTCCCGCCATGTCAGATATCGGCGGTCGGATGCTTATGCAGGTCCACGATTCTGTAATATTCGAGGTCCCGGAAGAGCAGATAAACGTAGCACTTCCTACCATTCAGTTTATTATGGAGGACTTTCCGGATTTCGACCCCAAGCCCGGGGTGGATGTGGAATTCGGATACTCATGGGGCTTATTCCAACGTTGGAGTGGAGAGGAGGTAGACATTAATGCCTTACCGAGACCCGGAGCAAGCTAAAGCTTATCGAGCTAAGTATTACCAAGAAAATAAAGAAAGAGTAAACGCATGCAATCGGGAGTGTTACCAAAAGCATAAGGAAGAACGAAGAAAATACGCGCGTGGCCGGTATGCTAAGTATAAAGAAGTTATAGACGCTCGTAATCGCGAGTATGGTCAAAAACACAAAAACGAACGAAAAGGTTATTTTCGCGAACACGCTCAAGAACATAAGTTTCCTTATCATAAAATCTTAGAAGAAGCGGGTAGAAAACGAGTGTGTGAATTTTGTGGAGCTACTGAAAACATACACACCCACCACAAGGATTTAAACCATAGCAACAATGAATTAAACAATTTACAGTGGCTTTGTGGTAGTTGTCACAGCAAACTGCATAACGAACTACGAAAGGAGGAACACGCAACATGATAATAGCGGTCGATTTCGATGGGGTCTTATGTCGGAACAAATTTCCGGAGATAGGACCTCCGAACTACGAGGTGGTGTCTCTGGTGAAAGAACTGATAGACAGAGGACACGAGGTGGTGCTGTGGACTACACGGAACGGAGAGGAGCTTACTGCGGCAGTGGATTGGTGTGCTGACAGGGGCCTCCATTTCTGTAATGTGAATGGACCGGCCCCAAGCAACGAGGAAGAGTACAGAGGAAAATATGCTACACAGAGCAGGAAGATATATGCAGACGCATATATCGACGATCACAACGTGGAGTATGTTGGGTCCGGTGGAGACGCAGGATACAACAACATGATCAGGTACATCAAATCTTTGAAAGGAAGGAAATAGTATGGAAAGAGGAAAACTTACAGTATTGGTTGGCGGTCAGTACGGCAGTGAGGGAAAAGGGGCTATCGCGTCCTACGTCGCAAATGAGTATGACGTGCACATCCGGGTTGGGTCTCCGAACGCAGGACACACGATTTACTGGAAGGGTGCAAAGCATGTGATGCAGTCGATCCCCTGCGGATGGATCAACCCCAACGCGACAATCATCATCGGCAGAGGCGCGCTTCTCAACATGAAGCAGTTCATGAAGGAGTTGGTGCACATCCTCCAGTATTACCCCGATTTTCTTAATCGGCTGGTGATTGACCCCAAGGCTGGAATCTTGTCGGAGAAGTTTCACGAGCAGGAGGGTGGAACCGAGGGAGAAATGCACAAGCGTATCGGATCCACCGGTGAGGGTGTCGGACCTGCAAGAGAGGCGAGAATCTCCCGGGACCCCGACAATTTCAAGCTCTTTGAGCAGGTGGCTGAGGAATACGGGCTGGAGGATTGCATCGTTTCCAACACTCCCGAACTCGTGGCAAGGATGCAGGATCTCGGCAAGAACATTCTGATCGAGGGAACACAGGGATCCGGGCTTTCTCTCCTGCACAGCCACTGGCCATACTGCACCAGTATCGACACCAATGCGGCAGGAATCATTTCAGAGGTCGGCATCGCTCCGTCCCGCGTGACGGACGTTATCATGGTGGTGAGATCCTACCCCATCCGCGTGGCAGGAAATTCTGGCCCCATGCAGAACGAGATTTCTTGGGAAGAACTCGACCGGAGACTTGGGAAGGACATCACCCCGGAGAAGACCACTGTTACCCACAAGATCCGGAGAATTGCGGAATGGGATGACGATCTGTTCAAGCAGTCCTGCCTGCTGAATGCGCCGACCGAGATCGCGCTGACATTTGCGGACTACATCGACCCGGCAGTAGCGGGAGTCACAACACAGGAAGAAGTATTAGCTTCAAAGAAGATTGCAGACTTCTTGAACGAACATGATCTGCTTGGTCGCATCAATTATATTGGCACAGGGCCGGATACGGTAGTAGACATCACTTTGAAGAAGGAGGATATGTAATGGCAGTAAGATACGTTAACTTTGAACTTGGTAAAGGGGCGAAAGCCCCTTACAAGAAACACATAGGAGACGCAGGGTGGGATCTATATGTAAGCAGAGATTGCGACATTCCTCCGGGAGAGACCGTGGATGTACATACAGATATTAAGATCGATATGCCTCCATACCTGTATGCAAGAATAGTAGGGAGATCGTCTACACTGAGAAAACACGGCCTATTGGTGAATGAAGGTATTATTGATAACGGATACACCGGAGAGCTCTTTGTAGGGATCCACAACATGACAGAAGAAACATTCCATGCTAAAAAGGGTATGAGACTTGCTCAGGTCCTCTTCCATAACATAGAAGATGTAAGGTGGTCGCAGGTGGATGAAGTGAAGGCGGGTCCCGGCAAACGTGGAGAAGATGGATTCGGCAGTACAGGAATATAGGAGGTAGTTATGCACGAATACGAAACTGGAGCGGTCAGAGAGGACAAGACAGGAAAAGGCAGATGCGATCTTCTTCCGATGTGTGCATTACTTAGATTGTCCAAGCATTACGAGGCAGGTACTGCAGAGCATGGGGAGCGTAATTGGGAGAAAGGCCTCCCAATGCATAGTTTCTTAGATTCCGCAATTCGTCACCTATTTAAGTACATGGATGGTCAGATAGATGAAGACCATCTGTGTGCGGCGGCATGGAATATTCTGTGCGCGATGTGGACCGAAGAGAAGAAACCGGAGATGCAGGACATCCCCGCGCGGATTGGGGTATTAAACATAGGTAACGGATCATATATTAAAGAGCCGTTATCATACGCTGACGTGCATGATATAGTAGAAGAAGATTAGTCAGGACACCGCTTCCTTTGCTCTTCCTTGGCCTTGGCATACCGACCCGGTATGTCAGGGCCATTACGGTATCAGACGCCAAGGAAGGGCCAAGAAGAGGCCAAGGAGAAATATATGTCTGATAGGGATAGACGACTGGAGTACGCATCAGTAGTTAAGCCAATCTTGGAATACCTCAACTCCATACCGGGAGGAAAGGCAATAAATATTCATGGTGGGGTGTATACTGAACGGGGAACTCCCGACATCGTAGGGTGTATAAATGGCAGAATGATAGTATTCGAGTGTAAAAGGGACGAAAACGAGGAACCTACACAAATACAAAAATGGCGACTATCCGAATGGATAGCCGCCGGGGCCGTAGTCGGTAGCGTATCAGACCTGTGGCAGGTCCAAATGACGCTTTATATGATGGGGGTATTATAAAGAGTCTAACTTCCTAATTACACTAGCGTACAGCCGGGGGTTAATTACGCTGATAGTAGTCATGAGTTCATCTACTACTGGTAAGACGTTTTCAACACCAAGACGGTATACGGCCTCTGAAAATTCTGTACCACTATTATAATTTACAGTTGGTTTATCTTCCTGCGGGGCCGGTGCGAACGAATACCCTTCGTTTTCCGGAGTGCCAAACATGTGATGTCTTATAGTATAGAAAGCTGCCAGTTTGATACAAGTACTTGCATTTGGATTTCTTTGACCCTCACATTCGGCAATGGCCTCCTGTAAATCTTTTTCGGTAATCACAAGAGGCCACCTCCTTACATTTCACGCATTAACTCGCGCATCTTAGTTTTGATACGTTCGTTGGGTGCGCTCTCGATCATTTCTTCGAATTCCATGCGGAAGTCTTCACCTTCCATGGAATATCCACCTGCATACGATCCGTACTGGTTGGCACCACCACGTCTTCCGCCTCCGCGGCCACCGCGGCCACCGCGGGCATAGGAACCGCCACGAGTGTACGGACCGTCTCGTCTATCGTCCATGGCGTAGGACCCGCCCATCATGCTGTACTCGCTGTCTTCCCACATCTCATCAGCCTTGAGCAGGTTCTTCTTCATATGGGCCAAGGTGTCACCGTACTGGATCTCGGCCATAGAGAGTTTGCCCTCTTTATCCGCTTTTCGCTCCAGTTCCTCTAATTCGTCGCAAATGTATTCGATAAGTTTATGCATAGCATCCTCCCTTCTAAGCAATCCGCGTAATTGTTAAGTTAGCGTTCTGCACTTCAATTACCGGAGCAGGTGTTACCATAGGATCAGTGGTAGCGGGAACTGCATCCACGCTGAGACTGAAACAGCAACATCTAGGTACCTTAATAATTGCAGTACTGGTTACGTTGCCAAATTCCTCGACTGCCGCGGGTGTGAAAATGGCCCTGCTAGTCAGTCTAGGTTCTCCATTAACGGCAATAGCAACCGCAATTGGTGTTATTACCGCTCCCTCAGGGAGAGCAATGTTTCCGTTAAACGTTACTTGATATTGCGCAAAGCAATTACACGGACTGTTGGAGTTGGCACCCTTGAGGATAAAATTCCCGGTGTTGCCCTCGTGATACACATTACCACGATTGCAGGGAATAGATGTATCAAACAGGATGGGCGCATTGAGCGCCACCTCCTGAATCGGGTTATACAAAAATTCACAAGCCATGCCGCACCTCCTAATTAAAAGTTACTGCCGCCACATCCACAGCCACCGTTGTTGCAAGTAAAGATGGGAGTTCTGCCGTACACAGGCGTAGACGGGACAGGACAGTTACTCAGCCTGTTATACAGAGCGTCAACCTCATCATTGAGCCCCTGCTGAAATACTGCAGTCTGAGCCGCCTGAGATGCCTGCATCGTAGCGATATTAAGCTGATTCTGCAGACCAACGTTCTCACGCTGAGCCTGTGCAAGCTGACCCTTAACACCGTCAAGTTCAAGTGCGCACAGCTTGTCAAGGATCGCCTGAGTGCCGCGAGTCTGGTTCTCGATGATGTCACGAGTGTTGTTGGCATCTGCAAATCTGGTCTGGTTTCCTTCGCTCTGAATGACGTTCTGAGTCTGGCAATTTGCAAGGCGGTTCTCACAGCAACAGTCAGCGAACTGTGAGGAAAGACCGTTAAAGCCCTGAGACATGGCGGTCTGCATACCGAACGCCTGATTCATGCTCGCCATTTGCCTGCCGTTTGCGGCAATCTCTGCCTGAGCGAAGCCGTTAGCTACACCCGCGTTTACTCCTGCGAAGCCGTTGCAAAGCTGTGTGGAAATGTCGCTAATGCCGTCTCTAATAGAAGTGATGCCGTTGTTCAGCATCTGGTCGCGGAAGCCGCTGTTTGTAACCTCTGCCTGATTCATCCACGGATAAAGCATTGCGCCGTCAGCCGCAAAGCCGCCCATTCCTGCGCCGCCAAAGCCGCCGAAACCCCAACCGCCACCTGCAATAAGCAGAAGCAGGATAATCCAACCCCAGTCACCGCCGAAGCCACTTCCGAAACCGCCGTTTCCACCTCCATACATAGGAGCTACGGGCATCACCATTCCGTTTCCATTTTCATCTGTAAGTGCCATGTTAAATTCCTTCCTCCGATATCTTTTATCGGTAAGCGGCTATTCTCTAAGCGAATAGTCGGTTTATATTCTTAAAGCGCGCGCTGCTTTAATTCAATTATTTTCTTCCAAGCATCTGCATAACCATTTTAAATCGGTTATTGCCTATTTGCCCAGACTGAATAAGCCCGTTTATAATAGACTGCGGGTTGTGGATATCTACACCTTGAGGAATATTAATTCCTCTGCGTTTCATAAAAGCAACCGGGTCATTTTTCAGTTGCTGCATCATTTGCTGAGGATTTTGCATTTGCGGCTGTTTGTCCAAAGAATTAAAAAGATCACTCATCTTTTTCTTCCTTTCCGGATTTCATAATTTCTGCAATCCTTCTCTCAAATTCTTCTCGGGTCACATAATCTACTTTTTGGGTTTCTTGAGGCTTTGCTTCTTCTTTAGCGTACTTAATCAGAGTACTTTGACCATTTGCATAAGCTGATTTTATGTATATGGCGGAGTCATCCTTGGTCATCATCATCTGTGATTGGCCGGTTCCCACTGGAAAATTAACAGCATCATCTCTACCGTTAATTTGCACGATCTCGGCATGAATAGTCGGAGGGGTCATCATCTGGGCGGTACCCACATTCTGCTGTTGTGCGTTCTGCTGAGGATACTGGAACTGTTGCGGATAGTATTGAGGATAATTTATTGGAAATCCATTATTGTATATTGCCATAATTAGTCCTTTCTATACCATACATAGACCGGTATTTCGTTACTACTGTCCCAAGAGTCATACAAATTTCCATCTTTAATTGTTGCAACATGTCCGCCGAACCCGAGAACGTATACACCACGCGGATGATCGTATGCAAAGTCTCCGGCAGTATAGCAGTCTGGACATGAATTTGGAATTGATGATCTGTAAAATCCGTTTCTTCTTAATACTGCCCCCCATACGCTGTCGGAAGATGGCATATCGCCCATTGCGTATCCGGCATCGGATACCATCGTATACGCACTCTCCCAATCTATATTAAGTGCCTTTGCTACTGAGCGAATGGCGCAGTCACCCACATTTCTGCCAGTTGGGTTGGGGTTATACTTTATCCACATGATAAACGCTTTCCATAAAGACTACAAAACATTTTAAATCAAACAAAGACAGGTTTCTCACAAAATCAAAACATAACTGTTCTGCTTTCTCTCGTGTATACCCACATTTGACAAGTCTGTTAATGTATTCCGGCATCTTTGTTACCTCTCTATATAAATTCTAACATACAAAAATCCCCTCGGCAATGAAACCGAGGGGAAATTTTCGTACATATTTATTTTACATGAGAGAAAATAATAGTTTCGGACCTATACACGATATTTTTGATCTGTCTGGTGGACATTCCAAACTCTTCGGCTATCCTTTCGTATGTAATCCCGTCCAATAGCCTTCTTTTTAGAATTTCCCTATTTCTCTTCTTGAATACCCACTCATCAATTAGTTCTTCTATTTCTGATCTTGATAAGTCTTTCATGTTTTCTTTTTGTTGCGCCGATCTCTAACTCTACCGGTTCCTCGGCACATGTTGCACTGAATATAACCAGAATTTCCACCTGTTTTTCTGCGCCTGCCTCTTGTAGTAGACTTAATCGTCTGCCTCACTCGTGCCATAGATATCACCTATCCCAGTGATGTTTGCGTCTCCATCACCAGTGTCAATGTCTTGATCTACGCTCTGTGATGTTTCGTAAACTTCCCATTGACTCTCGCAATAAAGCCAAGCCGCATTACTGCCAACAAAGGCAATGAAGATTATTATGCATAAAACCCATAAACGATTAATAGTCCTCTCTTGCCTAGCTACAATACCCTCGTGCACGAAATACGGAACGATCTTGTCTGATCCGTCTAAGTCATTCATAATTGCTACCTCCTACATCCATTATACCACATATTGACGGTACTGGTGAATAGACTTACAAAAGCGGGAGGGACCTTTATCCCTCCCGCCAAAACCCACTGGCCCCGGGACCATTAGAGGATTTTGTCTATTCTGTCTACCATGTAATCATGCACGTTCTTTATTGCTATTACCGCCGCAAGTTTTATGATTACCAGTGTAGCTCCCGCACAAATCAGAATGACTTCAATTTTTGTTTTCATGAGAATAATGCCTTCCAAGTAATTGGTCCCACAATTCCATCAACTTCAAGATTCATGGATTTTTGAAATTCCTTGACTTGAGCCTTTGTATCATTTCCAAAAATACCATCGGCAAAAGTAGGAAAACCATGCATTGTTAATGCTTGTTGACAAAGCTGAACGTATACCCCGGTATGTCCCTTCATGATCATGGGATAATCACTAGTGTCTACTTTCTTTGGCGCGTCATCATACTGCGGACGATAAAATCCAAGGCACACATTCATCATTCGTCTTCGCTCAAGCACCATGCCTCCATTGGCATTATTGGCAGGAGACGTATTCCCCTCAACTGCCATTATATACCCATTACCAACTGCGGTCACAATACCAGTATGCGAAGCAGTTTTCCCTCTTGAAAAGTTATAAAATGCAATATCGCCAATTTGCGGTTCGGAAAACAACCTGCCTTTTGATCTAGCCCAATTCATTAACGTTGGACAATATGCAGTTTTTTTGCCGTCATAAAACAGATTATCAGCACCAACCGAATGAAAAACGTACCACACAAAAGAGCAACACCACGGGTACGAAGATCCGCTGACGGCTCTGCCGTAATAGGCAGTGTTAAAAATCACTTTGTTAATAGGTTCTTCTACAATCCCAATGTAACTTCGTGCTTTCTCGATAATCCGCTGAGCGGTCATGATATTGTTCCACCTCCTGCATCTGCGAGTCCCTCACCAATCAAATAACCCACCACAGATGCACCTGACATGATCAAGGCGGCAACTTGAGCGGCATCAGATTCAGATGCGCCACGAAAAACCATAATTCCTGAGACAAAACCTGCTACCGCTACCCATAATTTACGACTTGTCAGCTTTCTTTTCCAGTCAATTTTCATAATGTAGTATCTCCTTTTTAATTTCGTCCATTGAACTTCGAAGGTCATCGATGCGATTCCACTGAGTCTTATTGTCCTGTTCGAGAAGGGCGAAGCGTTCGATAATTGTATTATGCTTATCAACTTTCTTCTCAAGCTCAGCAATGCGGTAGTTGGTCAGCTTGTTTGCCGCCATAATTCCTGTGACTGATCCAAATGCAGTGCCGAGCAATGACAGCACTGCAACAAGTACCTCAGATGTCATATTCCTTACCCCTCAGATTTTTATTTTATTATATCACGGGGATTTCTCCCCGTGAATAAATTTATTCGCCTTCTGCGGTTGTCTCTTCCGGCTCCGGTGTCGGCTGCGCGTTCGGGTGCTTGTGGCATTGATACATAACGGGAGATCCCCTCTCAGGGGCTTCACGCCGCGCCACGTATGGTTCTCTCACTGCTCACACGCCGGATTATGCCAGCTCCACGCCGAAAAGAAGAATGTACTGTTCCCGAACCAGTGCCTGATACTCTTCCGGTACGTCTTCGATTGCTTTTGTCCCACGATGGATACACCGCGCAATAATGCGTGCCATTGCTTTGCTCATTTC
>Ga0256404_1009666_pt1 | contig 13710 bp, 10 predicted proteins | sample RumenRJG_01DNA_FD_185990 | JGI IMG/M metagenome (GOLD analysis project Ga0256404, IMG submission 185990) | Bovine rumen microbial communities from Lethbridge, Alberta, Canada - RJG_01 | ecosystem: Host-associated > Mammals > Digestive system > Stomach > Rumen | place: Canada: Alberta | collected...
TGTTTTGGCTATGGAGACCTTGAGGACCTGCCGCACACCGGATTCAAGTGTTTTAACAGATTCCACGAACTGGTCAGGCCGGCATACCACTGCTACGGCCACGTGCACAGGGAGTACAACGTGCTCCTTCCCAAGGAACTTGAGCACCCGGCAGGCGCGCACCTTATCAATGTAGGCGGCATGTACATTCTGGATATCTAGACTGATCCGGGCAAAATAAATAACGTGAACTAAGGTGGAGGCAACTCCGCCTTTTTGCATGTGCCAATAATTGCATAGTAATAACTGCATTGTATGGTAAGAGCGATGCGCAGAAGGGCTGGATCAATCCGGATGCATTCTTAATGATGATCTGCGTGGAAGTTGGTCCTGTGTGTGGTCCTCAATAGCCGATAATCGAGCAAAAAGCTGTTAAATTGGTCCTTTCAGTGGTCCTATCGCATGGATAAAAGGCGAGTTTGCTGCCAAAATGGTCCTGCGCGTGGTCCTCGGCTGCGGTTGTGCGCGGTATTAGTTTCACTCGGCATATATAAAAAGCCGGCTTCCCTCATTCCGGGGAGCCGGGAATCATAGGTGCTAATAATATTGGTGTAATGGAACTGAAGCAGAGCTGAACCGGAGCTGCCTTATGCACCGAGATAGTGGAGCCACGAGGAGGTTCTGCGGCCTATATTGGCTGGTGCTCTTCTGACTGAGCCTGCTGAGGTGCCCATGCCGCCAGTAATGGTCTCTGACCCTGCCTTAGCAGCGGCCGCGATCTGTCTGAGTGCTACTGCTTCGCGCTGCATCTCCGGCTGGATGTATCTCGAGTAGGCCGTGCCGTACTTGGAGAAGGACGTCTTGTAGATGTGCTCCTCCGACAGGACCTGAGTCATCCAGAGAGGGATGCCGCCTGAGCACTTGATTTCCATCAGGACTTTGCCGTCCTCGAGGAGAGGTGTTCCGTAGATGTCTGACCCGAGTGACATGTCGTAGTCTCGGAACAGGATGTTCTCGTCGAAGGTCACTCGGAGGTCGGGAGCGGTCTGTACTGCCGGCATTGATGAGCCGGTGCCGGTTCCATTCCTGTGTATATCAGACTGGGAGCCGGCTGCCGGAATATCGCGCATCCTGTAAGCCAGTCTGTCGTATGAGAGGAAGACGGCCGGCCTGAGGGTGCCGTAGTAGTTGAGGAAGTAGTTGATCTCGCTGGTCATCTGAGTCGGGAGGGCAGCAAGCTCTTTGTGCAGGATATTGGCGCCGTTGCTGCCTGTTGCCCTGGCAGTAATGCTGCCGGCCGTTACAGATGGAGCTGTGCCGCTGCTGCTGAGTCTGCCGGCAAAGCCCCGGGTCCACTTCATTGCGAAGTTTTCGGGCAAAGCGACTCTTCTCTTGTAGACGACTTGGTCGAATTTGCGCTTGAGCTCGACGAAGACGGTGCTGTCAGGGGAAGCGGCCGCGTAGCTTCTGATGCGGAGTTTCTCCTTGAAATCAGGCTTGGCGATCGAGTGGCGCGCCAGGATGAAGTCGTCTGTGTCGAAGTATATATTTCTGATAGTGGAGCGGCCGAACTTGTCCTGCACCATGTAAGGCTCCATCGCCCTGAGGATCCGGTCCTTCTGCTCGCGCGTAATCATGTATTTGAGTTCGTATCTTTTAAAAACTGTCTGAAATGCCATTTTGTCACCTCTTATGCAGCTGGTCTTGTATTGTGTGGAGAGCGGGCAGTTTCCCGGATCCAATGAATAGGTTGGTAAAGAGTTATCAGTTACAAATGCTGCCGGGTACAGCGCTGCCCGCACTCTCTGATAGTTGTATTGTAGAGGGCAAAACTTAAGCAGACTTAAAAGAAGGCAAGAAAAAAGCCGGCCTCCCGGAGACCGGCTGGTGTGGTGTTTTATGCGGGCATGGTGGCGGTGACTATGAACTCGCTGCCGTCACCGCTGCGGGCGCGGATCTTACCGCCGTGGGCGGTCACGATGGCGCTCGCCATCGACAGGCCGATGCCATGCCCGCCGCTTGCGGAATTCCTTGATTTGTCACTTCTGTAGAACCTGTCGAATACGTGCGCGAGATCCTCGTCACTCAGCGGATCGACCGCCTTGTTGCGCACCTCGAGGACTACCGTTTTGCCCTCCTTGCGGAGAGAGACTTTGACCTCATCGCCCTCAGGCGAATACTTCAGAGCGTTCTCGGTGAGGATGGAGACGAGTTTCTCGATTTCCTTGCTGCTGCCCTGCATGGTGAGCATAGGGGTCACATCGATGCTGAGAGTCTTCTTCCTCTCGGCCGCCAGGGCTTCGAAGGAATCAGCGGTCTCAGCCACTATATCCGAAACCGGGATCTCGGTCATCGTGAGAGCGTTGCCGGCTTCCTCCATCCTCGACAGGTATACGAGGTCGTTGGTCAGGGATGTGAGGCGGTCGACCTGGGAGTCGATGTCGCCCAGGCTCTCGCTCAGGCTTGCGGTATACTCGCTGATATTTCCTGCGTTCTCAGCTGCCTCAGCACCGGCAGAATCCGGCTGCGGGTCAGCCGCGTCAGCTCCAGCCGCTGCCTCTATGTCCTCAAGATCCATGCGCATCACATCGATGTTGGCTTTGATGATCGCGAGCGGGGTCTTGATCTCGTGGCCGGCGTCGGTGATAAAGCGCTTCTGCTTGTCGTAGCTCTCTGCGACCGGCTTTACGATGCGGCCGGCAAAATAGCAGATGAAACCGAAGATGATCATCAGTCCGGCCAGCGACATGATGATGCTGGCTCTCAGGAACTGCCTGAACTGCGCGAGCGAAGTTGAGCAGTCGAGGAAGGTGATGCGCGTCATTGTCCCTTCGTCGGTCACCGCGTATCTGTACTCGTCTACCCAGCCGCTTTCGCCGCCTGCCTCGAGGGCTTTTTTGGCGTACCCGGCCGCCGCTGAATCATCTACCGCGTAGATGCGGTCGGTGTTGGCACGGACCACGCTTTCCTCGGCGGTGAGGAGAACGGAGAAGAACCTGGTCTCCTCGGCTTCGTCTCTCGAGCTGAAAGGCTTGCCGCGGCCGTAAAGACCTTCGCGCGTCGAAGCGTCGATGTCATCATAGTCATCATCGTCGATCCAGGCATCCCAGTCGTCGTCATCGAAAGCGTCATCGGAAGCATTGCCGCCAGACTGCGGGCCGGCCCAGCCAGAGTCATCCTGCATGCCCCCGAAAGAATCGTTTTGCATAAAAGGAAGCATGCCACCGTTGACGGACAGGGCGGTCAGCTTATCATCTGCCTCATTGATGACCGTATTATAGTTGATGATGTTCATGCCGGCGACGATCACGGTCATAAGCACGACCAGCGATGCCATCGCGAGGGCAATGAATCTGCGTTTAAGTTTCCTGATCATATAGATTATTCTTCTGCCACAGGCGGGCGGCCTGCACGTCAAGGCCTGTTCCTCTGTTCAGGCGGGCGGCCTGCAAACTAAGCCCTATTCCTCTATCTCAAGCGAGTAACCGGCGTTCCTCGTCGCCTTGATCTTCACGTTGGCATCCAGAGCCGCCAGCTTCTTGCGCAGGTACGAGATGTACACCCATACCACGTTGCTCTCGGTGTCCGTGTCGTATCCCCAGATGTGATCCATGAACGTGTCTACCGAGATGATGTTCTTCGGGTTCGACATGAGCATCTCGAGCATCTGGAATTCCTTGTTGGCAAGACGCATGCTGCCCGATGGTGAGCTCAGCTCGAAGGATGATCTGTCCAAAGCGATATTTCCGTAGGTGAGTTTGGTGTCGACTTCGGCGGACTTTCGCGTGATCGCGCGGACAGCGGCCAGCAGTTCCTTCGCGTCGAACGGCTTGGTCAGGTAGTAGTTCGCGCCGCTGTCAAGGCCGAGCACCTTATCGTCGATCTCGGCCTTGGCGGTGAGCATCAGCACCGGCAGGCTGCTCCCGCCCGCGCGCAGCTTCCGCAGCACCGTGATCCCGTCCATCTTAGGCATCATGATATCCAGAACCGCGCAGTCATAGTTGCCGGCCTCCAGATAATCCAGCGCCTCTTCACCGTCATACACCGCATCTATTGAATAATTATTCCTCTCGAAGATCTTGACCACAGCCCTTGACAGAGCCTTCTCATCCTCAGCGAGCAGAATTCTCATAGGTGCAACCTCCCCTTTATCTCTTTGCTTGTTTCAATCCAGTACGATGCTAACAGCTGAATTGCTGAACAGTATATGATGACTGGCAGAATCGCTTTGCATCATCCTAAACTGCTGAATAGCATCCGGCAGCCCGCAGCATCTCAATTGTTTCCCTAATAATATACACAGAACCTTAAATGCAGTTTAAGCAACCAGCCACATCTGTTTTCTGCACTGGTACTATGCGGCCACCCGGATTCGTACTGCGCAGTCCGCAACCTTCTCCCGGGTTACGCCACCAGCCACTTATACTTCTCCACACTATACAGCGGGATCAGCGGTATCATGATCGGCGTCTTCTTAACATACGCCTGATACTCAGGATCCTTGCCGTACGATCTGTTCTGCCTGATCTCAAGACGCCTTGCGCCGCCGAACATTACATATATGATGCCCAGATAACCGGTGAGCACAGCGACCCATTGCCATACACCATGGACTGCGCCAAAACCGCTCACGAACACGCCGGTCCAGAACAGCATCTCGCCGAAGTAGTTCGGGCACCGCACTATTCTGTACAGGCCGGTATCGACAAAGCGGCCCGGATTGACTTTCTTGGCACGGCTCTTCTGGATATCCGCCAGCGACTCGATAACGAGCCCGGCCACTGAGATGATGATCCCGATAATGACAGCGGTGCCCGTGCCTTTGCCGCTTTCCAGCCTGAACAGGACCGGCGAAGTCTCGCACGCATACAGCAGCGCGGCCGAAATCCATATCCCGCACTTCGCGATCATGGACATGGTTTTGCCATCCTTGATCTCGCCAACCATCTTCTTATTATATGAAGCCATCCGCAGCTCCCTGTACGCCAGGTAGCCGCCCAGCCTTAACCCGTAGACCATGAACAGGATGCACTGCACCAGCAGCCCCGCATCCATCTGCCCGCGGAACATGATGATCAGCGCGAGCCCGATCGCGCACACCGAGAACCCGTACCCGATCGAAATGAACCACACATACTTCTTAAAACCAATCGCGCTCACGATCAGCGCGACAATCAGCAATACAACAAAATTCGGCATATCGCCCCTCCTGAATTAAAATGCAACAGCCTGCTGCCAGACCGCGATAATGCATATCCATCCCGGCAGACCCAGACTATGCATGAATTATACCACCATGAGGCCGGAATGCACTACTTTGACCATTCTCCGGGAATGCTATTGGAAGAGTGAATCTGATGCATATCACTCGATACGAGGCAAAACGCATTAGCTGCTCACTCTTCTAGTGAACAGGAGAGTAATAAGAGTGAATTGAAACAAGTAATCAACGGAGCTGCATCCACAGAAATAACTCTTTTCAGACAAAAGTAATCGGTAGGAGTGACATTCGTCAGAAATAATAGGTACCGGATCCTATGGAAGTCACTCTTTTCAGGCCAAAAGAATCAGCAGGAGTGACATTCGTCAGAAATAACAGGTACCGGATCCTATGGAAGTCACTCTTTTCAGACCAAAAGAATCAGCAGGAGTGACATTTGTCAGAAATAACAGGTACCGGATCCTATGGAAGTCACTCTTTTCAGACCAAAAGAATCTGTAGGAGTGACATTTGTCAGGAATAACAGATTCCGAATCCTATGGAAATCACTCCTTTACATAGAAGAGCTACTATAGGAGTGAGAATTAGATGACGTTAGAGGATTATTGATCATTAGAAAACACTCCCCTCATAGTTTTTTTGATGAAGAGAGTGATGAGGCAACGCTTTGGACGGCCTCAAGGTGCGGGTGTATTTTGCATTTTTTATGTTTTTTTGAATGACATGCAGAAAATGTATGTTTAAGGGATGATCCGATTTTCGCTTTTTAAGGTAATCAGCTACAATTCTCTTATGGAAAAATACCTGTTGAATTTGAGCAATTCCCTGCTGAAAATGTTGAAAGAAAGACAGAAGAAAATCGAGCAGGAATATGAGAGGCTGTATCCATACAGGAATGTTATAATTCACCCCTCTCATAAAAAGGGTGCCAGTCGGAAATACTATTATTCCGGAGATAGGAAATACATAGGAGCGGAGTCTTCTGAGGAGGTAATAAAAATCAAGAAGGCTCGTTATTTTTCGCAGGCGCTCGTTACAATAGAAAAAGATATTAAGCTTCTTGAAAAGCTGCTTAAAGGATACCGGCTGAGTGGGTTTGCGGAAATAAATGCGGTGATTCCGCGAACTTACAGACTGCAGTCTCTCGATTATTATGAGGATCTGCCTGATGCGGGCAAGGAGTGGATGAGAAAGAAGGAGGCGGAGAAAGCGGAGTACGGGCCGTGGCATCCGGAGGGGCTTATTCACACAGTCAGCAATGGTATCAAAGTCAGGACCAAGTCTGAGATGGCCATCGCTGAGATCCTTCTGCGCAATGGGATCCCGTTTGTATATGAACTGCCGCATGTCCTGAAGAACGGCAAAATTGTCCATACTGATTTTACGATCCTGTCGACGATTGATTATAAAACGGAGATCCTCCTTGAACACGAGGGGAGCATGGCGGATTCTGGCTACAGAGATAAACATGCATGGCGTGTTGAGAACTATTATCTGTCCGGCTACGTTCCCAACGTCAATATTTTCTTCACCTATGACGGGATGAACGGCAGCGTAGATGGCGAGTCGATCCAGAGAATCGTGGACGGGTGGTTCAGGCCTGCTGACAATTATGCGTGATTATCACGCGATCAATCTGATATAATATTCCCGCAATCATTTTCAGACAGTGTCAACTGATCTGTAAAAACACAATTTTCAGGAGGAATTAGTAATGAAGAAAGATCTCGGTGTTCAGCAGGCCGTATTTCCGATGCCTGTACTCATGGTCGCTGCTTATGATGCAGAGGGCAAAGTCAATGCAATGAACGTTGCGTGGGGACAGATCGCAGGTTCCGACAAGATCTACCTGTGCATCGGCAAAGGCAAGAAGACTCTCGCCAACATCAAGGAGAGCGGCGCGTTCACAGTAGGCCTTGCAGACCTCGCACACATGAAGGAAGCCGACTTCCTCGGCATCGCATCCGGCAACAAAATGGATGACAAGTTCGCAAGATCAGGTCTGACCACAGTCAAGAGCGACAAAGTCAACGCGCCGGTCATCGAGGAGTTCCCGGTCTGCATCGAGTGCGAGTTCCTTGAAGAGCTCGACACCGGTAACATCCACGGTGTTGTGGGCAAAATCGTAAACGTTATGGCGGAGGAGTCCGCTCTCGATGAAGAGGGTAAGCTCGACGTCACAAAGCTGCAGATCCTGATGTTCGACAACTCCAAGCACGGCTACTTCACAGTAGGCGAGCAGGTCGGAACAGCCTGGGATGCAGGCATGGAGCTCATGAAGTAGGGTGGCTGCAGAATAGTCATACACATGAGCGGGGCAGAGATCTTCAGCTTTCAGAGGAAGACTCTCCCATGACTAACAGTTAAATGAATAAAAGAGAAGAGATGCGACCGACAGAATGTGCCGGCCGCATCTCTTTTTTAATGCCCGCAAATTTATAGTCCAGTTAAAGTTGCTTTTAATTTCGTTTTAGCTTGGCCCGTTAAGATAGGGGCACTTAAGAACAGAAAACGGAGGAAATGAAAATGGAATCTTTGCTTTCAAGCATTTACTATACACAGGCTGCGGCGGCAGTGAGCATGAGCCAGTTCGCTCTGGCGACGGGAGTTTCGCTCTTGCTCGGACTTGTCATCGCAGCCGCATACATGCAGGGAACCAGGTACACCAAGAGTTTTGTCATCACACTGGCCCTGCTCCCGGCGATCATCTGCGTGATCATCATGATGGTCAACGGCAGCATCGGAACAGGAATCGCTGTGGCCGGAGCGTTCAGCCTGGTGAGATTCCGCTCGGTGCCGGGAACCGCCAAGGAGATCTGCACGCTGTTCCTCGCGATGGCAAGCGGCCTTATCACAGGGACCGGCTACCTCGGGATCGCGGCAATCTTCACCGCAGTCATGTGCCTGGCGTTCCTGATCCTGGGCAAAATCGATTTTGGCAGCAAGCGCAACGCTGACAGGTACAAGTCGTTCAGGATCGTCGTGCCGGAGGACCTCGACTACACCGGAGTCTTCGAGGATGTGTTCAGCGAGTACACCAGCTCCTGCGAGCTCGTCCAGGTCAAAACGGTCAACATGGGCAGCATGTTCCGGCTCACCTACGACGTGGTGCTGAAGGACCCGGCAAGAGAGAAGGAACTCATCGACAGGATCCGCTGCAGAAACGGCAACCTCGAGATCAACGTATCCAGGCAGGCTACCGCAGCAACTGAACTGTAATCACAGGAAGCAGGAACCTGCAGGCCGGAAAGACGGGAAGATAAAGAGGAACCTGCAGGCCGGAAAGAATATACACAACAAAGCGGACTCAAGAATTGAAGAAAGGCATACAGCTATGAACATGAAATACAGAAAAATACTCGCAGTAACAACAGCGCTGATGATCATGCTTTCGGGATGCGGCGCGGCCCAGGCGGCGGCCGGCAGCTCGGATGCGGGCGCACAGACGACTTCCGTCACATATGACGCGGCGAGCAAATCCGAGATGTTTACCGAGAGAGACCTCTCCGGTGAATACGACGAGGCGGCCGCTCTCAAGATCTCGCTGAACGGCTCGTCCGCAGAAGTGACTGAAGAGGGCACCGAGACCAAAGCGTCCGCAGTCAGCATCGACGGCAGCACGATCACCATCACGGCAGAGGGAACATACATCTTCAGCGGTACGCTGGATGACGGCATGATCATCGTCGAGGCAGACGATGCAGCCAAAGTCCAGATCGTACTCGACGGGGCTTCGGTAACGAGCAAAACATCCGCTGCCCTCTACGTAAAGTCAGCAGACAAAGTATTCGTGACAACAGCTGAGGGCACTGAAAACACTCTCGCAAACGGCGGCACATTCACAGCCATCGACGATAACAACATAGACGGAGCGGTTTTTGCGAAAGATGACATCACATTCAACGGCAGCGGAAGCCTTACGGTAACTTCGCCGGCGGGTCACGGTATCGTCGGAAAGGATGACGTCAAGATCGCAGGCGGAACCCTCGGGATCACGGCAGCAAAGCACGGCGTCCAGGCCAATGACAGTGCGCGTTTTGCCGAAGCCGAGGTGAATATCACGGCGGGGACTGACGGGGTCCACGTATCCGACAGCGCTGATGCAGAGGAGGGAACTGCTTCGGACAGCTACTTCTACATCGCGGATGCGACGGTCAAAATCGATGCCGGGGACGACGGGATCCACGCTGATGCGCAGGCTCTGATCGAGGGCGGAAGCATCACGGTGAGCGAGTCCTATGAGGGCATCGAGGCGCTGGATATCGAGATCAGCGGAGGCGACATCGACGTGACAGCGAGCGATGACGGGCTCAACGCCGCCGGCGGCAATACGACAACAACACAGTCCGGCAGCACTTCAGATACTACCCAGACCGGCAGCACTTCAGATACTGCCCAGACCACGGCTGCACAGGGCGGCACTTTCGGCGATGACGACTGGGCCGGCGGCAAGGGCGGCTTCCCGGGAGGCGGCGGTTTCAGCGACGGAGGAACTGACGGCAAGATCGAGATCAGCGGCGGCAGCATGCACATTACAGCCGGCGGCGACGGTGTCGATGCCAACGGATCGGTGACCATCAGCGGCGGAACCACGATCGTGGAAGGACCGACATCAGGCGACACATCCGTCATCGATTTTAACGGAACCGGAACCATCACAGGCGGAACTTTCATCGGAACAGGCGGAGCAGGCATGGCGGAGAGTTTCTCGAGCGCCGAGAACCAGGGCCTCATCGCAGTAAGCGTGGGCAATCAGTCAGCAGGACAGAAAGTGACACTCACAGATGCTGACGGAAACGTGATCGCAGAGCAGACACCTGATCTCGACTATGCAGTAGTCTACATCAGTACATCCGACCTGCAGCAGGGCGGTACTTATACCCTGACAGCCGGATCATACAGCGAGACCATCGAACTGACTGATTCGATCTACAGTACTATTTCCGGCGGCATGGGCGGCGGAATGATGGGCGGCCATGGAGGCATGCAGAATGGTGATCAGAGCGGAATGACAGGCGGCCCGCAGAACGGCAGCCAGGAAAGCGGCATGAGCGGCGGTCCACAGGGCGGAATGCAAGGCGGCCCGGGAGCCGGCCAGAACTCAGGCGACGCAGCAATTTAGATAATCAGCAATGAGGCGGTGAGACGATCAGTTGCGGGAAAACCAGCAGCCTTTTGCCGCCGGACCCGAATACGGGCAGCAGAAAAGACATACAGAAAGGAGGCCCGCGATGGCTTCAAGATATATAGCACTGATACCGGCGTATGAACCGGACCGGAAGATGCTGGGCGTCATAGCTGACCTCGGCAAAACAGGATTCGATGTCGTCGTAGTTGACGACGGCAGCGGGCCGGAATACGCGGAGCTCTTTGAGCAGGCGGCAGAAAGGCTCCCGGGCAAATCAGGCCGAGGGGTCACACTCCTGATCCACGATGTGAACAGAGGCAAAGGCGCCGCCCTGAAGACCGGACTCGACTTCATCAACAACTTCATGGTCATCAGAGGCGAAGAGACGCAGAACATCATAGTGGCTGTTGATGCTGACGGTCAGCATCTTGCCATAGACGCGCTGAGGGCGGCGCACACCGCACAGGGGAACCCGGGTACGCTCGTCCTCGGCAGCAGGATACTTGGTAATAAGGCCACCGCATCTTCCGGCGCTCAAAGTGCGGATCATGCATCCCGCGGCAATGCAGAAACGGTTCCTCTCAGAAGCCGCTTCGGGAACGCGGTCACAAGGCAGGTCTTCCGCCTTGCAACAGGCGTCCCGGTCTATGACACGCAGACAGGCCTCAGAGCCTTCACGGCAGACCTCATCCCGTCGCTCCTCGCGGTAAGCGGCGACAGATACGAATATGAGCTGAACGTCCTCATGGATTTTGCCGGAAGGGGCATCCCGATCAGGGAGATCGAGATCGAGACGGTCTACCTCGAAGGCAACAAGTCGTCGCACTTCGACACAGTGCGCGACTCGTACAGGATATACAAGGAAATCGCAAAATACGCGGCGACAGGCGGCAGCAGCCTTCATGGCGGAACTGCACCCGCACAGATCCATGCAGAGGAGAGGACGGACGGAGCAGAAATGAGCAGTAAAAACGGCCGGAATGCAGACGGAATAAAGAGCACTGCGAAGCAGGCGGCAAAATTCTCGGCTTCATCGTTCGCGTCGTTCCTGATCGACTATGCGATGTACGCTTTGCTCCTGATGATCGGGCCGGGGCTGGTTTTCGCCAACATCGGCGCGAGGCTCATCAGCTCTGCGGCCAACTACACGATCAACCGGAAGCTCGTCTTCAGAAGCGGCAAGAAAGTCGCGACCTCGGCGGTACAGTATTTTGCCCTGGCGGCATTCATACTCGCGGGCAACACGTTCGTTCTGCACACCATGGTCGCGTCGCTCGGCATAAACAGCATGGCCGCCAAGGTGCTGACCGAGGTCCTCTTCTTCATGATCAGCTGGACTGTTCAGAGGTACGTCGTATTCTACGACGGCAGCGGGGCTGGTGGCAGCGAGGCGGACCGCAGCGAAAGCGGCATGAGCAGGAGTGGGAGAACCGGCGGCCGGTTCCAGATCGGATATACAGCAGTAAGACCTAAGAAGCTCAGGGCGGTCCGCAGCAGGGAAGAGAACCGCGCGGAAGCGTGAGCCAACATGACAGGAGGGGAAAATGCTTAAAAAACATAAGGCAGCACTCGCGTATGTTCTGGCTCTGATGGTGTTCACGACCTATGTCTTTATGGACACATTCGTCATAACCAGAGTATACGGGGATGCAGCGGATCGGACTGCCGGAAACAGCCGGAATTCGCAGACCGAGCTTCAAGCTGATGAAGAGGGCTCTGCTGACCAGGCTGATGACACTGCAGATGACTCGGAGGCCGGAAACATGCACAGCGGGCAGTCCGGCAGCGGGTCGGGCGGCCACGGTGGCCCGGGAAGCGGTTCAGGACACGGACCGAGCGGCGGAAGCGGCAAGGGCCCGGGCAAACACGGTAGTTCATCGGGTAGCAGCTCATCAGGCTCATCCGGCAGCTCAAGCTCGAAAGGCAGCTCTGACACAACTTCCTCATCCGGCAGCGGCAGCTCTTCAAATAGCTCAACATCCAACAGCACAAGTTCGAGCAGCAGCTCGTCAAACAGCTCAGCAAGCAGCTCATCATCCAATTCAACATCCGGCAGCTCTTCGTCTTCAGCCAAGTCGGCTTCAGGCACTGTGACATCGACCGACACCACATACTCAGACGGCAACATCACAGTCACCCTCAAGGAATACCGCGAGAACGACTCGACCATATACGTAGCCGACGTTCAGCTGACCGACTCGTCGTATCTCAAGACCGCTCTGGCTCAGGGATCATACGGCAGGAACGTGACGCAGAAGACTTCGGAAATCGCTGAGAGCGTCGATGCGGTTCTGGCCATAAACGGCGATTACTACGGCGCCCAGGAGAAGGGTTATGTCATCAGAAACGGCAAGCTGTACAGAGATACCGCTATCGCCAACCAGGAGGATCTGGTCATCTACGAAGACGGCTCGTTCGGCATCATCAACGAGAGCGACGTGACGGCACAGGAGCTCATCGAGAAGGGTGTGGTACAGACTTTGTCCTTCGGACCGGCTCTCGTGCAAAACGGCAAAATCACTGTCTCGCAGAATGAGGAGGTCGGCCAGGCGATGGCCAGCAATCCGCGTACAGCGATCGGCATCATCGACGACAACCACTACGTTTTCGTCGTATCCGACGGCAGGACAAGCGAGAGCGAGGGGCTTTCTCTGTACGAGCTGGCTGAGTTCATGGACTCGCTGGGAGTCGGGACAGCCTACAACCTCGACGGCGGCGGATCGTCCACGATGTACTTCAACGGCAGCGTGGTAAACAACACTACAGGCGGAATGGGCAATAGTGAAAGGAGCGTGAGTGACATTGTCTACATCGGATAACAGATACCTGAAAACATCATTCATATACCTCATAGTGTCGATCGTACTGATGATCGCCGGCGCGGTATACGAGCACTTCAGCTTCGGAGTCTACTCGTACTTCATGATATACGCTTTTGCGATACCACTTGCCGGAGGGGCACTGCCGTTTCTGGCAAAATACATGAAAGACATGCGCAGCGGGGACGCATATTCCGGAGCAGCAGATGCCACCACATATTCCGGAGCAGCAGAGGCCACAACATATTCCAGAGCAGCTGCAGAGACCGCCGCAGCCGGGCATCATGAAGCCATCTACCATCTTGCACTTGCAACATTAACAGCCGGCAGTATAGTGCACGGGATCCTCGCGATCTGCGGCAGACCCAACAGCCTGACCGTGATCTACCTGATCGCCGGGCTCCTGCTCCTCGCAGTGACAGCCTTAGGCGCGGTAAGATCCTCAGCAAATCGTATGCAAAAGCGATGCTCAGGACCACGGGAAGGACCAATTCAGCAGTTAATTGTGTGCAAAATGCTAGAGGAAGACCATCGCGAGGACCAACTCGGCAGCAACTCATGTG
>Ga0256404_1009670_pt1 | contig 13704 bp, 10 predicted proteins | sample RumenRJG_01DNA_FD_185990 | JGI IMG/M metagenome (GOLD analysis project Ga0256404, IMG submission 185990) | Bovine rumen microbial communities from Lethbridge, Alberta, Canada - RJG_01 | ecosystem: Host-associated > Mammals > Digestive system > Stomach > Rumen | place: Canada: Alberta | collected...
AAAGGGCAGCGACATTCCCGTATCCTGCCCCGCTTCGGAGGGGATATCATCACCACCCCCCGGACCCAGGCCTTCTGGATCGTTACGGAGTACGGGGCGGTGAATCTGGCGGGAAAAAGCGTTTGGGAGCGGGCGGAAAGCCTGATTTCCATTGCCCACCCGGATTTTAGGGAGGAACTGGAACAGGCGGCAAAGGAACAGAGGATTTGGAAATAGAGGGCAAGTTAGGAGAACGATTATGATCAACGAACAAATGGCAGCCTTGGGGCATACCCGCTCCTGCATTCGGGAATTATTCGAGTATGGCCTTCAGCAGGCCCAGATCGTGGGCCGGGAGAATGTTTTTGACTTTTCCATCGGCAATCCTTCCGTGCCGGTGCCGGAGGAGGTGAACGAAGCCATTATTTCCGCGGTGCGGGATCTGGACAGCATCACCCTCCACGGCTATACCCCGGCCCCGGGGAATCCCGCTTTGCGGAGCATGGTCACGGAGGATTTGAACCGCCGCTACGGCACCAATCTTACCAATTTCAATATCTTTTTCACCTGTGGGGCAGCTCCCGCGGTGGTGTCCGTGGCCCGGGCCCTGGGGGTGCCGGGGGCGGAGATCGTGGTTCAGGCTCCATATTTTGCGGAATACCGGGCCTATGTGGAGCCCAACGGCATTAAATTGGTGGTGGTGCCTCCGGCCTATCCGGATTTCCAGATTAATTTCGAAGGCATGGAGGCGGCCATAGGCCCCCACACCCAGGCGGTGATCGTCAATTCTCCCAATAACCCCACGGGGGTGGTCTATTCCCGGGCCACATTGGAAAAGCTGGGTGAGCTGTTAAAGAAAAAGGCGGCGGAGTATAGCCATCCCATTTATATTATTTCCGACGAGCCTTACCGGGAACTGGTTTATGATGGTGTGGAGGTGCCCTATATTCCCGCCATTTACCCCGATACCATTGTCTGCTATTCCTTCTCCAAGGCTCTTTCCGTGCCGGGAGAGCGTATCGGATATGCTCTGGTGGCGGACACCTGCACCGATGAATATGCGCTGATGGATGCCATTGCCGGAGCCGCCCGGGCCTTGGGCCATGTGTGTGCCCCCTCCCTCCAGCAGCGCTTTGTGGCCCTCTGCGCCGGAATCCGGCCCAATATCGAGGTCTACGACAAGAACCGGCGGATTCTTTATGACGCCCTTACTTCTTACGGCTACGAATGCGTCAGGCCCCAGGGAGCTTTTTATCTCTTTGTAAAGGCCCCCGGCGGGGATTCCAAAGTATTTTCCGACCGGGCCAAGGAAAAGAATCTGTTGGTGGTGCCGGGGCATGATTTCGGCTGTCCCGGGTACTTCCGGGCCAGCACCTGTGTGGCCACGGACATGATAGAGCGAAGCCTGCCCCTGTTCAAGGAATTGAAGGAAGCCTTCGAGGCATAGAAACAGAAGTTTCTGGAGCATTTTTCCGAAACCGTCTGTTATTACTATTCGCAGTACCTATCTAATCATTTAAAAGGGCCAGTTCTCCGTCTGGGCATTGTCTCATGTTGAGGTTCAGAGAGTGAGCTGGTCCTTTTTCTTATCCGTTTTCGACATTTGACCGTAGCTAAACAGTGAGCGGCAAGGCGTTGATTTCATGTTCCAACTCCGAAAGCCGATACATGACTGTTTCAAAAGACGGAATATCACCATAGAGCATATCGCCCATCGCCTGATAATCTTCCAATAAGCCCGAAAAACGATAAGGCGGTGGAACAAGTTTCAAGGTCCCTGGAACTGCCTCTGGATAATTTGCCCACCCCCGGGGATAAAACTTCATCTTAAACTCGACCACCTTTTTCAGCAACTCCAAATTACCAAAAGCTGCCTCTTTTACAGTCGTCTTCGCCATTCGATAAAGGTCATAGTAATGCCTTGAATACCGCCTAGGCATTGAAAGGTGTTCCGGTCGATTTGCTTCGTGGTGAAGGATTGTTGCCTTTTCCCAGAAAGTACGCTCTGGCAGGACAGTAAGAACCTTTGTGGCATTTTGCTCGAATACGGCCGGATAATATGTGGCCGCATACGGTGTTATAAGAGCATCATGCGCGGGCGTCCATGCGGCCAGCGCGCCGATTTCCAATCTGATCACTTTTAGTGTAGAAGCGTTTTCAAACAGGCTTGGATAAGCAAAGATAATTGTTTGGCCGTCCTTCTTGTCTATGTAAATGCTTGCATCATAGCCAAGATCCTGTGATAAATCGTCTTTCATTGTCGGGCAAACTATATCTCGCAAGAATTTCTCTGCCCGAACATTTGCCTCCTTGTTGAACGCATCCTGCTTTGTGTTAGATCGAGTTTCCCACGGCTCGTCCAGACCGTAACCAAGCAAACGCCAATCCAGTATCAGATCAATATCCTCTGAAAAGCGGTTGATTAAATCGTATGCTTTCGACAGGCTTGTTCCGCCCTTGAATGTGATGTGTTTCTTCCAAGGAGAGCGGTGAAATAGATAATCCAGCGTATAACACACCCAAAAATCCTTTTCAATAATTGCGTCGTGAAGCCCCATCTTGTCCGCCGTATTTCTGAAAAGCTCCCGTCGTTCATCAGGCGATAGTTTTGCTACTGTATTCATTCTGCTTTCTCCTCACATATCTGCTTGATGAATTGATACACCCAATCTGTGCTTTCCGACGCTTCCTTTATGGCTGCAGCCTTTTCCTCATGTGACAGTTTATCTGACAGCGTTTCAATAGTTTCCTGTGTGATGTTCTCCTTGCCAAGTGTTTTCAGGGCTTGAATCAAGAGCGCCGTCATATAGGACAGCCCTGTAATTTCCCTGTTGGTCCTGTGCTTAAATTCAAGCCGTGTGGAGTTCCATTCGTATTTCTTATAAGGGCCGTCGCTAATATAGGACCAAACTGCCGTAACCTGCGTAGAAAGCCCCAGCATATTCAGGGCGGTGTTTCCACATGGCGCAATCGTCCAATGATAGCACCGAGCCAGAGCCTTCGCAACGGCGTCGGGATCGGTGGCTAAATATTCTCCAAGTAATTTGCTGTATTTGGGTTTTTCAAAAATGCCAGCTATAATTCTTCTCAAAAGGCCATCATTTACAATGCGAAGCATGTTTTGCCGCACCGTGTTGTTATCGGCAATATCTGAAAAGTCAGATGTGGTAAACACTGTGCCGTCTTCCGCTGCAAGAATCCGCCTTTTAATTTGATGTGTATATCCTTTACTCACAAGAGCACCTCCTTGTAACGATTACTATATACTTTTCGTTACAAAATGGCAATGGTCTTAGAAAAAGTTTCCCTAGTGGAAGCCCCAAACTATGCCGCCTGCTGTTGAATCAGCTGGATGACGCTTTGTCTTAAAAGTTTCTTACTGCTTCGGGCGGCTGTCAGCAAATAAATGATTATCAAGGCCAGCATCATCCCCCCTGTCATAAGCGGCGAAGGATACAGCAGGCCGCCAAAGGCCGCAAAGTAAATGAGGATGAGCAAACCATAAATTATAACAGCTACTACCAGGGAAATAAGAAGCTTTAATAGCTGTTCCCGGAAAAACAGCTGCCCAATCCGCTTTTTCTGCACACCAAAGATTTGCAAATAACCCAATTCTTCCCGCCGGTAAAACAGCTCGGTTTGAAGAATGGTCACAAAGAACAAACAGGAAATAAAGAAGACCAATAGCAAAATAAATAACATCAGATATAGAACAAAATCGATATTATCCTGCTCATACTGAATCATGCTGTAATATCCGTTGGGAACATCCAGCCCATCCCTTGCCATTTGGTTTAGCAAGACGCTGTTATTCGTCAAACCCGGTACAATCCCCATCATACTGTCAGAATCTGTGATTGTACCTAGCTGGGAGATCACATCGTAGTCCATTAAAACGATTTTTTCATCATAAACTCTCCGGTAGTATAGGTCTCTGCGGAAGTGGGTCTTTATAGCCGGCGAGTAAATGTCTGCCATAACGGCAGCCACTGTGAGTTCCTGGCCTAAGTAGCTAATCTTTTCTCCCACACAGGAAGCATAATCTTCCGTGGAAAAGAATTGTTTTGCGGCCTCCCGGCTGATAATCACTTCCTGCTTATTTTGAGGAAAACGACCAAATTCCAATACACCTTCAACTCGAAGAACGCTATATCGTTCCGGCAAATAATACAGGGCCACCACATCGCCTTCCCTGGCCTGATAATTGTCATAGAACTGTATTTGATCCATAAAAGTGTAATGGGTCGTATTCACCCGGTATAGGGATACCCACTCCAGAGGGTACTCCTGACCCAGTTTCCGCAGCACCTCTTTTCCATAGCAGGCATGAACGGTGGCAATTAGGAACAGAATCAGAAAGGCAAAAGTCATGGGTAAAAAGGTCTTGGGGCTGACTACCTGGGGATGACGCCGGTAAATCAAACGGGCATCCTTCCAAAAACTTGTTTTTATCTTCCTTTGGGCGTGTTTCCTCCCTTTTAAGTCTTCTGGGGCCTTGTCCCGAAGGGCAGGAGCCCCGGCTATGGCATCCCGCTTCCTTGCAGAAGTATCCTGCTCTGCCACCTGCCCGATTTCTCCGTAGTGGAGCTCTATGATTTCATCGGCATATTCATCAAAATATCTTTCGTGGGTAGCAATAATGATAATCCTGTCCGGATCTCGCAAGGAAGCAATCCTGTCCGCCATTTCCAGGGAGTTTTCATGATCCAGCGAGGCGGTCGGTTCATCTGCCAAAAGCAGATTAGGATTAAAAAGCAGCGCACGGACAATGGCGGCCCGCTGGCGCTCGCCTCCGGACAATTGTTCCGGATACCGGGACAGAAGATCCCCTATCCCCACCTGAGCACATAAACGGCTTATGTTCTCCGGATCCGCTTTGATCAATTTCAGATTGTCTTCCAGGCTCAAATGCGCCAGCAGCAGGCTTTTTTGAAAAATGTAGGAAATCTGTCCCGGCTGACTATCCCAGTCGAGGGAACCATCAAAATCCTTTTCCGCATCCGCTGACACCCTTAATCACATAGATTTTTCCGCCTTCAAAGCAGTGACTGAAATCCTTTATGACCGGCCTTTGATAGGATTTTTTTATATGTTTTGCGATTAACTTCATGGCTCTCTCCTAAAGAATATCCCGCTTGGCTATGAGATTCTCATACCAGCTGCGTACTTTTACTGTTTTTAGCTGGTAGGAAAGGATCAGGAATGCTGTCAGCAATATGCACAGTAATACCAGTCCCATCAGCAGGGGATTGTAAGTAAAAAGCTCAAGCTGCACCCAGGAGAATTCTCTGTTCAGATAATTAAACGAAGCGGTAAATACATAAGCAAGGGATCCGGCCAGGAGCAATTGTTTAATCAGGCACCACATATTCAGCATAATGAAGCTATTAATAACACGCTTTTTATTGTATCCCACATGTTCAAACACGGAGATAAAGCGGCTGTTGTAAATAAGCTCCGTGCGGCGCAGTTGCCCATAAAAAAGTACTACAAAGAGCAAAATAGAGGCTGACACAGCAAGGAGAATAGGGCCATATCTTTCCCAGGCCCATAGTATATTTGGCATGGACTCATTAAATAATTGGCCCTTTGCTTCCCAAACGGGATCGCTCCACTCCCTTTGGAAACGGAGCATGGCCTCCGTGGAGGTGAAAAAGATATAATACTCTCTGGTGGGCACCTCGGTTCTGAAAGAGAAAAAGGAATCGTCTTCCCACAGGGACTGAAGGCTGAGGGCACTGATAAAAAATAAATCTCCCAGACTGCGATGCATTTCATCCGGAGAATTATGCAAATTGATCTCTGCCCCTATGCCATTCAAATAAACACAATCCGCCATTGTAAGGTTTCCCAAAACCCCCACCACCGTAAAGGATGTATTTCCCAGCCCATATAATTCCTCGCCGATGGTGTAACCGATTGCCTTCTCAATTTGTCCCCCGGATATTTTTCGGGCCATGTCTTCGGTCACGATGGCTTCCCCTGCTTCCCTGGCATAGCGCCCATAAATGATTTTGTCCCGGAGAGAAAAAGCTTCCTCCTTCATGGGCAGCTGGAAAATGTAAGCCGAATAGGTGGGCGACTGAAAAAACAAGCCGGAATCATCCATGGGAACCTTTTCCTCGTCCGGAAGAGAGCCCCGATAGGACAGACTGACTTCCAGAATATCGTCGCCTTTTATGCCAAAGGAAGCAAGGTCGATTTCCGCCGGCAGAGTGAGGCTCAGGCAATTGGAACGGAAAAGATTGCGGGATGTGACCAAGAGCTTATGGGAATAGGTATCCCCCAGGAGAATCAGGCAGAAGGAAATAAACAGGAAGATGACAAACCTGATATCGGCACTTTTATTTCTTCCCCGGAAACGGAACCATTGTTTCAGAAAAGGAATCAGGGAAGGCTGTTTTGCCTCTTTCGAGTCAGACAGCGGCAATATGGCTTCATCCTTTGTCCCGGCCTGAAGCGTATGAAAACTTAACCGAGCTTTTTCCTTGTCAAAGAGGAAGAGGCCATTTGCATAGGACTTTGCCTCTCTGTCATGGGTGGCGCAAAGGATGAGGCAGCTTTGGCCTAACTCTTCCAGCATGGCAAAAATATTATTTTTATTGCCCTCATCCAGTGCGGCGGTGGGTTCATCCAGAAGCAATATCTTTTTACCGGAAAGAAGAGCCCGTATGATGGCCAGGCGAGCCCGCTCACCGCCGGACAGGGTGACAGGATATTGATTCTTTGTGTCTTCCAGGCCAAAGCGGGCCAGAAGGGTATTCTGCTCTGCCTCAGGTCTACCCAGGAGTCGCAGATTATCCTCTACCGTCAGGAAATCCACAAAAAAACTGTCCTGGGTAATATACTCCACCGCTGCTGCCAATCCCTTGGGCGCCGTCCCGCTGCTTTCTTCCTGTTTAAAGCCAATTGTCCCAGACTCAAAGGGGATCAGGCCGGCTAAAATATTTAAGAAGGTGGTTTTTCCGCTGCCGCTTTCTCCCAGGAGCAGGAAAAATCCCGTTTCCGGCAGCTGACCTGAAAAGTCCTGAAGGACATAGCTTTCTTCGTACTTCTTACTGATGCCCTGCCAGTGAATCATATCTCCTTGTCTCCCATACATAAGGACTCCTATACCAAACTCGGCAAATAATAAGCATCGGGCCAGATTTCGTCCATCAGGTAATTCATCATCTTATATAAACGCCCAAAATCGATTTCTCCGATTAGAGTATTCTTGTAGGATTCCGCCCCGTAATTCGGCTCGAATTCCCGGCCCTTTAGGCTTTCCGAAATCTGCCTAATCAGGGCATACGCTTCCTGCTGCTCCGGCGTGGCTGTCCCCTGTTCCACCAAATCGGACAGTAAAACGAAATTGTCGGGGCTGCCGTAGGCAATATCGATGAAGGCATCGTCCATAAAGCCCCAGCATTCCAGAAGAGCAAAGCGGAATGCGTAACCTTTCTCAAAATCCTTTTCCCGGAAATACTCACAGCCGTAGAAAGGACCGTCAAAGCTTCGTTGTCTTTCCGGCTCCCGGGGGGTGGCGGTGAGCGCCTTTCTCATCAGGCGGAAGAACTGAGACTTATCCAGGACTTCGAAGGATAGAGAAGCCGGATCCAAAGCCAGCAGATCCTCCGGCGGCGTTCCGTCCTTCAGCAGTTCTCCGATTAAAGCCAGATCCCGTTCCAGACCTTCCGTATTCTCACTGAATCCCCCGTCCTGCCAGGGCCAGGGACTATGGATGCTGGTTTGATATGATGGAGAACTAAAAATTCTTGTGGGGTTATCGTCCCAATAACGGATATTATTGATTTCATAGCTATAGGAATAATGCTGGTCGATGGGAATATCTTTTCCCCGACATTCCTCATAAGTAAAGCTGATAATCCACCCGTCACCGGCAGCGTCCCCTTCCCGGGCAGCAAGTTGAAAGCGGTCGATTGATCCTGTTCCTGTTCCCTCCGGGTTTGTCAGCGCGCAGCCTGCGGCGATCAGGGAGATTATCATCATGGCGGCAACAATCCAATACCCCGGGTTTTTATACCGCAGAGTGGCCTTGACCCGCTCTTTAACACCGATTTCCCCGAAAGCCACGGGACAGGCACTGATCCAGTGTTTCGGCGTGCTTAATTCCAGCAGAGCGAAGGAGTAGGCTTTGCGATAGCTGGCAGACTGTTTCCGGATGGCACGTTCATCGCAGGCTTTTTCAATATCCCGGCATAGCAGCATATAGCTGATCCATAAAATTGGATTAAACCAGTGCAGGCAAAGGAGCAGAAAGCCAAATAGCTTCCAAAGGGGATCCCTTCGGGCGATATGGGCCCGCTCATGCCCCAGGACGCAGGCCAGAGCTTCATCGGACAGATTCGAAGGCACATAGATTCGGGGACGGAAAAGGCCGAAAACAAAGGGAGTGCCTGGCTCATCGCAGAAATAAACATTTTCTTTCTGATGAACGGACAGACGGGATTTTTGCCATACCTTGAAATAAGTCCAAACCATATACAGGAGCAGCAGGGCTGCGCCGGCTAACCAGATCCATGTGAGCAGCGGAAGATAGCTTTCCCCTAAGGTTTTCGGGCTTACAGCATTATCCTGGCTGACCAAAACATAAGCCTGACCGCTGCTGTCCCGTTTGGGAATCGCTTCCCGCCGCTCCACAATCTCCAAAAAGGACGGATCATCGGCCTTGACGATTTCTACGCCCTCCGGAATCATGTTGGCGATCTCCGTGACCGCACTGCCGCTGCCCACCGATTTCGGGAGAAGAGAAATCTTGCTTTCCGGCAAATTCGGAATCAAAAGACGCAAAGCCACCAGCAGCCAGAGGGCACAAATAAGGCCCCGGGGCGCCTTTCGGAAGCAAAGACGGAGCAGGATCACAAGAGCCGCTACAACGGAAGCCGAAAGGCTGATTTTCAATAATTGTAAAAAGAATTCTTGCAGGTTCACGCTGTGCCTCCCTTCTCCGGCTCATCATTCTCACCGATGTTTTTGTTCCCGACTTCCACACAGGCATCGATGAGGCGTCTGATTTCCTCCGCTTCCTTGGCATTCAGTTTTTTCCCGGAAGTAAAGGCGGCTATAAAGGCCGGCAGGGAGCTGTCAAAGGTATCATTCATGAAGGCTTCGGTCTGGGCCGCTATAAAGCCTTCCCTGGTCAAAACAGCGGAAACGATGCCTTCCTCCATCCTAAACAGTCCTTTATCACAAAGACGACGAAGCACGGTATAGGTGGTGGAGCGGGCCCAATCCAGCTCTTTTTTGCAAAGCTTTACCAGTTCTCCTGAAGGGATCGGCTCCTGATCCCATACGATTTGGGCAAAGGCATTTTCCGCCGCCCCTAATCTGATATCTGTGGTTATCCGGCTCATATTGTCTTCCTCCGAAAAAGTGCCTACAAGCTGTAAACATCTATTGGAAGTTTACAACTTGTAGGCACTAAAGTCAAGCCCTTATGTAATTTAATCTGCGTTATGGTGGCTTTTAGGTTCTTGAATCCTTAAATATTCAGCGCCAGGAAGAACTTCACCAGGAAGATCAGGCTCAGCACATAGGTGAGTACCGGCACCTTTTTGGCCCGGCCCGTGAGCACCATGATAAAGGTGTAGGAGATCAGGCCCAGGCCGATGCCGTGGCCGATGGAGCTGGAAATGGGCATGGACAGCAGCATGATGGTCACAGGAACCGTCTGGGTCATGTCATCGAAATCCACCTTTTTCAGGCCGGAAAGCATCAGGATACCCACATAGATCAGGGCTGCGGAAGTGGCCGCCGGGGGAATGATGGCCGCCAGGGGAGAAATAAAGATGCACAGCAGGAACATGATGCCCGTGGTCAACGCCGCCAGACCCGTGCGGCCGCCGGCTTCCACCCCGGAGGCGGATTCGATAAAGGTGGTGACCGTGGAGGTGCCTGTGGCGGAGCCCACCACCGTGCCGATGGCGTCGGAGAGCAGGGCTTCCTTCATATTGGGCATATTGCCCTTATCATCCACCATATCCGCCCGGCTGGCGGTACCGATGAGGGTGCCGATGGTATCGAACATATCGATAATGGCAAAGGTGATGATGATGGTCAGCACGGTGACCCAGCCGATATTCGCCAGCACCTGGAAATTGAACTTGAACAGGGTATTTTCCACCAGATCTCCCACGGGGGGTAGCCAGCTGGCTTCATCTAAGCCTGCGAAGGGATTTTTATTAAGGAAGAGGAACTGCCCCGCCCAGTTGATCGCGGAGGCAAAGCCCATGCCGATGAGCACGGCGCCCTTTACCTTTTTGTGGGCCAGGGCAATGATGGCAAACAGGCCCAGGAACATGGTGACCACCGTGAGAACCATGGTGGGCCAGGCACCGCCTAAGGCATCCTTGATGGAGCCGGCGGTGAGGGCTCCGAAGAAGTCCTTCATAACATAGAAGGGCACATTTTCCGTATTGTACACACCCGCATTGGAGCCCAGGCCGATATTCATAAGCATCAAACCGATGGCAGGGGAGATACCGATGCGGATCCCCAAAGGAATGGCATTGACGATCTTTTCCCGCACATTCAGGGCGGAAAGCACAATGAAAAGCAGACCTTCGATAAGGATGATTACCAGCCCGGCCTGGAAGCCCTGGAGGTAGCTCACTCCAGCAATGGAAGCCATGCTGGCCACCACCGTGGCAAAGAAACTGTTTAAGCCCATGCCGGGGGCCATGGCAAAGGGCTTGTTGGCCAGAAAGGCCATACACAAGGTGCCCACAAAGGAGGCCAGACAGGTGGCCAAAAAGACCGCATTCCACAGGCCCTGTCCGTTGGCGCCGAAACCGGTTAAAAGGTTGGGGTTCAGGGCGATGATATAGGCCATCGTCATGAACGTGGTGAGACCGGCCACAATCTCCGTGCGGACCGTGGTACCGTTTTTCTTCAGTTCGAAGAGTTTTTCCATGTTTTCCTCCTTGATGGGTGTGCCGCGGCACAGCATATGTTTTAAATGAAAAAGGCAGATCCGGTTCCGGTCTGCCTTTTCATAAAAACCAAAGTGACCAATAGTCGCAGTTAGGCATGCGGTAGAAACATTTGGGCCATGAATCCAAATTTATATTGGCAGATAAAAACTATTCTTTTTCCACGCACATCATATACAAGAAAAAAGAGAAAAGCAAGAAAAAAATATAGGCAATTTTATGAAAAAACCGTCTTAATACAATTGCTGGTAATCGGCCTGGATCTGATCCCGGATCCGGGTAATCAGAGCCTTTTGCTCCTGCTTGGACAGTCCCTTGGTGTCAATGGGTTCTCCGAAGTGCAGGGTCACGGTGGCGGGCCGGACATAGGGACGGTGCTGTTCGAACACATCATCTGTGTGGACGATGGTCAGGGGCAGGATCCGGGCCCCGGTCTGGAAGGCCGCCCGAAAGCTTCCCTCATGGAAGGGCAGCATTTCCTGCTTTTGGTTCCGGGTGCCCTCGGGGCAGATCCAAACACTGGTGCCCTCCTTCAGCAGGGTCTCCATTTGGGCGGCGGCCTTCAGCCCCGCCCGCAGATTGCTCCGATCCAAAAAAACACAATCCATGGTATCCATCAGCTGCTTTAAGAAGGGGATCCGTTTCCATTCAATCTTGGAAACGCTGGCACAGGGCCCCTTAAAAAGGGGATAGGTGCTGAGAATATCGAACATGGAGCGGTGATTGCTGATTACCAGCATCCCTTCTTCCGTCGGTATATTCTCCAGCCCCACGGTCACAATGCGGGCCCCTGCAAAAAAAGTGATGCCCCGGGCAATAAAGGATACATAAGCCTGGCCCATTTTTTTTCTGAGCGGTCGATTGAAAAGACCTAAAATCCAAAGGAAAAGCAGTACGGGTATCCCCAGGATCACCAGGGTCAAGAGAGTCCAAATCAGAATCAGAATCAGGCGAAGCATTCCATTCTCCTTAAAGCTTTGACTAAGATGATTATAGCACAGGCCGCAGCCGGCGGCTGAAAAAGAATTCTTAAATCTTTCTAAAGAAGGATAAAACGGCGTCCCTGGGAACGCAGATGTCCGGCTTCGTTCAGGTTTTTTAACTCCCGGGTCATGGCGGAGCGGTCCACACATAAAAACTCCGCCAGCCGGGTCAGGGTCATGGGAATCTCAAAAACTTCCCCGATTCCGGCTCCCGCTTCCAGCCGGGCAAAGCGCAGATAGGCCAGCAGCTTTTCCCGCATGCTGGGCAGATTCAGCAGGGACAGATGAAAGGAGAGGGCCTGGGTCCGCTGGGCCGCCATCACAAAAAGATTTCCCACCAGCTGGCTGTGATGGTGGCAAAGTTTATCGCAGGGGGTGATGGTATGCTCGTAATCGATATACACCACCTGACTGTCCGTTTCCGCCGTTACGATATAGGTGTTGGTCTGCAGGGGCAGGGTGAAAAGTTCCCCGAACACATCCCCTTCCCCATAGCTTTCCAGACGGAAGGTATTTCCCTCCGGGTCCAGCACATCCAGGTGGGCCTGCCCCTTTAAAAGTACGGCGATATAGCGGGGCTCGGCCTCCGCATAGCTTAAGATCTCCTCCCCTGCCCGGTAGCGGCGGATCAGGGGTTTGAAACAGGGGATCATCTTTTCCAGGGATTCGGGGCTGATTCGGTCCAGAAGCTGTCTTTTTTTCATCTCTCACGCACCTCAAAAGAATAGTAACATATTTTGTTGCAAAAGTCACAACATAAAAAATGCCCTCCTATTATAATTTGTTTATCAAGTTACGACCGATAATAGCTTAATATTTTTAAGGAGGATGTGGACATGTTATTTCAGACCACAGCGGCCCACGAGGAACTGCGGGCCCAAATCAGAGCTTTTGCGGAAAAAGAGATAGCACCCATTGCTTACCAGCTGGATCGGGACAATGAATTCCCTGCGGCAGCGGTAAAAGAAATGGGCAAGCGGGGCTGGATGGGGATCCCCTATCCCAAGGAATACGGCGGCATGGGGCTGGATGTGATCAGCTATGCCATCGCGGTGGAGGAACTGGCCCGCGTTGACGGCGGAACAGGCGTTATCCTGTCGGCGCATACCTCGCTGGGTGCTTATCCGATCGCGGCATTCGGAACGGAAGAACAGAAAAAGAAATATCTGACGCCTCTGGCCAAAGGAGAAAAGATCGGCGCCTTCGGTCTGACGGAGGAAAACGCGGGCTCGGACGCCGGCGGCACGGAGACCACCGCCCTTGATAAGGGAGATCATTATCTTTTAAACGGCGGCAAAATATTTATCACCAACGCGCCCAAGGCGGATATTTTTATCGTATTTGCCGTTACGACGCCGGATATCGGCACCCGCGGCATTTCCGCCCTGATTGTGGAGCGCGGCATGCCGGGCTTTGAGGTGGGCGATCATTATGACAAGATGGGCATCCGCTCCTCCGCGACGGCGGAGCTGATCTTCAACGATGTAAAAGTCCCCAAGGAAAATCTTTTGGGCAAAGAGGGACAGGGCTTTAAGATCGCCATGGCGACGCTGGACGGCGGCCGCATCGGCATCGCGGCTCAGGCTCTGGGCATTGCGCAGGGCGCATATGAAAAGGCGCTCGCGGAAGCAAAGGAAAGAGTGCAGTTCGGAAATCCGATCGGCGTGAATCAGGGCATTTCCTTTAAGCTGGCGGACATGGCCACCAAGCTGCGCTGCGCCCGTTTTCTCATTTATTCCGCCGCGGAGCTTAAGGAAAATCACGAGGATTACGGCATGGAATCCGCCATGGCGAAAATGTATGCCTCC
>Ga0256404_1009672_pt1 | contig 13699 bp, 21 predicted proteins | sample RumenRJG_01DNA_FD_185990 | JGI IMG/M metagenome (GOLD analysis project Ga0256404, IMG submission 185990) | Bovine rumen microbial communities from Lethbridge, Alberta, Canada - RJG_01 | ecosystem: Host-associated > Mammals > Digestive system > Stomach > Rumen | place: Canada: Alberta | collected...
GTAGTATTAAAGGAGTAGGTAAATTTCATAAAACACCGATATTCCCTTGCGGAATCTTCCAAGTCATGAAGGGTGTTAATAAAGAACCTGGCACACCAAATTATGATTTATATAGATTAGCTCTTGAATCAACAGCAAAAAGATTATATCCAAACTATGCTAATGTTGATTGGAGCGGAAATGCTGGGTATGATCCTAAGGACCCGACTACATTCTTCAGCACAATGGGATGTAGGACCGCCAATGGGTTCGACATTAATGCAGAACCAGGTCAAAACCCGCAACGTAAAGATGGCCGTGGAAATATTTGTCCTGTAACTATTATTCTTCCTACGCTTGCCATGGAGGCGATAGAAGGAAAAGTAATGTCAAAATATTTGACAGTACAAGATTGTCAAAAAGATAGAATTGATACTTTTATGCAATTACTTGATAAAAAAATTCATGAAGCTAAAGATATGCTTATTGAAAGATTTGAATATATTTGCTCACAAGATCCGTCTTCTGCAAAATTTATGTGGGAAAATCATACTATGTTAGGATACAAGCCAGAAGAGGGTATTAAATCTGCGTTGGTTCATGGTACGTTAGCACTGGGCCAAATTGGTCTTGCAGAGACACTTCAAATCCTTATAGGTACAGATCATACGACAAAAAAAGGCATGGAACTTGCTAAACAAATTGAACAATTATTTAAAGATAGATGTGCGGAATATAAGCAAAGATATAAACTTAACTTTGGTGTATATATGACTCCTGCTTAGAATTTATGTTATACCGCTATGAAAAAATTCCAAAATAAATATGGAAAAATTCCAAATGTAAGTGATAAAGAATTTTTTACTAATTCAATGCACGTCCCGGTTTGGAAAGAAATTGATCCATTTACTAAAATTGATATTGAAAGTCAATTAACTGGTTACTCTTCTGCTGGATGTATTACTTATGTAGAATTAGATAGTGGAATTTTACATAATATTGATGCACTCGAACAAATTGTAAACTATGCAATGGACAAAGATATTCCATATTTTGCATTAAATGTGCCAAATGATTTATGTTTAGATTGCGGATATACAGGAGAAATTAATGATGAATGTCCTATGTGCAAAAGTAAAAAAATTCAAAGACTTCGTAGAGTAACTGGTTATCTCACTGGAGATTATAAAACAGCTTTTAATATTGGTAAACAACAGGAAACAGAAATGCGATTTAAACATTCTACGTTATTAAGAGGATATAGATAATGGATACTATTAAAAAATCTATTCTTGCTGGAATATTAATAGGATTGGGGGTTATTATTAACCTTCAATCTGAAGTTCCAGTAGTTGGAGCATGCTTATTTAGTTTTGGTTTATTAGTTATTATTCATATGCAATTAAATTTATATACTGGTAAAATTGGATTTTTTACAGAATTTCATGAATGGAAATTTTTAATAACTGTATTAATTTTTAATTGTATTGCAATAGCTGCAACAGTTAGCCTATATGCGATTGGTAACCAAAACTTTGTTAATATAATTTATGCGGCAGCCGCCGCTAAATTTTCAAAAAGTATTTTAACTTTATTTATAAATGCTTGTTTTTGTGGAGCATTAATTCATTTTGCTGTAAAAAATAAAGTTATTATATTTACTATTTTTGCAATTATGATTTTTATTTTAATTGGAGCAGAACATTGTATAGCAGATTTTCCTTATTTGCTATTTAATTTCTCTATAATAAATATTATTAAATTTATTAGTATTATTATAGGTAATTCAATTGGAGCAATATTAATTGAAAGGTTAAGTTAATAAAATGAATAGATATGCAGGACTTATAACAAATGATTTTGTAAATGGAACAGGCGTTTGTGTAAGTTTTTGGACTCAAGGCCGTCTCTACAAATGTCAAAATTTGGACAACTTTAAATAATTTTCTTTTTATATTTTTTATATATTATAGAAAGAGAATGAAAGGAGTCTTTAAAAATGGCAACAATTTATAAAATAACAAATAAATTAAATAATTCTTGTTATATTGGAAAAACAATCAGGCCAGTAAAAATTAGATGGCAATAGCATAAACGCTCTTGTTAGTATTGTAAACAACAAAATATTACAACAATTCCTTTATATAATGCCTTCAATGCTTATGGAATAGATAATTTTATCTTTGAAATTGTTGAAGATAATATTCCAAATGAAGATATTGATAATAAAGAAAAATATTATATTCAATTTTTCCATTCAAAAGTTAAAGATGGTGGATATAATATTACAGATGGCGGAGATGGGGGCCGAAGTTGGTCAAAGCTTTCGAAAAAAGACGTTAAAGAAATTATTGAAATTCTTCAAGATGAAAATAATTTATAGCATTTTGATCAAATTGGCAAAAAATATAATATATCTAAGGATGTCATTGGTGCTATTAACAGGGGAGAGTGTTGGTCCCAAGAAAATATAGAATATCCTATTCGTAAGTATAATACAACAGGATTGACAATCTCAAAACAAAAATATCAAAATATTATTAATGATATTTTATACAGTAATATGTTATTAAAGGATATTCAAAAAAAATATAAAATATCAGAAGAACAAATGACAAATATTAATAATGGAAAATTTTGTTATAATAATTAGCATCCATATTATAAAAGAATTTATAATGGCACTTTTCCAATAAGAAAAAATAATTCTTCACAAATAATTACTAACGAATAGTATTTTATTCCAATCTTTTATGATGTATTATTCTCTTCTGCTTCAATGGAAAAGATTGGAAATAAATATAATATATTAGGAAATACTTTATATTGTATTACAACAGGGAAAAGGCGAAAAGAATTAACAAAAAATTTTATCTTACCAATGAGAAAAAATTTACAAATAAATCAACAAATTTTTCTATCATTATATCCATAGTTTAAAGGGGGTGATGCTAAGTGCGCTACGCTGGATTAATTACAAATGATTTTGCAAACGGAAAAGGAGTTTGTGTAAGTTTTTGGACCCAGGGGTGCCCTTAACCTCATCACTGTCCTGGGTGTCATAATCCAGAAACTTGGGATTTTGAAGGCGGGAAAGAACTTCCGACTGACATTAAAGGACAAATTATTAAAGCTATCTGCGCAAACGGTATTATTCGTAATTTTTCTATTTTAGGAGGAGAACCTCTTTGTCCACAAAATTTAGAAGAAGTAGATAATATTATAACCAGTGTACGAACAGCCTTCCCACACATAAAAATTTTTATATGGACTGGATATACATTAGAAGAATTACAAAAAATGAAAAATTTTCATATTATAAATATTTTATCACAAATTGATGTATTAATTGATGGATTATATAAAGAAAGTGAAAAGGATATTACGCTTGAGTTAAGAGGTAGCAAAAATCAACGTATATTATATCGTGGGATTGATTTTTAAATAAAATTTTATTATAATATATATGGAGTTTTAATGAATAAAAATAATAATACACACAATGTTTCATTAGGAACGTTATATGATTTTAACAAGCAAATATTATCTAAACAAAAAAAATTAAATCAATTTGAAATTGATCAAATTAAATCAAAAATAGAAGAGTGGTTTAATTGGCAGATTGATGGATATGCTATGCTACTCTGTCGTGAAAGATATGATTTTACAATATTTCATTTATATGAAAAACAAAATTCTAACCCTTGTAAAATTGCAGTAACAGAACTTATTGATTTGCTTAATAGTAGAGGAAATATTCTTTCTATTGAAAAAGACTCCAATACAATGAATAATGCTTGGGAAATTTGGTTAGAAATTGATAAAGAAATTTTTGTTTATTATTTATTTAATTGCGATGATTGGGTTATTCAATGTTAATTGTTGAAAAGAGGTATGTATGAAAAAAATTATTGGAATTATTCATCCTTTTGACATTTATCAAACTTTTTATGTATATTAGGATGGAAATAAACTTGAAATAACACAAACTAAAGTTAAAGATATTCCTGATACTATTTTTGAATTATCTAGAATTTATGATGTTTATCAAGTCGATTTATCAGGAGCTGAGCATTTTAATAAAGGTATTATAAAACAAATTCAAGAGAAATAGTTGACAAAATATCAAGAAAATAAATTAATTATAAAATGTATTTAAAATAAAAGGAGATAAAAGGATGTCAAAATATTTAGTTAGTACAGTAGAAACTTATAGAGTTGATACAGAAGCGGAAGCAACAAGAGCTATCGAAGAGGCTAAAGCAGATAAGTCTTATGTTCTTGGAAAATATACAAGCGAACATAAGGAACAAAAGTCAAAAGGCGAAGTTATTGATGAATATTGGAAACTTTCTTTAACGAAAATTTTTAATAATATTAAAGAACCCGATTCTACAGTAACCATTAATTATGAGGTAGACTAATGGCAAATATTAAAGTTAAAAAATTAAATAAATTTGCAAAACTTCCAACAAGAGGAAGTAAATATGCGGCGGGTTATGATTTATATGCCGCAATAAATGAAAGAATTGGAATTCGACCACATGAAACCGTAAAAGTTGGAACTGGTCTTTCTTTTGAATTACCAGAAGGAACTTTTGTTGCGATTTTTGCACGATCAGGTATTGCTACTAAACGAGGACTTCGTCCTGCAAATTGTGTAGGCATTTGTGATTCTGATTATCGAGGGGAATACATAGTTGCACTACATAATGACACTGAAGAATCACAATTTATTGAGCCAAGCGAAAGAATTGCTCAAATGATTCTTCTTCCATATATTGAAATGGAATTTAATGAAGTTGATGAATTATCAGATACAGAACGCGGTGAAGATGGATTTGGTTCTACTGGAAAACTTTAATAAAAGAGAGGATTTTTAAAATGATGAAAAAAAATATTGTTACCGTTCGATGGTGGGATGGTTATATGGAATCGTTTGAGTGTGAATAGGTTAGATTCGGAAGCGATTTATTATGGATGAGATTAATTGATGGGAAAAACCGTCATATTCCTATTAAATATGTACGTTGGTATAGTTTGTCAATAGAGAGTCATGAATTTGGTAATGATAAATAAAAAAGAGGGCAGATGATTAAATCATCTGCCCCTTATTTTTTTTATTCACTCATTGGTAAATTTGTTTTTATATTTCTACCACCATTTGCATATGTGGCAAAATCAACAACTGCCTTAAATTGCTTTGGATCGAAATTCTCTACAATCTTAGCAGCAGCTTCCGCATTTGCGGGTAAATCATCAATCAACTAACTAATCAACGCCCCCGCGCTCATTCTATGTGCAGAACTTGCTTCCTTAATAGCATTAAGTTGTGCAAAAAGTTCATTATATTCATCTTCATTTATTGCTTGGAAAAATGGTTCATAAAACCCATTACTCTTTAATGTATCATATAATTTAAATTCATCTTCTCTTTGTTTTTCAGTAAATGAAATATTTGTATACATATAAACTAAATTTAATTCAAAATATAAATTTAATTTAAATTCATTATAAGCACCATTTTCCATTGACTTTTGTAATGTTACCATTAATAAATCATACTTATCCTGTGCGGGAAGGTACTGAAGGACTTCTACCTTCTGCCCGCCAAAATCAAAAGTTTTCACAGAAGTATTAACTTTTAATTTCATATTTGCATAAGATACTTTCATATTTAATTCTCCTTTTAACTCTAAAAATTATTAAATTAATCTTTGAACTTTAACCAAAATATTTCCAGCATTTTGTAAATCTTGTAAAGAAAATTCCATAGCTTCTTCAGCTTTCTTTTGAGATACTTTAGCTAACATTGTAGCAACTTTATTTTTACTTTCTTTATGACTATAAACTCTATTTCTTTGTCCAACTTCATTTTGAGTATTTATAACATCTCGATTAAAAATTTCTTCTATTTTTTTAAAATTTCCATTTTTAATTTCTCTAATTAATTCAATTAATTCTTCATGAGAACCTGTCTAAGCAGATCCAGATTTAACAGAAATTTGTGAACTAATAGTTTGTATATCTTGAAGTAGTGTTCCACGAAGATTATCAACTCTACCAATGTATTTTGTAAATATTTCAATATCATGTTCAATTTTTGTAGTAAGAGGCGTTTGTTCAGATACCATTGAGATATATCCCTATTTTAAATCTCCTAAGTTACTAACATAAAATTTAATCCATCTTCTATTTGGTTTATAAAGTAACAATCCTTCACCATGTCTTTGTCCTTTTTTCACTTTATCATAAAATATATTTAATCTTCTGCGAGATTCTTTATATACTTTTATATATGGGTCTACTACATAAATTTTTTCATATAAACTTCCATGAGTATTATTATTAATAAATTCTAGTATTTCTTTATTTGATTTTAATTTTCCTTGAAAATCAGATGTTGAAGATTTTATAAAATTACTCATTGAAGATAAATCTGTTAATTTAATAATTATTGGTTCATATTCTTCATTCTCAATAACAATTTGTTGAACAAAATCTTGATTTAAAGTTTTTAAAAATACAGCTTTAAATCCTGTTAATAAAGTTTCTAGTTGTCTTGCCGCATTTGCCAATGACACAATAGTTGTTTTCATTGACTATGACACACTTTGTTTATGTCTTATATAAGAAGAAGATTTTTCCGGATCTTCTCCTAATTGTTGTAATTGTTGTTTATGTTTTTGAAGTTCCTATTGTGCTGTTAAAACATTTTGATAATAATTTGTATAAAAATTATCAAAATTATTACAAGTTTCTTGTAACTTATCATTAAAAGTTGCTTTATCTTCTAAATTTAACAACTATTGTAATTCTTTTAAAATTTTTTGAGCTTCATCATTGAAATTGACATCTGCCATATAATTTTCACCAACTTAATAAAAAAAATGGGAGGATTATATAATAACCCTCCCTATTCTTTTTTAATTAATTATCAACCCTGTGTTGGGGTATCGCCTTCATTAGCATCATCTGCGCCATCAACAGAATCACCATATCTAGTTACAACACCATCAGCTTCAGTTCTCGGAATAGATTCTTCAATCACGAAACCAGTTGGATGCGGGAATAGAGGTTTAGCCTCATACTTAGCTTCTTTTGCATCGTCAACAACCTGGATAGCGCAAAGAACTTTATTAGTCTTATTGAAGTAAGTGTATCCAGGGAACACGTCCATAGTAAATGTGAAGGTACTAGGATCACCAGTGGAAGCCATAGAGAAGGTAAAGTTAGATTGAATCTTAACATTCGGGAATGTAAGGTTAGCAGGTAAATCTTTACCATCTGCCTGACGTCTGAACAGAGTATCTGCTTCTACATAATAGTATCCACCAAAGTGTTCTGCATCGATCTGAAGCTCGGAAACAGTTCCCTCTTTCTTAAGCACATAATAGTCAACCATAACTGCGCCAGTAAGACCAGCAACATTAGCATGAGTTAATTTTTGACCACTATTGTCAACAGTCCAGCCTGAAAGAACTTCACCAGTTAAATCACCGTATGAATCAAGTTTCATAATATAAATTGGAGCGGTTGGACAAATTTTTTCAGAAGACTCTAAAGCATCTGTTAAGTCAATTTCAAGACCGCCGCCAGTAGCAGCACCAATAACAGCATTAGTTGTCTGATGGAAGTGAACTTCTTTAGTGGAATCAGCAGCACCCTTAATAACTCCAGCACCAGATAACATAGCAAAACTAATAGGAGAAAGAAGAGCGTCTTCAACTGTGAAAGTTAAAGTTTTCTCACCTTCCCAAGCAATTAAACGAGTATTACCACGACCACCAGTAGCATAGACAGTGGTTGCAGCACCTTCCATAGAAGATGTTTTTGCGGTATCCAGATAAAAAACTGGTTGACCTTTTGCAAAAGTCTGATTACCAATTCTTTGTTCATTCTTTGCTCTGAACACTACATTAGCAATTTCACGTACACCAAATTTCATTTGGATTTCCTCCTTATATTTTGTACAAAATATTTTATATGTTTCATATTTTTAACTAACGTTCATGAATGTCTTTTAACCAATCTTCTGGTTCTTCCATGCCAGTAGCTCCAGCAAGTCTACCTTTTTCCCATAAATCATAATGTGATTTTAATTTATATCGGTTAAATTCGTCCATTAATTGATAAACAGTATAATTCATTAAATCATTTATATTTTTTCGCTATCCAACAGCAAGAATAGAAATATAACGATTTAAAATGGAAATTTTTTTATTGGGCGCCAGCTTCGCCTTCTTCTATCTTCCTCTTTTAATTTGATTAGCAATTTTTTTTGCTAATTCACCATCAGGATTATACTATTTATTTTCTTCATTTGTAAGACAAAACATATTAATCAAAATTTCTTTAAATTTTTCAAAATTTTCTTCATTAATTTCACTTTTTTCATTAGTCTAATAATTTTGCAATAGTATTGTCTTATTATCCAACAAAATTTTACTTGTTGGGAATAACAATGCAAGAAGAGATAACACCCCTATTCGAGCCTAATAAGACTAGAAATTTTTTTCTTGTATCATCATCATTATTATATTAAAATTTGACTTATTTAATAAATCAACTTTGTCCTAATTTGGTAAAATTTCTTTATCAAATTTTAATAACTCACATGCTGACCAAAATTTTTGTTCAGTAATATATGCAATCTCTTTTAAACGCGGTTGATGAATTGTTAAACTAGCCTAAGGAAAAGGAAGATCGTTTCCTGATAATAAAAGTAAATCATCAATATTCATTTTTGAATCCAATCATGAGAACTAGGTAATGAATCATCAGTTCCATGGATTGCATAATAAGATAAAGTATAGCCAGATAAAGTTTCATCAAGAACTAATTCATTGCATCCTGCAAATTGAAAAGTTCCAATTCCTGAAAGTCGAGCTTTATTTAAAATTCCATCAATATATCCCGCAATTTTTAAAGGTCTTATTCTAAAATTGCCTAAATCCCAACAGTCAGTGTGACAAAGTATATCAATATAAACATTGCAATCTCTAAATTCAGGATTGCTTTGATTAGAAATAAAATTATCAAAAGAAAAAATTAAATAACTTTTAATTTCTTCATGTTCAGGCATTTTTACTTTAGGTTCAAATTTAATATAACCCATTTCCCGCAATTTAGCTAAGCTCATATCTTTTATTGCATTTTTATATACTTCGCTTGTTTTATTATCTAAACAATCTTTTGTATTAATTACCAATAATTTTTTTAATTCATCACTATATGGTTGACTTTCAATAAAAAGTCTTCTTAAAATTGATTCTAAATCTTTTTCACAAGATAAAAAAGATGAAGTAAAATCAATAGGTCTTAATGCTAAATCTTTTCTCATATATCTTGTTTACTCCTTTTATCTCCTATATACTTATAGACCAACAATTTCTATATTAAGTATAATATCATTTGATCCAATTCTATAAATTAATGTAAACACTCCTCGTTCAATTGTCGGAATATTTAATGGAATAATCTTTTTAGAACTATTTAATTTTTTTGCTTCTTCATTCTTCCATTTTAAATACCACTCACCATTTTCTGCATTATGAATTTCATAATATTTAGTAACACTACCACTATTATTTTCATACTGTTGAATTACAGTGGGGCCTTCTATATATGGAACATTTTTATTTATTAAATCTTCCTAACTAGACTAAATAGATTTCTCAAGAGCAACCGCATCAGCAATTGAATTTTCAAAATATTCATCTAAAAATACTTGAATAATTCCATCTCCATAATAGGGATCTACACCGACCACTTGCCAAGTTTTTTCTTTATTATATCTTGGATCTAAAATTTTTATAGTTTTAAATCTTTCAAAATAGTCATTAGTATTTTCGTCTGCTGTAATATACATAACTAATGAATAATTTAAAGTATTCCACTATACTCCAGCTTTTTGAGTCCACTCAATAGAAGTCTCAACAGGTCCACGAATGTAAACCCAATATGAATTATCATTTATTTTTACCTATTGATCACATCTACGAATTTCTGACCTAAAATATGCATCTTCTTCTATATACTACAAATAAACCAACCAATGAGTATTTGTTTCCTTCCAAGTAAAAACGTCTCCAGGTTTAATATTAATATCAACCTCTCCTTCGGTTGTTTTACCTACTCTTGAAGCATTTAAACAAATATCTTTATATGGAATAGAAATAATTTTATTATCATAAGCGGGTTTATTTTTATCTGGATTAATCAAACATCTAAATTCTTGTCCATTTGATAAAATAGCAGTTGCGGCTTGATAGGAATAAAGCAAAGCTTTCTTAAGACTTCTTAGTTTATCATTAATAAATCTTTGCTATTGATTCCCACCTTGATATTTTAATCTTTTATTTAATAATTCTAATGACATATTTTCTTTTGTAATTCATTCATTAGTCCTAAACACTCAAAAATTGTTCTTCTATAACAAAGAAAATCTTCATCTTCAACTAATGAATAAAGTCCTTCTAATTTATTTAATAACGAGAAAAAAATTTCAGAATAGCCGCAATTCATTAATCTTTGCATTCCCGCCAATTCTTCTAATATCGTTTGTAATGGTTTTTCCCAGTCAGCGCCTTCTTCTCGACTTGGTAAGAGTTTATAAGTCTGATTAATAAGATTTTGTAATCTATTATGGATTGTTTGTTCTTTTATATCTATATTGTATTTTAAAATCATATTATACCTCACTCCCTTCGTGGATCAACGAGGTCATTCACAGTATAATTTACTGGTGTTCTTAACAATCCAAAAGTAGATCTCATAATACCTTTTTTATCAGGAGCTCTTCTCTTATATAGGCGCTGAAGATGAAAACCTTCTCTTTCATAATCCTTCTTTAATTGAAGAAGTTTCTGCATATGGTTAGCTTGAGAAGTAAATTTAAAATCAGAGCCACTGTATTTCATTCGAGTATTTTCAATACTTGCAAGCTGCTGACTTAACCACTCTACAATCATATAAACAGCTAAAATATTTATTTCTTCATGAGTTAATTGATTATTAAAATAACCACCTTCATATTTAATAGTATCATCTTCTTCTTCGTTACCACTTGTTTCTAATAATGTATAATCAGTTAAATCAATTCGAGGAAATTCAAATTTTTCAATAGCTGAAAGTAATAATTGTTCTAACATTCTAAATGTATCGAGTTCTGTTAACTCTAAATACATATCATCTGTAATTTTTGAAAGAAAGGAGTCATATACAAGTGAAAATGAAGTTGTATTCATTTATATACCCCCTGTTAAAAATTATTCATCTTTAGTAATTGGCTTATATCTACGTCCAGATGGTGTGGCAGACGCTGTATTATCAGAATTTATTGGATTAGCTCTTCGTTTAGAAGTAGTATTTTGAATCTTTTCATTCTCTTCTTCTGTCTCGCCATCATATTTTGTATTTTGAATTTCAATCGCCCTAGTAACATCAAAACCTAATTTTTCTTTAATAGCTTGACGTTTATTCATATCATTAAGAGGCAATTTAATTGCTAAATCTTTAATCATATCTTTAATTACATCAGGAGCAAAATCTAAGCAATCTAAAAACTGATCCAGCGTACCAACTGTTAATAATTTTTTTATATCATCTTCTGAATAATGATATTCTGGTTCTGATTTTTGATTAAATAAAGCCATAACAGCTTCTTCATCTGTAATTTCAAGATAATCTTTTAAAATAACATCTCCACCTGGAATAAAAGATAATCTTTCTAGTTCTTCAAAACTAATATCTTTATTTTCTTTAGGATAAAAATTTCTATGCAAATTCATTTCTGGTATAGTATAACCAACCGTGCCATTAAATTTATTAACAACTTTTATCATTTTATCTTTATTAATCATAATATTAAACTCCTTTTATCTCCATTATTATATAAAAAAATTGGGGAGGAGAATAAAATTTATTCATCCTCCCCAAGTAATTTTTATTTAGTTATTAAGGCTTAACTCCAATAAATTTCTTGAGAGTTGTATTCTGATATACACAAATACCAGGATTAATCATGTAAGTAGCCACACCAAGTTTTTGATAAGTCTGAATTTCTGTAGACCAGTCACGATTATCAAAAGATTTAACCTGAGCAGCACCTTCAAAAGCAACCTTTACAGGTTTCTCAGAGCCTGTTGGAATAATATAAGCAAGAGAAGGATCAATAACCTTATCTGCATATGTTGCAGTCTTACCAATATTATCTTCAAAAGATTGAGGAAGAATAATTACACGATGTCCTTTATAAGTAGCAAAGTATCCATTATTCCAAATCTCATCTTTCATAGCATCAGACCAATTATCGGATGATGCAGGAAGCATAGTAGCGGCAAATTCAAAAGTGCAATAAATTGTACTCTTTCCGCCATATGCATCTGCAATCTGAAGAAGTTTATCCATTTCAGTCTCACTAAAAGTAGTCTGAACAGTCTTCTGAAGATTAGGAACATTATTAATTAATGCTTCAAGAGCTTTTGCAATTTCCTTATAAACAGCTTCATCCATTCCTTCAAGAACAAGGCTGTAATAATCATTCATGGTCATACGACCATCAAGAAGCTCTTCCCACTCAATACGAGCAGCCCCGCCATAAGCAGCTGTCGGAACTTCAAGTGAATATCCGTCTAGCTTGAAGACTTCATATCTACCAGCAAGACCGACCCTTGTAACAAACTGTTTTGCACGTTTCTTGGAAGCTTCACTAATTCTTACCTTATAAACAGGTTTCACGCCCTGCGCAAAAGTACGAACATCGGCAAACTGACCATATGCCTGAAGCACTTTCTGAGGAAGAACCTCGGTAAGACCGACTTCCATTAATGTATAAATAAGATTTTTGTTTTCTCTAAAATCTTGAGGAGTAGAACCAAGTTCATTTAACTCCTTAATAAATGTTTTATTCAGAGCTTCTGCTGAAAGTTTTTCTCCACCAAAAGAATAAGCAATAGAAGGATTCAGTGAAGCCTTTGCATTGGCTCTAGCTAACTCAATAAGTTGATCTCTTGTTAATGCCATTTTTCTTTCCTCCTTATTACTGTACTCTCTGAATCTTAACGCCAAACTGACCATCTGGCATTGTATAAACTTTAACAATTTTCCATACCATACCACTTTCTGGTTTGGATTGAGCAACTGTTAAAATACCTTTAGTTGTATTTGGAGCTAAATATGCACCTACAACAAGAGTATCATCAGCACCAATTGTAACTTCTGCCTCATCTCCTGTAGTATTAGCCGCCCCAATCATGTTTGTGGTCATAATATCACCAACATAAGTTCTAATTAAACGCGGGAACATTTGCTTATCAGTAAAATCTCCCACTTTATAGACAAAATCTTTATGAGCCTGTTTTCTTTCATCATAAAGCTTTTCTTCATTATAAACAAGCATGAACTCGCCATCTTCACTATCGAAGTCTACGACACCAGCCGCATAATTATATTTTGCAAACTGTCCTTGTTCAAGTTGTGTTTCACTGCTTTTCACTGGTAATTGTGCATAAATCTGACCAGTGACAATACCAGAAAGGTGATTAGGCTCAACCTGTCCATAGCCTTTTCTCTTAATATCTGCCATTTTTAAGCATCCTCCTAAAAATTAATTAACCAAGTTTCTCTTGTTCTTTAACAGCTTTCACCCAATCTGGTAGGCTGTTGTTTTCATTATCATTTATTGTATAAGTAACAATTTCTTCTTCCTTGTTATTAG
>Ga0256404_1009673_pt1 | contig 13694 bp, 11 predicted proteins | sample RumenRJG_01DNA_FD_185990 | JGI IMG/M metagenome (GOLD analysis project Ga0256404, IMG submission 185990) | Bovine rumen microbial communities from Lethbridge, Alberta, Canada - RJG_01 | ecosystem: Host-associated > Mammals > Digestive system > Stomach > Rumen | place: Canada: Alberta | collected...
CATCTTCCTTTCGTAACATTTTTCTTAGTGCTCTTTCCACCAACTCATCGGCGGAAATACCCAGCACTATAGCTTGCAGCAATACCTGCCCATACAATTGTTCAGGGATCTCAATATTTTCGTACATCTTATCACCTCACATTCTTATATCAAATTCTTCATCTTCGGTCTCGTCCTGTTCAAGCTGCTGTGACTGGCAGAAGTTCTCGTAGATGAGCTTTGCTTGCGGGATATACTGCGCCAATCGCGCATAGTTGTAGCCTTCAGCTTCAATAAGCAGTCCATCACCCTGGTCCTTGTCATAGACAAGCAGACAATGGAAGCTGTTATCTGCTCCATAGAACATACATCCCTTGTTCCTTCTGATTATATCGTTGTCCTTAAGTGCGTTTATACGCAGGTTTTCAAACTCTGCATGTGATACCGCTTCTACCTTTTCGACTACGCAAGGTCCTGTTTCAAAAGCGACTTGCTTTCTCACAAGCGTTGTGTTGAGCGTTAGTTTTTCCATTGACATTCTCCTTTACATACTCATTTCCTGCGAGGCATCAAACTGCTTTTCCTCACAGATTATCGTGTCTTTTGCAAACTGCTCGGCTTCCTCGAGGCTGTTTTCAAGTATCTCGTGACCAACAGCGGCAGAGAACTCATCGAACAGTTCGGTCTTTTTCTTATCCTTGAACACCTTGATGTTAAAGCCTTTGCAGACCGTTTCGTTTCCCATTGCATCACTCCTTCTGATGTCATCTGCAGGAACAATGGTTATCCAATATCCCTTGTACTTCATTTTCTCACCCCCCTTCATATCCCGAAAGACATCTGAATGTCATCTTCCATATCGGGATCTTCGTCCTCGCTCTCGAACTGGTCTTCCATCTCGTTCAGTTCAAGATGACTTTCAAGCTCACGCTGCGATGACACATCCAAGGCTCTTGACTGTGCTTCTAGCAGATAGCTCGTATCCATACCGTTTTCGAGATAGCCCTCCCATATCGTCTGCATGTAGTAGCTTGACGGCGGATTGATCTGCCTTGTATCTTTTGTCATCAGATACGCCATACCTACACACTTTTCGCCGTTCAGATCAAACTCCACATTCTCTTTGTAGTAGCTGTTCGGGAATCCTTCATAGTGGTCAAGCCTTGGAATATCTCTCGGATCCAGCTCCCACAGCAGGATCGGTACTTCTGCATCTTTATTGGGAACGATATTGGCTACACCTCTGAACTCCAGCTCCCAGCCGTTCAGCATCGCAGGATCGAGTGGCTTTGAGTGCGGACACCTCAGTGCCATCTGCCACAAATTGATGTTGCTGCCGTATGCGATATACAGCAGTTTCTTTGGTTCTTCTCTATTACTCATATTTCTCCTTTCTACATACTCATTTCCATTGCTTCGGTCTCATCTTCGGTTTCATCGGGTTCTTCCGACTGAACTGGCTCTGGTTGCCTTACAAGTTCTCTTTGAGCTTTTATCCTTTCACGCTGTGCAATAGCATCTTCGGGGTGCCGCCAAGCGATATTGCCCTGCAGATGCTTGAGCAGATGTGTCCTGCAATTCTTGAACTCGTCACCGATCAAGCCTAAATTCAGCAGAAAAACACGAAAGCTGTACCGCATATTGTCTGAATGCGATACAGCCGGTGAGCAATATTTCTTTGTAAATGCGGCATTTGAGATAGCAAGTGCGAGAACTATCTGCGCTCTCACCTCGCCTGCGTGAAGACTTGCATTGCAGGCTCTGATCTCAAAGTGACCGTGCTGAAAGTAGCTGTGCAGGTTTAGTGCGTGGTAACGAGTCGGATTGTAGTGATTGCTCGGTGACTGATAAGTCTCCGAATACCACATTTGCTTGATCTTTTCCATATCCTTTGGCTTTCGACGGTTGAGCTGTTCGACAAAGCTGCGGTTTATCTTTTTGCAGTAAGTCGACCGAGCTGATGACACCTGCAAGGCATCCCAAAGGAAATCTTCCTTGCTTGACCAGATGTTCACAAGGTTTCTTATCTTCTGTGCATCAAAGTCCGAAGCATCAATATGGACATGTGTACCGCAATCATACTGCGGACCTGTGATCGCACCCGCACTACGCAGCCCTCGTATGACCGATTGCAGAAGAGGAATATCCTCGTAGTCAAGCACCGGGCTGTTCATTTCGACTTTGTATAAGTCACTTGCCCTGTCGCCGTTTTTCTTGTACGGATCAATGCTTGCATCGGACACAATGCTCCAGGCTCTGCCGTCCTCATCGTAGATCTTATACTTGTCATAGCTGCCACCGATATGCTCAACAGAACCGCCAAGCACATCTCGTATTGCTTTTGCAGCAGAGCAGCGGGTTATTCCCGTCATCTCGATCTCAATGCCGAAGCGCCGATTTTTGATACCTTCAAAGTTTCCAGCCATGATTTCACCTCCCTTCATAGAAAAATGGGCACAAAAAAAGCTCGTACCTATCGGTTCGTTTGAACCAATTTGTACGAGCAGTCGAAATATATTGAGTTTTGAACAGCTATACAGTCAACTTGTCCAATTTTTACAACTACAATGCTTATTATTACATAATCGGACATTATGTAGCTTTATTTGATATACTATAATGGAGTGTGTTAATGCAAACGAAAAGTAAGTTACAGTTATTCTTGTGTCTTTTTTAGTCGTTTTATACAATTATATAGTGTCATAGTTATGCATACATACGAAATTTTAAAAATGATGTAACAAATGAGGTGTTAAAACAGTTATGTATTATAATAAGGACTTATTTTATCGGAAGTTACATTAAATCTGTTTATCATTTTTAATCATATGTTTTAAGCTTATTGGTACTCTGTTGTGCTGTTTCGTGCCAAAAAATGTCGTTTCGTGCCTATTCTATTGATTGCTATTTCAAATAGTAGTATAATTCTATAAAATAATTGTTTGATTTGCTACATAATGTCTAGCTTGTTCCTCGGATGCTTGGTCTTGATTATTTCTTTCTGCTTTGCAGATGTAACATGGGTGTAGATCTGAGTGGTCGTTATTGAGCTGTGCCCGAGCAGTCTCTGTATGTACCGGATGTCCACATCTTCTTCAAGCAGCAGGGTAGCAAATGAATGACGGAACATATGCGGTGTTATGTGTAATGTGATTCCGCATTGCTTGTAGTAGCTTTTGATCATATTTCGGACAGACTGTTCCGTAGTACGCTGTCCGAGCTTATTGACAAAGAAAAAATCTGTTGTTATGCGTCTTTTTTCGCTAATTGTTCGATATCGTTCAAGGATGCTCAACACACTTTGGTTTTCAATAGGAACAATGCGTTCTTTTGAACCTTTCCCATATAGCTTAACGGTTCTGTTTAAGATATCAACATCTTTTGAATGCAGAGAGCATATTTCTGCAACTCTTCCACCGGTCGCAAAGAGAAGCTCAATAATGGCAGCATTCCGAACAGAGCAGCTTATCTGATAGTCGGTTTTTGCAATATTGATCTGTTTGTATGCAAATGAGATCAGTCTGCCGATAGTATCAAGCGGAATGATCTTTGGCAGCATCAAAGGCTCTTTGATCGATGTTTCAATTTTGTCGAACGGATTGGTATCAATCCTATCCTTTATCAGCAAAAAGTGGACAAAGGCTTTAAGTGTTGCGATTTTGCGTTTTACTGTCTTGGGCTTGTAGCATTTGTTCAGATGAACTATATAGTCTTCAATTTGTTTTCTGGTAAGCTCGCACGAGAAAGCACGATATTGCATCAGGTCTATCTTATATGCAGTAATTGTCTTTTCACTAAGCTTTTTGTGAAATTGGCAGTAGCATATAAAGTCATCCGACAATAATGGGTACTCAAGCATTTTTATCAACTCCAAAAGATTAGATTTACACTATTTGTTGGGGTGTGTATTGTTCTATTATAACACTTTTGAGTTCAAATTGCAGGGACTGCATTATTTAAATGATCATAGAGGTGACAATTATGAAATTAGGATTCTTGTTTGGCGCAGGTGCTGAAGTAGGGTATAATTTGCCTTTGGGCAGTAAATTTGCCCTTGATATATTCAGATTTGATAATACAAATAGTAAAGACGAGTTCAGAGAGCGTCGTGATAATGTTGACCCAACGACATCATATGCACAAGATTGGCTCCCGAAAGATTATAGAAAGAAAAGTATAAGTGCTTTTGGTAAAAAGGTGTTTCAAAACATAATTCAGGATACCGTCGAACATAACAGAAAATATATTGTAAAAAGACTAAATACTTTTGACTCGTTGGCAAAAAAACAAGCTGATAAACTCAAATCTGTTGGTATTGATATTAACAATGAAATAAAAACATGTTTGAAAAGAAAAATCAATAATATAGGCTTGGGTCAGGAGATAAAGTATATTGATGAATTCAAAAATGGTAATGATTTATTTGAAAGCCATTACTTTTCAGCCTTTTTATTGATCTATAAGAAAAAGGATGCATGGAGATCAGCTAACTGCAGAAAAGAATTCGGCAAAATGATACTTTCTATTATGCAGCTTCATTTGGGTGCATTAAGCGAGGATCTTACAAAGAGAATCAATGAGGGAGTTTTTGTTCAAAAGGATGATGATATCGATCTTTTTGATGATTTGGGAGATATTATACAGTTGAATTATTCCGAAGCAGGGCTTATAGGGTTAGAATACCTTTTGGATATGCAAGAACCGGATAAAACTGTATTTGAAGGAAAAATGATAAAGTTCCTTCAAAACATTATAGAAGAAATCTATGCCGTTGTATTGGATTATAAATCACTAATTGATTCCAATTGGCATTACCTTTACAGCCCCAAAAGCGAATGGGCAAAATTTACGAAGATCTGTATCTTCTTGATGACTGTAAGAGAATATATAAAGAGCAAAGGCGAAGGAAGAAGCGAAAATCCACAAGGTTATTATGATGCCTTAAAGAAGGCAATGGATAAAAGCTTGTTTGAAGTTACCGAAATTGCAATAACAAATTATAATACATTTATTGAAGACATTATTCAAACAGATATTACATATTTGAATGGTTCTACGAATCTGTGGTATGATCCGTACATTAACAAGATCGGTAAGGAAAGCGAGATCATTGATGATGAAAAAAATATCATTGTTCCTTTGATGTTTACTCAGAGCGGTACTAAACCGATGACAGCAATAAAAATGTCTGAAAAATATGTAAACACATATAATAGGTGGAAGGCTGCTGATTCTCTGGTCGTTATAGGTTTTGGCTTTGGTGACGATGATGAACATATCAATGGAATGATACGCACACTTGTTGATGACGATGATAAGAGGTTAATTGTTATAACTCTTCAGGATCATTCTAAATCCGAAAGCGAAAAATCAGAAGAGTTCGGTAAGAAATTAAAGGTTAAGAATAATGATAATATACAGGTTATCTATGTTGACAATGATGGTACAAGTACAGCAGATAAGCGGATATGGTCTGAGTGCTTGGTGGATTTAACCCCATAAAGCGTCAACAACCGATAACTATTTATTATAAAATGAAGGTATAAGATGAGTAGAATGAGTAAAGATGACTGGAGAGCATTTGAAGAACTAATATTTCAAATATTACTTGAAGAGTATGATATACAGGAAAGTGAAATTAATAAATTAACAAACGAAACTAAGGACGGTGGATATGACGGTATATTCTATGTTCCATATAGTTATGATAATTTGGGTACATATCAAAGAATGTTAAAAATGCTCTTTGAAGCAAAATTAAGAACAGATATAAACAAGGATCTTTCGCTCCAGGAATTTTCAAAAGCATTAATAATTGCAATCAATAAAAATGCTGATAGAATAATAATAGCAACAAATCTACATTTTTCTAATAATACAAGAGAAATACTAGAGCAATATGCATATAATACTGGCTTAAGTATACAATTAAAAACATCAATTGATATTTTCACATGGATACAGGAGCACCCTAGAGCCGTATGCAATCCTGAAAGAAAAAAATCATTATATAATCTCTTAAAAAATTCATACAATGTAGAAAAAAGTAGATTTTATAATTCAAAAATCACTACTATATTAAATGATTCCGAAACTAAAATTTGGCCGCCTGTACATGGATATAGAAGAAACAATAAAAAAAACAGGGTAAAAGAAATCATTCATAATAATAAAGGTATTATAACCATTGAAGGAGATGCAGGTATAGGAAAGACCGTTTTTCTTAATAATATTTTACTGGAACTTAAAAATGAAGGAATTAATAGTTATATCTTTGATTTTCTAGATTTTACAACCCCTCGGACTCTTTTTATAGATATGATGTGTAAAATATGGAATATTAAATATGATACAATTTGCTTAATGGAAAGTGAGGATCTTGAAAATATCCTTTGCTATTTAGGAGATAATCAAATAGATGTCAATATGAATAAAATTATTTCTAATGTTTTGAGCATTTCAAATGATGACTACATTAGTCATTCGGATGTTTACGAATATTATCTTATTAACTATATCTATGAACTGTATTCGATGAGAAATCGAAAACGTAAAATTATTTTATCATTTATAAATATCAATTCCGCAACCAAGGAACTGTTGTCTTTCTTTTTAAGCATATGTAGAAAATTCGGGAAAGAGCTTCTACTTTTACTTGAAATACGTACTTCATATGGAGAAAATGATACTATAGACTTTGATGATTGGAAAGATATGCAACAAAAAATTTTAAACCTTCCTAATATTATATGGCATTGCGAAATAAAGGAATGGGAAAAAGAGGAAATATTTGATTACATTGTTACATGTTTTAAACCATATGAAGTTCAAGAGCAAGTGTGTATCAATTTATTAAAGAAGATAGGACCTAATCCACTGTACTTAACTGCATATATTGAATCTGTAAAATGCGATTTGAATGCAGGCAGACTATTGTCTCAAAATATTGAGTCATATATAAAAAGTTATGAAATTAGTAACTTTAATGCGATTCTTACAAATTATATTACAACAGTTGTAAAACGTTCAGAATACAATACTATCATTTGTTTTACATTAGCCATGCTGCACGGAAAAGTTGATTTGGACATTATCGAAACCCTTTTGGGAAATAATTATATGACAAAGCTAAGTTTCTTTTTAGATGATGCAAAATTTGTTTCAAAAAATAATAAAACCATTTTTATTAGTCACGATCTTTACTTGGATAGTTTAAAAGTATTTTGTGATAATATGCCTTTATTAATGCAACAAAATATGGCCGAAAAGCTTTTAACTATTAAAAGAATATCAAACCCCAATACTGGAGAATTTATTGAAACAAAAATTAACCTTCTTAAAATTTTGGGTAAAACATTAGAGCTTATAAATCAAAGCGTTTACTATGCAGTAGAACTATTCACTCAGGGACAGTATAATAAAAGTAATGAACAATTTGGAATAGCATATGATTCATTATATGATTTGTCTGAAAACGACATATTATCAAATGATGTAGAATTCGAATGTCGCTGTGGACATTTAGCAATTAAGCTTAAACTGAATACTTTTCAAAAAAATGGGATTGGTTTTATAACAGAGATCAACCAATGTAAAATGTTTTTATTATCAAAATTTGTTGATCATATTCCAGATGATGAAATAAAATTGTATCTTATTGAATACCGTTATTATCATCTTTTAGGTGATTTCTCACAAGCATTAGTCATAGCTAAAAAAATGGTTGATATAATAAACTATAATAGTGTTTCAACAAGTTTAGCTTCTAAGGTGTTAAGTGAATATTGCATTGCGATTAAAGAGACAAGTTCTTTAAATAATGCTCTTAAGGAATATAAAAATGCAATGAAAAAGTATCCGGATTCCGTTGAATTAAAATTTGCACGTTTGTCCCATTTGGCTTCAAAATATGGAGCAAAATCTCCAAAAGCTGTTATGAAATTTTTAAGATTAAATAATGAGTTAGAACCATATTTATCTATGTCTGATAGATTTCACAACAGAGTAAACATTTTATCCTGCCTTTTTTTAAACAAGAAATATGAGGAAGCTAAGCTTTATGGAATTGAGCTCCTTAATAACTTATTTATATTTGGACTGAAAGCCGAAGAAGGAAGAGCCGCTAACAATCTTGGATGTACATATTGGGCGCTCGGTGATGTAGAAGAAGCGAAAAGATTGTTCGAATACGGTATTTCATCTTACAATAGTGGGAAATATGTTGCTTTTTTATGGCCAGTACTTATAAATAGAATTAGTCTTTCACTTGTTTTCAAGGATATGAAATGCAAACCTGAATATGCTGATCAATGCCTAGAATTTTTTAAAATTAATTATCGCGATCGAATACGTCATTTTACATATACTGAAAAATATTTTGATAAATTGTTTGTTGGCATAGCAATATTATGTATATATTTTGGGAATCAAAATGAATATCAAAAAATAAAAGAGATAACCGAATCCATCGCTCACTTGCCGTTAAAAAAGGCTCTTTCAACTGTAAATAGCTATAAAGATCTAACGCACATGTTAAAGGATACTGTATATCTGCATAATGGAGCTGTAATGATTAAGTCATAAATCCATTAAATGCCATATTAGTTTTAATAGTCTATCTTCATGTGAATACAATAAAACTGTATTTTTCATTAATTTCATTGCAATAGAGCAAAGACATAATGGTAGGAAAATATCGTTTTCGATTGCTATTATTTTTAATGTCATACGATATGCTTTTATATACTGATCAATATCCCAGTCTCTTGCAGTAAAGAAATCGGTCAGTAATTCTGCATAGTCATAACCCCACTCAGCAATAAAAATGGTATCTGAAGGAAGAAGATATATTCCTTCGTTATATTCAACTGCATGTTCTATATATGATTTACCATAGCAATAACCAAGATTTGAAATTTCTTTATCAAGTTTAAGGTGATTTTTAAATTGATTTTTAATAATACTCCATATTTGACACCATTGAAGTGATAATTTATTTTTAAACGCATCGTCTAATTCTTTGAGTACTGATTCTCGTGTTATTACCTTTCCATTAGGAATATGATGTGTTTTTTTCTGCTTAAGTATACATTCAAGTAATTTGGGAAATTCCCAGCGTGCAGAAGAAGAATGACAAAACTCAATAACTATAACATAATTCACATTACAGAAATCGTATACAGGAATACAAGGAGCATATTCTGAACACTTATTTATTACTATATCAAGTTGCATTTGAGGTGTAAAAGCCAATGGAGTTGCTGATAGACACCAAATTTTTTCTAAATTTATCTTTGAATACAATTTTTTTATTACATATTTTCTTTTATCATCTGTGGCTAACCAAATATTATTCTTTATTCTTTTAATTATGTTATATGAAAAATTAAAATTAGCTTTTATTATTTTTTCTATATAATTTTGATTATTATTTGTCGTTTCATATGGATATGTTGTAAGCCGACCGATAGATAGCTCTTTGTTCACAGAAGATATAATATTAGCATTATATTCTAATAATGGCTTTTTCTCGTTATTAATAACGTTATTATAGATTATTAAGTGCTTTTCATAACAGTTAAATTTATCTTTTATTCTTTTATACATTAACGATGCTGTATTTCCAAGTGAATTACTTAACAACGGTTGATTAATAAAATGTCGCATTCTATGTGTCAGAAAATCGACATCAGAATAAGGCACCAAAAAACCGTTAGTCCAATCATTTATATAGTCCATTCCAAATCCAGTTGGAGTAGCAATGACTGGGGTTCCACTACTCATAGCTTCTATGATAACTCTACCGCCTGCTTCAAATTTTGAATGAGTAATTAACACTAATGTTTTTAACAGAAGTGTTGAAATACCTTCGGCATTTAGATAACCCCACCATATTATTTTTTGTATTTTTTCAAAATATTGAAGATTACTAATTGTATCAGAAAGTTGCAACCGTATCTGTGCTATCTCATCTGGTGTGCCACCAACAATCCATAAAGGAGGGGTTGTTTCTTTATATATCATATAAAGATTATACCAAGCCTTAAAAATAAATTGGATGCCTTTAATTCTCTTAAGACGTCCCATATATAAAAAGGATCCATTATTCCAAAATGTAGATTCTTCATCAGTAGATAATTTATTGATTATGTTATATTTTAAACCGTATGGTACACCATAAGGCGTTCGAATTGGATATTCAAAAGCCTTATGAACGCCACGTCCAACAATTACAATTTTAGATGGATTTATTTTATATATATCTATTAAATTTCGACTTTCATTTTCCGTTATTGTCATAACATAGTCTGCTGCATTTAAAAAACTTTTTTCCCAATCAAACTGTAGATAACAATTTGGTTTTTCACCACTATTTATCTTATCTGAAGATAGTGAAACTACACTATGTACGAATGGAAAACTATATTTTTGCTTTAAATCGTGTGCTATTTTTCCTGATAACCAGTAATAACTGTGAATTATATCAACTTTCATGTTATACAAGTATAGTATCTCTTCGATTTGGTTTATGATATTTTTATAATAGCGAGGAATAAGATTTTGGTTTTTTATAGATTGATTAGGCATATCTATACGATATATTATAATGTTTTCTCCGATTTTCTGTTGATTTTTTTCTATATAATCACTTTTATTTGTTATAACTACACATTCCCATTCCTTTTGTGTAATCAAATACTCTAGAAGTTCTAATGAATCAACATTAAATCCCCCGCTATTAGGTATTGAAACAGCTGGTAAAAAAGGGTCACCTAGCAAACAAATAATTACAATCCTTTTAATAGTATCACTTCCTTACGTTATATAATAAATAGTTATCGGTTGTTGATAATGAAATTTAGTAATGGTCACAAATAAACTTTTACATAGAGATACTATTACAGAAGAACTGATTAATGATAATTCCGCAGATGAAAGAGAAATGGTTAGTAATCTTACTGAAAAAGCGTTATAGCAGCCGTTTTCTTCTTAAAATAATAAAGAATCAGAACTTTTTGAATGATGCAAGTTCCTGTTGCTATTAACACGCGCTTTAACGCACGCGTGCGTTGGAAGCGTGCGTTAAAAATAAAAACACTTGATTTAACGCAAACAGTGTGATATAATAAGAATGTAATCAACGCACGCGTGCGTTAAATGAGGTGTTAGCATGAATATTGGATTTAAGGAAGATTTGCATAATGAGTTTAAAAGTGATCTAAAGTGTATTTCAGACTCTGATATAATTGATGTTGTTATTGCTTTTGCAAATACTGATGGCGGAACCTTATATATCGGAGTAGAAGACAACGGAGACATAACGGGTGTGCATCCTAATCATAAGGATACAACAAAACTTGCAGCTTTTATTGCAAACAAAACGGTTCCGCCCGTGACGGTTTCAGTAGAAAAAGAAGATGATGAATACATCAAAATAATAGTTCCATGTTGTAGGAGTATAGTGGCTTCTTCAACTGGTAAACTATTAAGACGCAGAATAAAAACAGACAACACTCCTGAAAACGTTCCCCTATATCCTCATGAGATAAATTCAAGATTGTCGGATTTAAGTTTGCTGGATTTTTCCGCTCAGTGTGTTCCGGATACACAATACAGTGACCTTGACGATATCGAACGGGAAAGACTCCGAAATATAATACGCTCGTATCATGGTGAACAGGCACTCTTGGAATTAGAAAATGACGAGTTGGACAAAGCATTAAGGCTTGTTGATGAAGTGGATGGAAAACTTATTCCGACTTACACGGGCATGTTACTGATCGGACGAAAGGAAAAGCTGAAACAAAAAGTACCTACAGCACAAGCAGCTTTTCAAGTGCTTAATGGAACAAATATAGTAATGAATGAATCAGTTGATCTTCCCATACTTGCAGCTTTTGAAAAAATCGGGATGTTTATGGATGCGAGAAATTCTGAGGAAGAAATAGAAGAGGGCTTTTTTAGAATATCGGTATTTGATTATAACAAAAGAGCAGTTAGAGAAGCATTGGTTAATGCGTTTTGTCATAGGGATTATACTATGTTGGGTCGAATAAGGGTTTTACTGGATGACGATGGATTAACAATTAGTAATCCCGGTGGCTTTATTGAGGGCGTTACACTTGAGAACCTGCTTACGGTTGAGCCACATGGCCGTAATCCTGCGCTTGCTGACGCATTAAAAAGAATTGGTCTTGCCGAGAGAACTGGTCGTGGAATAGATAGAATCTTTGAAGGTTCGCTTTTGTATGGCAAACCTTTACCTGATTATTCGGAATCCAATTCTGTAATGGTTAAACTATTTATTCCGAAGAGTTTGCCTGATAAATCTTTTACCAAACTGATTTCAGATGAACAGAGCAAAATGGGACAGGCACTTCCGATTAATACGCTTCTTGTGCTAAACGAATTAAAGCGTAATAGGAGAGTAAACTTGGCTGAATTAGTGGAGTCAACGCATATCAATGATTCAAAAATTAAAATTACCGTAGAAAAACTTGTTGAGTCGGGGTTGATAGAAGCAATAGGAAATGGTCGAAGCAGATACTATACTCTTAGTGCAAGTGTGTATAAACAATCAGATAATATCACAGGATATGTTCGCCAAACAGGCATAGATAGAATACGTTACCCAGAGATGATAATTAAGTTCGCGAAAAGTAATAATGGAAAAATTGCAAGAAAAGAAGCAGCAGATTTGTTGAAAATTAGAGAAAGCCAGGCTTATAGGGTGCTGAAAAAGATGTCAGACGAAGGATCTCTGATATTGGTTGGCAAAGGTAAGTATGCATATTATAAGTTGAAATAGGGTGTGTTGTTTTATTCTAATGTTTTGCAGGCTATTGTCATCAACCACTATTTGACCTAGGTGTTTTGGAACAACACTGAAAATTTACATATTTGCTGTGCTCAAATCGTTTGTTTTATGCGATTCCTGAAGTTTACAAATGCACAATTTGTATATATCGGCACTGACATCGTAGCAACACCGACCCGAATTCTGATTGATGGGGAAATGGACCATAACGAAAGAATACTGCAGTTGCTGCTGCAGAGGCATACATAATTATTGTAATTTGGATATTTATCATTATAAATTGTTGGTTGTAACATCAGATACATTCAGTATTTGATGTGAAAACATATTGGCATATGGCAAGATCTTGTGCTTGTGATTCGCAAGCGTTGACAAAAATGCTAGGGTACATTTTTGCTGTTATTCATGCTTTATGAACTATTATGATCTGTCCGAAACAAAATTCTTTTTCCAGCATAATGAGTTGCCATATGCCATTCTTTTTGGAGGTACATGTGAAAGGATTCAATGAAATAGCATCTCGTAATGATCTTGCGATGTTCCTAAAGATACCAATCAGTAAATTGACATATATCCTATATGTCGTTAATCCCGACAAGTGTTATCACTCTTTTTCAATCCCCAAAAAGTCCGGAGGAGAAAGAATAATAGATGCCCCTAATGATGATCTTAAGCCAATACAAATCAAGCTCTCAAAGTGTCTGTGGGAATATCAACAGGACATTTGGAAACGAAATGGGATTACTCCAAACATTGCACATGCTTTTCAACTGTATACGCCGTCGCGCCAGAGCCATCTGCACGGACTTTCAGAGCCACCTTGCCGCACTTTGAGAGCCGCTGTCACGGAGTTGTAGAGCCAGTTGATAAAAAGTGATATAATATCAAAAGCACATCA
>Ga0256404_1009674_pt1 | contig 13693 bp, 8 predicted proteins | sample RumenRJG_01DNA_FD_185990 | JGI IMG/M metagenome (GOLD analysis project Ga0256404, IMG submission 185990) | Bovine rumen microbial communities from Lethbridge, Alberta, Canada - RJG_01 | ecosystem: Host-associated > Mammals > Digestive system > Stomach > Rumen | place: Canada: Alberta | collected...
TGGCTGATGAAGCACTCCCGGGTATAGCGCACGCCGTCCTGCGTCCAGTGCATGGTGTGCACGCCGCGCATCAGGTCGAGGGACTGCTCATAGTCCTCCGCGCCCTCGCTGTTGGGCGCCCATCCGGCGGAAAAGGGCGACAGCGTGTTCACGCCGATGTCCACTTCGCCCAGGGATTCATAATGGCGCATGGAATAGGGTACGCCAATCATGTAGCGCTGGATGAGATCCTCCGCCTCCCGCAGTTTGCCCTCAAACACGCAGCGGCGGATTTCCGGCAGGGCATCCTTCAGGCGGGGATTGTTGCGATCCATGGCCTTTCCGTACCACAGGCTGTCCTCATTGAGCTGGATTCTGTCCACCCGGGTGTGACCGTAGACCATGGCGCCCAGACGGCCGTTGCCCAGGGGCAGCGCGTCGCACCAGGAGTCGGCGGCCCTCAGGTAACGCATACAATAGGAATGATTCATGCTGCTTGCCGGGCAGACCCCTCCGGCACTTCACCTCTCTTTGATTTGATGGGGTTGTTCATCCGGCAGGGTCTGTTTGCCGGATGGGGATGCTATTGCCTTGCGGTGCTCAGGTAGTTGTCATAGTCCTCCTGCAGCATGCGGCGGTATTCCGCCTGCCCCAGGGCATCCAGCTGGCTGAGATAGGCGTACCAGTCCTTGTCCAGATCCAGGCGGCCGATGATGAAGCTGATGGAAGCTTCCCGCACATAGGCCTCGATGGAGGATTGATAGAACAGGAGGGCCAGCGACTGCTCCAGGGGATGGGAAATGTTGGGGTACACCGTTTCCATGCCGGGACTGTAAGGATCGTAGGCCGCGGCGCACTGCCACAGCATATCCTCACCGTTCAGATCGCCCGCCTCCACCAGTATGCCGCGGCGGAAGGCGTCGTACAGCGAGCAGATCTGCACATCCGGGGGCCAGGCATTGTTCTGCATTTTCAGCTTGTTGACGCGGTAAAGCACAGGGCTGTCGTTGATGCCTCTTCCTGCGGAGGAATCGCACCACTCCCAGCCGATTCCCTCGGGGCCGTAGTTCTGCACCATGGTTCCCTCCGCGCTGGCCAGCAGGTCAAACAGCTGAGCGGCCTCCCGGGGATGCGCGCAGTCGCGGGTGATCAATCCGTTGCAGTTATAGAAATAGTCATAGGTGCTCTGGTAGCTGAGCCGGACGCCATCGGGCCCCTCCAGAGGGGGCAGGCAGACCCACTCGCTCCAGGTGCCGTCCGGCAGGATGCGGGAGGTAGTTTCGTCCACATCCGGTATGCCGCCCATGGCAATGGCGCCTACCAGGTGGGGGGTCGCGCCGGTTTTAGCCATCATCTGATTGTAATTCTGGGTAAACACCTGTGGGTTCAACAGGCCGTCGCGATACAGGCAATTCATGTACCTGAGGGCCTCACGATACCCGTCCTCCACCCAGTTGCAGCGCACCTCATTGCCATCCACATAGCAGCCTGCCGCCACCGTTTGGTTGGTAGAACCCCAGATTGTGTTGTTGTGCACAAAGGCATTGCTGAGGAAGGTAAAGGGATCGTTGGCCCAGCCTTCGCTGATCTGCCCGTTGAGGGGAATTTCATCCGCCACGCCGTTGCCGTTGGGATCCATGGTCGCCACACGATATAAATAGGTATAGAATTCCTCGGTGGTTTCCGGCAGCTTTCCATCACACAGCGAATGAATCCATGGACGGTAGACCCACATCCGCGCCTGATGCGTCAGGTGAAAGCACTCGTTGACCGAGCCGTAGCAGTAAATATGTCCATCCGGCATCTTCAGGTCGGCGGCATGGGCCGGGCCGCAGATTTCGTTCAGGCGGTTCCAGTTGACGCAGTCCTGCAGGTACTCATCCAGGCAGATGACCACGCCCTGGCTGCTGTACAGCGCGCATTCCGCCTTGGTCCAGCGAGTGCACAGCAGCAGGTCGGGCAGGTGATCGGAGGTTTCGATGGCCAGCATCATCTGATTTTTGGCTTCATTGCCCGTAAATTCCCGGTCGATTACCAGGTTGATGTTGGCCTTTTCACGGATCCAGTTCAGCACATAGCTGTCGGTGACGCTGATGCTTGCGGTGGCGTTGACCACCCACGCAGTCAGTGTCAGTGTGGAAGGGAGGGGGAACACTGTGCTGTTGATGGACAGGACGGGCACCTGATCAGCATCCTGCGCCTCTGCCGCGCAGACCGGTGCAAAGAGCATGATCGGAACCAACATCAAGCATAGCAGTCGCCTCATGGCAGAACCTCCTGTGTGGTATTGATTGGGATGCTCCACGGCATAATGATCTACCGAAATTATACCATGTTCGTTCTTCGGACGGAATACCCATATTTCAAGATTAGAATATTCCTTTCTTTTTCAGGGCGGAAAGCCGTGTCCAATTCTTCTTTGATGGAAATATATATGTATATTTTTCCCGCAACAGACATGCTGCGTGGTATAGTATATCAAAGACAAAGTGACTTGTGGGAAACCTGCGGGCAAGCCGACAGCTCCGCCCGGCATGGAATCGGAAAGGATGTGCATTCCAGCTTGAGAAAGAAAAAACATCAACGCAAGTGGGACCTGACGGATGAGCGTATTCCGCCGCTGCGGGTCGTCTTTCATCTGACGTGGCCGCTTTTTCTGGAGCAGGTGCTCACGACGCTTGTCAGCTACGCCGACACGGCCATGGTGGGCGCACTGGGCGTGCAGGCCACGGCCTCGGTGTCCATTACCAACCCCTTTGTGTTTCTCATCAACGGTGTGGTGATGGCGCTGGGGGTGGGGATCACCAGCTATGTGGCCCGCAGTGTGGGCGCAAAGGATTATGAGGCAGCCAAGGCGTATATTCGCCACGCGCTGCTGCTGCTTGTCTGTGTGGGGCTGCCGATGTGCCTGCTTATTCTGCTTTTGCACAGGCAGATTCCCCTGTGGATGGGTGCCGCCCCGGACATTATCGAGTCCTCCGCCAATTACCTGAAGATCACCTCCATCTTCCGTATCGGCGCGCTGACCACCATGATGCTCAGCAGCGTGTTCCGCGGTCGTGGGGACATGAAAACCCCCCTGTACATCAACGCTGGCGTGAATGTATTGAACATCGTGGGCAATTACCTGCTGATCAATCCCAGCCATGTCATCAGCCTGGGCAGCCTGCGGATCCCGATACCCGGCGCAGGTCTTGGCATCGCCGGCGCGGCGCTGTCGACGGGCTTCTCCTGGCTGACAGGCGGCGCATTGATGATTGCCTTCCTCTATCTGAAGGATGACCCCACCCGGATTCACCTGCGGGAGCCGATCCATCCCGACTGGGGAGTGATTCGCCGCGTCGTGAGCATTTCCATTCCCGCGATGCTGGAACGCTTCTGCCTTTCCGGGGCAAGCATTGTGGTCGGCCGGGCGGTGGCCTCGCTGGGCACGGTGGTGTATGCTGCCAACTCTGTGTATATCACGGCGGAGTCCATCTCCTTCATGCCCGGCTTTGCGTTCGCCACCACCGCCACCACGCTGACCGGTCAGTCCCTGGGCGCGAAGAAACCCTACCTGGCCAAGCGGTATGTGGCCTATACAGCCGCGGCAGGCATGACCATCCTGTCCATCACCGGTACGATGATCTACTTCTTTGCCCCGGTGCTGGTGCGCCTGTTCACGCCCGACGCGGTGGCCATGGCCATCGCGGTGGACTGCCTGCATGAGGTTGCCTTTATCCAGCCCATTCAGGTAGCCGGGTGGATTATAGCCGGCGCGCTGCGGGGTGCGGGCGATACCCGCTGGCCCTTCTACATCACGGCCACCTGCAACTGGCTGATCCGCACCCTTGGCGCCTATGTATGTATCCGCGTGCTGCATCTGGGCCTTCCGCAGGCCGTGCTCTGCGCATGTGTGGACAGCTGCGTGTCTGCTTTCGTCCTGTGGCTGCGGTATCGCTCCGGCCGGTGGATTCATGCCATCCGGGATCACGCTGCCAAAGCCGCATAGGGGCTTTCGCGAGCAAATTAACATTATTTTTGCAAAGCAAAGATTGTTAACGCACCCTATATGCATATTCAAAATGTGCGATATGGTCAAAAAACGGACAGATAGAAAATAATGAATATTTACAAACGCCGCCTGTTCGTGGATGATATAAATAGATCGTGTGTCCGAAGCACACACAGGACTTGATTGTTTTCACAGAACCAGGCAGGAAAGGTGAATGCCATGAAACCAAGGAAGATTGTTTTTATCGGAGCCGGCAGTTTCATTTTTACCCGAAACCTGTGCCGCGATATCCTCACCTTTGACGCACTCCGCGACTGCGAACTGTGGCTGGTGGACATCAACCCCGAGCACCTGGAGATGGCACGCCGGATGGTGCAGCGTTATGTGGATGAGGGACATTATCCTGCCACGGTTCACTGCACCACCGATCGGTGCGAGGCGCTTCCCGGCGCGGACGGTATTCTCTGTACCATCCAGGTGGGAGGCTATGATGCGCTCAAGGATGAATTGGGGATTCCCTCCAGATACGGCATCGAGGCAGCCATCGGCGATACCCGGGGCGTATGGGGTTTCTTCTGCTACCTGCGCACCGTGCAGGCCATCGTGGATATTGCGGCGGATGCTCAACGTCTGTGCCCCGATGCGGTTTTTCTCAACTATACCAATCCCATGGCCATGCTCTGCCGCACCGTGCAGACCCTATTCCCCAAATTGCGCTATATCGGATTGTGCCACAGCGTTCAGGAAACGGCCATGCTGCTGGCCAAGTGGCTCAAGGTGGACACCAGCGACCTCACCTATACCTGCGCGGGCATCAACCACACCGCCTTCTACCTTGACCTGAAGTGCAAAGGCGAGAATGCCTACCCCATGCTGCGCAAGGTGGTGGAGGATCCCGAAATCTACAAGACCGAGCGTGTCCGCATCGAGATGTTCAAGCATCTGGGATATTTCGTAACCGAAAGCTCATATCATAACAGCGAGTATAACGGCTGGTTCCGCAAGCGCGACGATCTGATGATGAAGTACTGTCCGCCGGTGGACTTCACCGGCAAGCCCTGCGAGCACATGAGCCAGCGCATGGCACATGGCGGCCTGTTTGGCGGCAAGAGCCGGATGGAGATGCTGGAGAAATGGTTCGACGAGCCCATCACGCTGGAACGCGGGCACGAATTTGCCAGCTATATCTTCAATGCCTGCTTCGGCGACCATACGCCTTTTGAGTTCAACGGCAACGTGCGGAATTTCGGCTTGATCGACAACCTGCCCCAGGGAGCCTGTGTGGAGGTTCCCATCCTGGCCGGCCCCAATGGCCTGAAGCCCACCCATATCGGTGCCATGCCTCCGGAGCTGGCGCTTCTCAACAGCATTGAAAGCCAGACCGAGGAAATGGCGGTGGAGGCCTATCTGAGGAAGGACAAGTCGCTGATCTACAAGGCAGTGTACTATGATCCCTATACCTCTGCCAAGCTGAGCCTGGATGAAATGGACGCGATGGTAACGGAAATGTTTGAGGCTGGCAAGCCCTATCAGACCTTCTGGTAACCGGGGGAGCAGCGCAGGCAACGATCAAAAGAACATTTCCTGCCGCCATTGAATGGGAACACCTGATGATGCGATTGAAAAAGGAGGGCCGGGATTGCCATGAGCAATGTACAAACCATCCCCCAGAAGCCATTTCGGCAGCGACTGATAAGGGATATCAAACGGTACAAATTCATCTATCTGCTGGGCTTTTTGTGCCTGACCTACTACATCATTTTCTGCTACCTGCCCATGGGCGGTATCGTCATTGCCTTCAAGGATTTCCGTGCTGCCCGCGGTATCTTTGGAAGCAAGTGGGCAGACCCCTGGTATAAGTACTTCGACCAGTTCTTCAACGGCTACTACTTCTGGCGCCTGCTTCGCAATACGCTTTTGATCAATCTGCAGGATCTGATTTTCGGCTTCCCGGCGCCGATCATCCTGGCCCTTTTGCTCAACGAGCTGCGTAATCAGAAGTTCAAGAGCGTGGTGCAGACCGTTTCGTACCTGCCGCACTTCATCTCCCAGGTGGTTGTGTGCGGCATCATCCTGGACTTCTTCTCCTCCAGCGGTGTGGTGAATCAGGTGATTCAGATGCTGGGCGGACAGAAGATCCTGTTCATGCAGGATGCATCCTGGTTCCAGCCCATCTTCGTTGGCTCCGGTATCTGGCAGGGAATCGGCTATGGTTCCATCATCTATCTGTCAGCCCTGGGCGGCGTGGATGCCTCGCTGTATGACGCGGCGACCATCGACGGCTGCAGCCGCTTCGGCCGTGTGATTCACGTCACAATCCCCGGCATTCTGCCGACCATTGTAATCATGCTGATTCTGCGGGTGGGCAGCATGCTGAACGTGGGTTTCGAGAAGATCATCCTGCTGTATAACGAAACCACCTATGAAACGGCGGACGTGATTTCTTCCTTTGTGTACCGCTACGGCATGCAGAAGGGCAATTACAGCTATGCCACCGCAGTTGGCCTGTTCAACTCGCTGTTCAATTTCATTCTGCTGGTTGCGGTGAACGCATTCAGCCGCAAGGTCAGCGAGATTTCGCTGTGGTAAGGAGGCAGAAAGATGAATACCGCGATCGAACGGAAAAAGACCCGCAAGACAAGCAACTGGGATTATGGCAAAGCATCCACCGGAAGAAAGGTATTCAACGCGTTCAATATCCTCTTCATGATCATCCTGATGATTCTCACGCTGTATCCCTTCCTGTATGTGCTTTTCGCCTCGCTGAGCGAGCCGCTGAAGCTGTATTCCCACACCGGCTTGCTGCTGCATCCCCTGGGCTTTTCCCTCAAGGGCTACAGCTTTGTGCTGAACTATCGCGCCATCTGGAACGGCTACGCGGTGACGCTCTTCCTGGCCACGGTCGGTACGGCCTGCACCCTGGTGGCCTCGCTGCTCTTTGCCTATGTGCTCAGCAAGAAAGACAGCATGCTCCATGGTTTCTTTACCTTTACCGCCGTATTCACCATGTATTTTAATGGCGGCATGGTGCCCACCTACCTGATCGTCAAAAATGTGGGCCTGCTGGACTCCGTGTGGTCGCTGATTATTCCCGGTCTCATCAGCACCTACTATGTCATCATCCTGCGCACCGCGCTGACCGGCGTGCCCAAGGAAATGATCGAGTCCGCCGAGCTGGACGGCGCCAATGAAATGGTGACCCTGGTGCGTATCCTGCTCCCCCTGATCATGCCGACCATTGCGGCCATCAGCCTGTTCATCGTGGTGGGCTATTGGAACAGCTGGACAAACGCCCTGCTGTACATCCAGGATAACAAGAAGATGCCCTTGCAGATGGTGCTGCGTCAGATCGTGGTGAACAACGACGTTTCCGCCGCCGCAGGCACAGGCGCCAGCAACCGCTCCGGCGAGGATCAGGCCACGCGCATGCTGCTCAAGTACGCCACCATCATGGTGTCCGTGATCCCGATCATCTGCGTCTATCCCTTCCTGCAGAAATACTTCACCAAGGGCGTCATGGTCGGCGCGCTGAAGGGCTGATGCACATTCCCATCGTAATGCAGTATGGCAGAGCGCCATATGCAAAAATAAAAGGAGGTACCCCCATGAAGAAACTGTTGACCCTGGTTCTGGCACTGGCTCTGCTGGTGTCCACGATTCCCTTCGCCGCCATGGCGATCGCGGAAGAACCCGTGGAAATCACCTACTTCCGCCAGGAACTGAACCGCAACTCCGTTGCCTATTACGCCGATACCCTGTGGTTCCAGGAACTGCAGAACCGTCTGGGCATCAAGCTGACCATCCTGGGACCCGCCAGCTCTGATGACTACAACACCGCTGTGAACGCGATGCTGGTGTCCGGCGAGTATCCGGATCTGCTGTTCTTCGACTGGACGCAGTATTCCGGCGGCGCTCTGGCCGGCGTGGAAGACGGCGTGATCGTGCCCATCAGCGAAATCCCCGAGTACAAGGAGAAGGTTCCGAACTGGTTCAAGGTCATCGATGAGCATCCCGAAGTGCGCCGTGCTGTGACCCAGGACGACGGCTCCATCGTCACCTTCTGCCACTGGGAGCCCAACATCGCCCGCAGCGCTTACTGGGGCTATGCCATCCGCAAGGACTGGCTGGACCGTCTGAACCTGGAAGTGCCTACCACCATTGACGAGCTGTATGCTGTGCTGACTGCCTTCAAGGAGCAGGACGCCAACGGCAACGGCGATCCCAGCGACGAGATTCCCTTCAGCGCCTGCAACTGGTGGGGCACCGTGCATCCCGGCATGGATGACCTGGCCGCTGCTTTCTCCTGCAAGGTCAACGTCATGTACCGCAATCCCCAGTCCGGCGAAGCCACCTACTGGACCCAGTACAACGACGGCGCCAACTTCAAGGCCTATGTGGAAACCATGCGCAAGTGGTATGCCGAGGGCCTGATCGACGAAGAGTTCGTCAGCCAGAAGTATGATGCCTGGGCCGCCAAGATCACCGGCGACAAGGTCGGCGTGTTCTTCTGCTTCCCCGACAACGTGGGCAGCTACGAAGCTTCCATCAAGCAGACCCTGACTGACAAGGGCTATGGCGATCCCGAGAAGGTTATGATCTACGGCATGGTGCCTATGAAGGGCATCGACGGCAAGCCCTACACCTATGACAACGACAACGCCATGGTCGGCTTTGCTGGCGCTAACCAGCCCACCGTCATCACCACCGCCGCTGTGGAAAACGGCAAGATCGACAAGTGCCTGGAGCTGCTGAACTACCTGTACTCCGAGGAAGGCTCCGAGCTGATCAACTGGGGCGTGGAGGGCGTTTCCTACACCAAGGATGCCGATGGCAACCATGTGTGGACCGACAAGATCACCAACGATCCCGACTACGGCATGGCCGACGCTGTGTTCAAGTATGCTCTGCCCACCATGGGCGGCTGGCCCAAGGCGATGAGCTACGAAGCCTGGGGTTCCATGAACCTGGTTGTGCCGGATCAGATCATCACCCACAAGAACTACGCTCTGGCTGACACCAGCCTGGACCTGCCCGGCTTCGCCCTGAATTCCGAGGAGCAGGAAGCCTACAACAACGTGATCACCGAAGTGAACACCGCGGTGTCCGAGGTGTACCTGTCCGTGATTACCGGCAAGCGCCCCGTGGAGGATCTCGACAAGCTGCTTTCTCAGGTCAAGGCCATGGGCGTGGATGACGCCGTGGCGGCCTATCAGTCCGCTTACAGCCGCTTCCTGGCCCGCTAAGTGTCAAAAGGCCTTTCATAAGGCATAGCAGGTTATCTTTGTGGGGTGCCTTCGGGTACCCCACAATTCAAGAAAGGAAAGACTTCATATGATTGATTTCTCCAAGCTGGAATACCCTTATCCCTATATCCCGGTGGAGAAGCGGTATGATATTCTGCCGGAGCACAGCATCTGCTCCATCGCCCCCGCAGAGGAGAGCTCGGACGACTTTATCACCGGCAACGGCGCGCTGCGCGTGCAGGCCTCCGGCCGGCCCTATACCGAGGAAATGGCCTATACCCAGGAGCTTCTTTATGAGCCGCTTTGGGAGAAAACGCCCCTGCCGCCGGATCTGCGGCCTTATCTGCCGGAAATCCGCCGCCTGCTGCTGGAAGGCAAGCCCGAGGAAACCGACAAGCTGCTGGACGAAGCCCAGAAGAAGGCCGGCTTTGACAAGTACATGAATTTTGACAACAAGATTCTGTACCCCACCGGCTCGCCCCGGCTGCACACGGCGTTCTGGCTCAGCTTCAAGCAGCCCGAGCAGCCCGACACCCGGGACTACCTGCGCTGGCTGGACACGCAAAACGGCATGATCACCTCCATCTGGACCAATGCCCGTGGCGCCTTCCGCACGGATTCCTTTGCCGCCTATGACGGCGACGTGATTGTCAACCGCCTGTCCGCGCCGGAGGGACAGCTGGACGTGGATGTGACCATCACCCCGCCTGGCCGGCCCTTCAAGCACGGCAACATGGTGTTCAAGAATCCCTTCGTCAAGAGCACCCATGAGCTGACCATTGAAGGCGGTATGATCACCCTCGCCTGGGCCTACAACCCCGATTTCGGCCACAAGGGCTTTGTGGCGGCGATCCGCCTGCTGCCCGAGGGCGGCACGATGGAGAAAATCGAAAAGGGCTTCTCCATCAAGGGCGCAACCCGGCTGACGGTGGTGTCGAAGATCGTCAAGTTTGAGAGCGACTTCACCTTTGCCTGCAAGAAGGCCGTGCAGGACGAGCTGGCCGCCATGCAGGTTGACTTTGACAAGCTGCTCCAGGGCAACGAGAAGCACATCGGCGAGCGGATGGATCGCTCCCGCATCCATCTGGGCAAAAAGGAGGACGAGGTGCTGTCCGGCGAGGAACTGCTGCGCCGCACCCACAGCGACAAGGAAATCGACCCCACCCTCATGGACAAGCTCTACGATATGGGCCGCTTCTTCCAGATCTACGAAACCGGCGCGCTGCCGCCCATGATGGGTCAGCACAACATCAACACCAACCTGCAGGTGTGCGCCGGCAACAACACGGGCCTGTTCGACGAGATGGACGTCTACTTCCGCTATTATGAAACGAAGTTTGACGACTTCCGCACCAACGCCAGGCTGCTCTTCGGTGCGCGCGGTCTGCTGGCCAGCGTCCACTGCGACCCGGATTCCGGCCTGTACTATCACTTCTCCCGCACCTATCCGCACTACTGCTGGACGGGCTGCCTGGGCTGGGTGTACAACGAGCTGTGGGGCTACTACCTGGTTACCGGCGACAAGGAATTCCTGCGTACCCGCCTGATTCCCGCCTACAAGGAAATGGCCCTGTTCTTCGAGGACTATGCCTGCGACCGCGGCCCCGACGGCAAGGTGATCTTCTATCCGTCCTTCTCTCCGGAGGATCCCACGCCCAACCCCGGCTACGAAACCGTCACCTGCGCCAGCATCAATCCCACCCGCATCAACACGGTCATGGACATCGCCATCTGCCGCGAAATCCTGACCAACCTGATCGACGGCTGCAAGACCCTGGGCATTGAGGAAGAGAACATCCCCCACTGGGAGAAGCAGCTGGCGGATCTGCCCACCTACCTGCTGGATCAGGAGGGCGGATTGAAGGAATGGGCCTGGCCCACCATCGAGGAGAACTACAACCACCGCCATGTGTCCCACCACTACGACGTGTGGCCCGGCCGTGCCATCACCCCCGAAACCGAGCCCGAGCTGACCGAGGCTATCATTATTTCCAACCGCAAGCGCGGCCAGCAGGACGACTCCGCCCATGGCATCATCCACCGTGCCCTGACGGCCATCCGTCTCAAGGACATGGAAGAAGCCATGCAGAACATGTCCCAGCTGTTTAACCACGGCTTTGTCCGCAGAACCCTGCAGGCCAGCCACTTCCCCTATCGGGGCGTGTTCCCCGACCTGACCGGCGCGGTGCCTGCCTTCCTGGTGGAAATGAGCGTGTTCAGCATGCCGGGGATTGTGGAGTTCCTGCCCTCCATGCCTGATTACCTGATGCATGGCTCCATTGACGGCGTTTGGCTGTACACGGTGGCCAAGCTGGAGCACATGGAGTGGAACGAGCATGGCGCGAAGGCTGTGCTGACCTCCGGCAAGGCGCAGACCTTGACACTGCGCTGCCGCCGCAAGGGTGCCCGCATCCTTGTGGATGGCAAGGAGCTGCCCATGGACGGCGATGCCGCGACCTACACCTTCCGCGAGGGCGAAACCGTTCAGGTGGAAATCCTCTTCTAATTTGGATGTTTCGTGCGGGGAGTGCCGGGAATGGCATTCCCCGCATGCTGCAAACAGGCGACTGATGAAATCAACCAGGGGGAAAAATCATGAAAAAAGCACAGGTTACGCTGCACCCCTCCTACCGGATCGGGGAAATCTCTCCCCGGCTGTTCGGCGCGTTTCTGGAGCCGATTGGCACGATGGTGGATGGCAGCATGTACAACCCCAAGCACCCCACGGCGGACGCGCAGGGCATGCGCACGGACATGATTGAAGGGCTGCGCAGCGCAGGCCTGCCTTCCGTCCGCCTGCCCGGGGGCAACTTTGTTTCCGGCTGGAACTGGAAGGACTCCATTGGCCCCATGGCCCAGCGCAAAACCAACCTGGATCTGGCCTGGCACCAGTATGTGCCCAACGAGGTGGGCCATGACGAATACCTCCAGTGGGCCGAGAAGGTTGGCGCGGAAGCCATGTATACCATCAACCTGGGCACCGGCACGATCAACGACGCCCGGGATATTGTGGAATATACCAACTTTGAAAAGGGCACCTACTGGTCCGACCTGCGGAAAACCTATGGTCATGCCGCCCCCTACAAGGTCAAAACCTGGTACCTGGGCAATGAGATGGACGGCCCCTGGCAGGTGGCTTCCTGGGAAAAGAATCCTACCGGCTATGGCATCCTGGCCCATGAGACGACCAAGGTGATGAAGTTTGTGGATCCCACCATCGAGACCATTGCCTGCGCCTCATCCTCGCCCTTCCTGAGCCATTACCCGGAATGGGATCGTCATGTGCTGGAGGAATGCTACGATGTGGTGGACATGATTTCGCTGCACCATTACCATTCCGCGCCCGTTGGCAATATGCCGGCCCTGCTGGCAGGCTACAAGGCCTTTGACAGCTACATCAACACGGAAATCGCCCTGTGCGACTATATGAAAACACACCGGCGCTCCGGCAAAACCATGATGCTGTCGCTGGACGAATACGGCTGCATGATGCGCCCCGAAGGGAAAACCCACCTTGGCCGGAACGGCCGTATGCCGGCCACCTCGTTCTATGACATTGATCCCGCACAGAAGTATGTCCGCCATGATCCGGACGACTGGAGCAGCCATCGCAATATGCCGCCCATGGGCGACATGGTCGGCGCGCTGGGCACCGGCAGCGTGCTTCTGACGCTGCTGCGCCATGCCGACCGCATCCGCATCGGCTGCGCCACCGGCGGCCTGGGCGACCTGTGCGCCACCAGCCGCGAGCATGTGTGGAAACGCGCGTCCTATTATCCCTTTGCGGACATGATCCGTCTGGCACGGGGCACGTCGCTTGAGGCTGTGGTGTCCTGCGATCAATACGACGTGGAAGGCTATGCCATGGACGACATGAACCAATATGAAGGCTTTGAACATGTGGATTCCCTGCAGTGCGCCGCGGCACTGAGCCCGGAGGAGGATGCGCTGACGGTGTTCATGCTGAATGCGGACTGCGGTGACGTGCAGGAGGTCAGGCTGGATGTACGCGGCTTTGAGGGGTTCGCACTGGAAAAGCATACGGCACTGTTCGCTGCGGATCCTATGGCCCGGAATACCTATGAAAATCCGCAGGCGGTGATCCCGCGGGTCGTTCCGGACACCCGGTGCGAGCATGGCACCTGTACAGCCGTACTCCCGCCGCTTTCCTGGAATGTGTTCCAGTTCCGCAAAGCGAAATAAATCAAACATAAGGAGGAAAACCATGGATAATCTGAAGCAGGCGGTCAACCCCTATCTGCCGTCATGGGAGTATGTCCCCGATGGCGAGCCCTATGTGTTCGGCGACAGGGTCTATGTATACGGCTCCCATGACTTCTTCGGCGGCGATGTGTACTGCATGGGCGACTATGTGGGCTGGTCGGCCCCGGTGAATGACCTGGGCGACTGGCGCTATGAGGGCGTGATTTACCGCAAGGATCAGGATCCCGGCAACGGCGATCTGCAGGGAAACCTG